>Ga0307306_10000024_pt1 | contig 30685 bp, 28 predicted proteins | sample ER_DNA_193_FD_194507 | JGI IMG/M metagenome (GOLD analysis project Ga0307306, IMG submission 194507) | Bulk soil microbial communities from the East River watershed near Crested Butte, Colorado, United States - ER_DNA_193 | ecosystem: Environmental > Terrestrial > Soil > Floodplain | place...
CGCGGGCTGCGGACCCCGGCCTCGCCGCGGGCGATTACCGCGGCGAGCGGCCGCTGCACGATCGGCATCGCGCCGACCAGCGGTATGCCCTTCTCGCGGGCGATCCCGAGGTCGTGGATGTCGAGGATCGCGAACTCGACCTTGCCGGCGCCGAGCAGCTTCGGGGCGTCGGTCGATTCGCCCGGCGGCTGAACCTTCAGGTCGACGCCGGCGTCGAGATAGAAGCCTTTGGCCGCGGCGGCGTAGATGCCGCTGTGGACCGCGTTGGGGACGAAATCGAGCACGAGCGTCGCGCCTTTCGGCGCGCCCGGTTCCGCGCCGCTTCCCCCGCAGCCGGCGAGGCCGGCGAGCGCGAGAGCGGCCGCCAGCAGCGCGACAGCCCTTCTCATGCGCCGGGGAACCTATTTCATCCACCGTTTGTGAGTACACTGCCGCCGCTTACCTGATCACGGGAACCGAGGAGGAAAAGTGGCGGAACGAGCTGTGCGCGAACGAGGGGTGCAGGAAAGAGGCCTATCGGCCTACCTGGCCGAGCTGATCGGCACGCTGCTCCTGGTCTTCTTCATCTCCAGCGTCGTCATCCTTTACGTCTCGACTGGCGGTCAAGCCCAGTTCGGCTCCGACTTCGCCGTCGTCGGTCTCGTCCACGCATTTCTGCTCTTCGGCCTGATCGTCATGTTCGGCGTCGTCAGCGGCGGGCACTTCAACCCCGCGGTGACGCTGGCAGCGCTGGCGATCCGCCGCATCCGCCCGCTAGACGGCGTCATCTACATGCTGGCCCAGCTCTCGGGCGGCGTCCTCGGCGCCCTGCTGGCGAAGGGCCTGCTGCTCGACGAGGGTCGCGCCACCCACTACGGCGCGCTTGAAGTGAGCGGCCTGCTCGGCAGCAACTTCCGCGGCTCGATCGTCGAGGCGATCGGGACCTTCGTCCTCGTCCTCGTCATCCTCACCGCCGTCTACTCGGAGAAGAGCTTCAAGGAGTGGGCGCCGCTGGCGATCGGCACCACGCTGGGCTTCCTGGTGATGGTCGGCGGCCCGCTGACCGGCGCCGGCTTCAACCCGGCCCGCTGGTTCGGCCCGGCGCTCGTCGGCAACGAGTGGGGCAGCGTCTGGCCCTACCTCGCCGGCCCGATCGTCGGCTCGCTGGTGGCCGCCGCCGTCTACCGCTTCGTCCTCGAGCCGGGTGGCCTGCCGCCGACCGAACCGCCGGAGCACGTCCGGCCGCCGGTCCCCAAACGGGCGACGCCGACCAGCGACAAGCCCGCCGACTGAGGTAGGACCAACCAGAGCTTCGAAAGCGCCGCCCCTCCGGGCGGCGCTTTTGCTTTCAGGGCACGCGTTCCGCTGGGCGTGCCCGCGAGGCCGTTGCAGTAGCTTGAGCGGCGTGCGCCGGGTCACCTTCTCCCGCAACTACACCCTCTCCCTCTCCCGGACCTGCCAGTGCTACTGCAAGTACTGCGCCTTCGCCACCCACCAGGCCCATGTCCACGTGCCCGAGGACGTCGAACGGCAGCTCGACGAGGCTCGGAAACGCAACGCCAAGGAGTTGCTGGTGCTCACGGGGGAGCGCCCGGAGGTAAATCCGGTCGTCGCCGAACGCCTGAAGACCTGGGGCCACGACGACTTCACCAGCTACGTCATCTGGGCCTGCGAACGCGCGATGGAGCGCGGCATGCTCCCGCACACGAACCTAGGCGTTCTCAGCAAGGAGGACCTGGCGCGCCTGCGAGAGGTCACCGCCTCCCAGGGCCTGATGCTCGAGTCCGTCGACGAGCGCCTGATGGACACCGTTCATGCCGGCTCTCCCACCAAGCATCCGGCACCGCGGCTGGCGACGATCGAAGCAGCCGGGGAGCTGAAGATCCCCTTCACGAGCGGCATCCTCGTCGGCATCGGCGAGAGCGAGGACTCACGCGTCGAATCGCTGGAAGCCCTAGCCGCCAGTCACCGACGTCACGGCCATCTCCAGGAGGTGATCCTCCAGAACTTCGTCCCGCACCCGCGCTACTACGGGGCCGAGGTGGCCGAGATCGCTGACGAGGCTTCGCGTCGGCGGTGGGGGGGCGAGGATGGCGACCCCTCCGTCGCAAATTTCGTGGAGGCTCCTCCGGGGTCGCCATCCTCGCCAGAACAGCCTGCTTGGGCTCGAGGTGTGGGAATCGACGAGATCAAGCGGTTGATCGGGGAGTGCAGGAGGCTGATGCCGGATGTGGGTATCCAAGTGCCGCCCAACCTCTCCGAGTGGTGGCCGGAGCTCGTGGAGGCGGGGGCCACCGACCTCGGCGGCCTTTCAGCCAACGGCGATCACATCTCGCCCGAGGAGCCGTTCCCTTCGCCCCATCAGGTGCGCAAGGAGCTGGCGCCGCGGGGCTACGCGCTGACGGAGCGCCTGTGCGTCTACCCGCAGTACATGGATCCCGAGTGGATGGAGCAAGGGGTCCTCGATGTCATCAAGCTGAAGTACTGGAGCTTCATCCCACGTAAAGGGTCGGGGCGTCGGTCTGAAGAGAAGATCGATGCGGACCTGGCGCCTCTCGCGATCGAGAAGGGCCGCGAGGGCACGGAGCTCTCCGAGGACGAGCTGACGGCTCTGTTCGCCGAGACGCGTCCCGAGGTGATCGAGGAGATGCGGGTGGCCGCCGACGAGCTGCGACAGGAGCTGGCGGGGGACCGGGCCACCTTCGTCGTCAATCGCAACATCAACTTCACCAACGTCTGCGTGGTCGGCTGCGCCTTCTGCGGGTTCGGGCAGGGGAAGCGATCGCCCGATGCCTACGAAGTCTCAGAGGAGGACTTCGCGGCGCGGGTGCAGGAGGCGGTCGCCTTCGGCGCGACCGAGCTCTGCATGCAGGGCGGCATCCATCCCGACCTGACCCTGGAGGAGTACGGGCGCTGGCTGCGGCTGGCGAAGGAGACGGCGCCGCAGCTGCACCTGCACGCCTACTCGCCAATGGAGATCAACTGGGCCTGCGAGCGCTCCGGCAGAGAGCCGCTGGAGGTCTTCGAGTACTTGCTGGAGTGCGGGCTCGGCTCGACGCCGGGGACCGCGGCGGAGGTGCTCGACGACGGGGTGCGGCAGCGGATCTCTCCGAACAAGCTCCCGGCCGACCGCTGGGTCGAGATCATCGAAGCCTCCCACCGCGCCGGCCTGCGCTCGACCTCGACGGTGATGTTCGGCCACATCGAGGAGCCGCGCGAGCTCGCCCGCCACATGCGGGTGATCCGCGCCCTGCAGGAGCGCACCGGCGGCATCACCGAGTTCGTCCCGCTCTCCTTCATCCCCTTCAACACGATGCTCGGGCGCACGCATGGGATCGAGGAGATCTCGATCCGCGAGAACCTCAAGCACACCGCCGCCTTCCGCCTCGCCCTCGGTCGCAGCGTCACCAACCTGCAGGCGAGCTGGGTGAAGATGGGGCTGGAGGGGGCGACCGAGGCGCTGCGCTGGGGCGTCAACGACCTCGGCGGCACGCTGATGGAGGAGAACATCTCCCGCATGGCCGGCTCCCAGCACGGGGTGCGGCTCGAGGCCGAGCAGCTGATCGAGGCGGCGCAGGCGGCGGGGCGGGAGCCGGCGCAGCGGACGACGCTCTACGAGATCGTCGAGACCTACCCGCCCGTTCCCGCCGCCGCGGGTTGAGCCCGCGCCCGATTCGGGTAGCCGGGGGCATCCACGTAAGCCACGGGAAGGGATGCATGAGCGACGAGATCCGCAACAAGGACGACGCCAAGGGACGCCTGAAGGAGGCCGCCGGAAGCCTGACCGGCGACGACGACCTCAAGCGCGAAGGCAAGGTCGACAAGGCCTCGGGCGCCGTCAAGGACGGTCTCGACAAGGTGTCGGACAAGGCCAAGGACGCCGTCGGCAAGGACCGCGACTAGCGGAACAAGTCTTCGCCGGGAGGACGGCGGAGGGCGGCAGCGCCGGGGCCGTCCTCCGCGCCGACGTAGCGGCCGAGCCCGCGTACCACCACCACCGGCACCCCCTCGTCCTTGCCGCGGACGAGATCCGCGGCTGCTGCAACCTCATCTGCGATCGCGATCACCGTCGCATCCAGCTCGCGCCCACCGGCGTCCCGCCGGCCCCGCCAGTCGTCCAGCGGCTGCAAGCCGGCGCAGCCAATTGCGACCTCTGCCTGACCCACCCGCCAAGCGCGCCCAAAGCTGTCAGCAATCACGACTGCGACTCCTCCTAGTTCAGCCCTGATCCTCCGAGCCGACCCGTCGGGGTCCTCCGGCAGCAGGCAGACCGTCCCGGCCTCGGGCAGGTTCGAGCTGTCGATCCCCGCGTTGGCGCAGACGAACCCGTGCTTCGTTTCCGTGATCAGCACCCGCTCCTCGCGCAGCACCTCGCGGCTCTCGGAGAGCACCAGCTCCACGAGCTTCGCTTCCTTACCCAGCTTCTCCGCTAGTTCGCGGGCCCGCTGCGATGGGGTCACCGAGTCGAGTCGCACCACCCGTCCCTCCGCCTTCGAGACGATCTTCTGCGAGATCACGACGACGTCGCCGTCTTCGAGGTTGGCTTGGTCGGCGATCATTTGCCCGACTCGGGCGCCCTCCTTCACCTCGGGCATGCCCTCGATGGGCAGCACCCGAAGCTCGCCGCTCATATCCCCAGGGCCTTCGCGGTCCGCTTCGCCCGTCCCGGCCGCTCCTCCAGCTCGCGGGTCAGCGCGATCACGTCGGCCGGGGTGTCGAGGTCGAGTTCGATCGACGGCAGCTCCTCGATGCCGAAGGGGACGCCCGCTTCGCGGGCCGCCTCGACGTGGCGGTCTCGGCTGCCCTCGCCGAAGCCGGGGACGATCGCGTTCGGGGGGCTGAGCAGGAGGGCGTTGGTGCCGGTGCCGTGGCGGTCGGGGACGACGCCGACGTAGCTGCCGGGGACGCCGGTCAGCAACCGGTCGAGCTCGCGGGGATCGAGCAGCGGGCAGTCGCCGGCCAGGAGCACGACCCGCTCGGCGCCATCGGCTTCGGCCCGGGCGATGCCGGCCTGCGCCGCCTCGACGTGGCCGGCGTCCTCGGGGTCGGGCACGACCTCGGCGCCTGCGTCGGCCGCCAGCTCCTGGGCGATCGGGTCGCCGGTGACGACGATCGTCCGCTCGATCGCGCGGGCGCGGCCGATCGCCTCGAGCACGTCGGCGACCATCGCCTCGGCGAGGTCGCGGCGCTGGCCGCCGCTGATCCCCGCCGCGAGCCGCTGCTTGGCGGCGCCGAAGCGCTTCACCGGGAGTACCGCGACTGCGTTCAAGGGGCGAGGGTAGCGGCGTAGTCGAGCACGATCCGTGCCAGCCGCACCCGGGCGGCGGCGCCGTCCATCAGCGTCGGCGCCAGCAGCGTCGGGATCTCCGCCGGCGGCGGATCGGGGTCGCCCTCGTCGACGACCATCGCGTCGATCAGCCCGGCGTAGAGGGAGGCGACCCCGGCCGCGGTGGTCGGCCGGCCGATGCCTTCCATGAAGCGGTCGGTCGGGCCCTTGACGACGGCGCCGGCGACGTAAGGGCTGACGGCGACGACGGGGGCGGGAGAGGCGGCGATCGCCTCGCGGATCCCGGGGACGGCGAGGATCGGGCCGATGCTGATCACCGGGTTGGAGGGGCCGATGACGATCGCCTCGGCGTCGCGCAGCGCTTCCAGCACCTCCGGCGTCGGCTCCGCCGCCTCGATCCCCTCCAGCTGCACGCCCAGCACCTGCGGCTGGCCGCCGTCGAGGATCAGGTACTCCTGCAGGCCGCGCTGGCCGCCGGGAGTCATCACCTGGGTGCGGACCGGCGTGTCGGACATCGGCAGCACCCGCGCCTCGACCCCGAGGCCGCGGGCGATCTGGGCCTGCGCGTCGGTCGGACGGCCGCCGTCGTCGAGGAACTGGCGCCGGTAGAGGCAGGCGGCGAGGTCGCGGTCGGAGAGGCCGAACCAGCTCGGGGCGCCGAGCTGCTCGAGGCGTTTGAAGGTCACGAAGCTGTCGTCCTTGATCCCCCAGCCGCGCTCGGCGTCTATCTCGCCGCTGAGCCAGTAGGTGACGAGGTCGGGGTCGGGGGAGACGTGGACCCCGAGGGCCTCGACGTCGTCGCCGGTGTTGGCGATCACCGCGAGGTCGGAGCCGACCTCCTCCTGCATCCCGGCCGCGAGCTTGGCGCCGCCGGTGCCGCCGGCGAGGAGCGCGACCTTCATCAAGGGAGCTCCCGAACCGGAGCTCTCACGCCCAGTGGTCTCCCTCGGGGAGGTTGGTTAGGCGGATCCCGGCGTGCGTCTTGTAGCGGGTGTTGACCGAGATCAGCATCGGGGTCAGCTGCTCGACGATCCGCGCCATCTCCAGGGCGCCGGCGTTGACCGCGCGCAGGCCCGGGATCTGCTCGATCACCCGCGCTACCCGCGCCTTGTCCGCCTTCTTGTCGCCGCAGACGAGGATGTCCTCGCCCAGGTCGGCGTCGAGGTCGGCCAGGGTCGGGGCGCCGACGGTGTGCAGAGCGGAGATGACGGTGACGCCGTCCGGGACCATCTCCTGCGCCTGCTGGGCGGCCGAGCCCTGCCAGACGCCGAGCGAGCGGGTCGCTTTGCCGCTGACGGCGGCGGCGAGGGGGACGGTGCAGTCGACCAGGATCTGGGCGGGGCGCAGCGCCTCGCGCAGGTTGTTGAGGTTCTCCGACTGGGCGCGGAAGGGCACGGTGAGGAAGACGATCTCTCCCTTGGTCGCCGCCTCCTCGTTCTGCAGGCCGGTGACGTCGGCATCCGGGACCGCCTCGCGCACCTTGGCGGCGGCCTCCTCGGCGCGGCCGGCGTCGCGGGAGCCGAGCACGACCGGCACGCCCGCCTGCGCCCAGCGCCGCGCCAGGGCGGCGCCGAGGGCGCCGGTGCCGCCGATGATCGGGATCGGTTCGCTGCCCGGGGTCAAGGCCGCGCAGTCTATGCTCCCGCACGCATGAGGCTCGAGGGCAAGAAGGCGCTCGTCACCGGCGGTGCCAGCGGAATCGGCGCGGCGACCGCGGCCCGGCTCGCGGCCGAGGGTGCCGAGGTCTGGGTCGCAGACCTCAACCTCGAGGGCGCCGAGAAGGTGGCGGGAGAGATCGCCGGCCACGCGGTCGAGCTCGACGTCACCGACCTCGACGCCGCGCGCAGCGCCGTCGGAGCGGTCGGCGACCTCCACATCCTCGTCAACAACGCCGGCATGGACAACTTCGGCTTCTTCGTCTACGTGACTCCCGAGCAGTGGCGCCAGACGCTCGACGTCAACCTCGGTGGGGTCATGAACTGCACCCACGCGGCGCTGCCCGGGATGCAGGAGCGCGGCTATGGCCGCATCGTCAACATGGCCTCGGAGGCCGGCCGCGTCGGCTCCAAGGGCTCGGCCGCCTACAGCGCCGCCAAGGCCGGCGTGATCGGCTTCACCAAGGCGATCGCTCGCGAGGCCGCCCGCTACGGCGTCACCGCCAACGCGATCGCCCCCGGCCCGATCGAGACCCCCCTCCTGATGGGCGCCAAGGAGTTCGGCGAGATCGGCGAGAAGGTCATCGAGACGATGAGGAGCCAGACCCAGATGGGCCGCCTCGGCCAGCCCGAGGAGGTCGCCGCCGCCGTCGCGTTCCTCGCGAGCGACGACGCCAGCTACGTAACGGGCGAGACGCTCGGCGTAAGCGGCGGCTTGGGCATGGTCTAGCCGCTCCGAGCATCAAAAACAGGCTGGGTAGGGGGAGAGTCTTCAGCGGTCGCTGACTTTTCCTGTCTATGGGGAGGAAAATTCAGCGAGCGCCGGAGGAGCAGGAGCGTTCGCGCTGTGCTTGGGCCCTTGCGACGCGGCAGCACGGCATCGTCGCTCGGCAACAGCTCCTTGACCTTGGCTTTAGCCGCCAAGCCATCGAACACCGGCTGCGATCTGGTCGGCTCCACACGGTTCGTACCGGCGTCTACGCCGTAGGGCGTGCTGAGCTGAGCGACTATGGGCGCTGGATGGCGGCTGTCCTCGCCTGTGGTGATGAGGCGGTGCTGAGTCACTCCAGTGCGGCAGCGCTCTGGCGCATCGGCTTCGAGCAGCGCAGCGTCATAGAGCTCTCCTTCCCCAGCCCTTTTCAGAAGCGCCGCTCCGGCCTCCGAATCCACCGCCGTCCTTCGCTCAACCTCCAGCGCGACACCACCCGTGAGTACGGAATCCCGTGCACCACGCCCAGCCAGACCCTGATCGACGTGTCGCTCCGCCTCGACCGGCTCGGCGTCGAGCGGATGATCAACGAGGCGGATAAATACAACCTAACCAACCCACCCCAGCTGCGCGAGGCGCTCGGCGAACGCGCCGGCGAGAAGGGCGTTGGCAAGCTCCGCCACATCCTCGACCGGCGCACCTTCCGCCTCACCAAAGAGGAGCTGGAACGTCGCTTCCTGCCGCTTGCCCGCGAGGCCGGCCTGCCGAGCCCGCTCACCGGCCAGTTCGTCAACGAGTTCGAAGTCGACTTCTACTGGCCGGACCTCGGCCTGGTCGTCGAGACGGACGGCCTCCGCTATCACCGCACCCCCGCCGAGCAGGCGCGGGACCGACTCCGCGACCAGGCCCACATCGCGGCCGGCCTTACGCCGCTGCGCTTCACGCACGAGCAGGTCCGCTATGAGCCCGAGCACGTACTGGCGGTGCTGCGGGCGACTGCGCAGGTGCTCGCCGAGCGGGAGCCTCAGATGTCGAGGCGCGCCGCCATCCCAGCGAAGTAGTCGAGGGACTTCGGGTTGGCCAGCGAGTCGCGGCTCGCCGCCTTCTCCGGCGGCGTGCCCATCAGGATCCGTTTCACCGGTACCTCCAGCACCTTGCCGCTCAGCGTGCGCGGCACCTCGTCGACCTGGAATACCTCGTCGGGGACGTGGCGCGGCGAACACTGCTCGCGCACCCGCCGGGCGATCTCCCGGGGCAACTCCGCGTCGAGCTCCGCTCCCTCGCGCAGGACGACGAAGAGCGGCATCCAGCCGTCGGTCCCCGGCCGCGGCAGGTCGACCACCAGCGCGTCGACGATCTCGTCGATGCCAAGCACCGCGCGGTAGATCTCGCTCGTCCCCATGCGGATCCCGCCGCGGTTGATCGTCGAGTCCGAGCGCCCGTAGATGACCGCGGTGCCGCGCCGCGTCAGTTCCAGCCAGTCGCCGTGGCGCCAGACCCCGGGGAACATCTCGAAGTAGCTCTCGCGGTAGCGGCTGCCGTCCTCGTCGCCCCAGAGGTAGAGCGGCATCGAGGGCATCGGCTCGGTGACGACGAGCTCGCCGACCTCCTCGACCACCGGCCGGCCGTCTTCGTCCCAGGCCTCGACCGCCGCCCCCAGCGCCCGCGCCTGGATCTCGCCGCGGTAGACCGGCAGCGTCGCGACGCCGCCGACGAAGGCGGTGCAGAGGTCGGTGCCGCCGCTGGTCGAGAAAAGCCAGGTATCGGAGCCGAGGTGCTCGTAGATCCAGTCGAAGCCCTCGGGCGAGAGCGGCGAGCCGGTCGAGCCGACCGCCTTCAGGGCGCTGAGGTCGCGGCCGCTCCCCGGCTCGACCCCGGCCTTCATGCAGGCGGCGATGTAGGCGGCGCTGGTCCCGAACATCGTCACCCCGGCGCGCTCGGCCAGGTCCCAGAGCACCCCCATGTCCGGATGGCCCGGGTTGCCGTCGTAGAGGACGATCGCCGCCTCGGTCAGCAGGCCGGAGACGATGAAGTTCCACATCATCCAGCCAGTGGTGGTGAACCAGAAGAGGCGGTCGTTGGGGTGGGCGTCGACGTGGAGGTTGAGCTTCTTCAGGTGCTCGAGCAGGATGCCGCCCTGGCCCTGGACGATCGCCTTCGGCAGCCCGGTGGTCCCGGAGGAGTAGAGGACCCAGAGCGGGTGGTCGAAGGGCACGCGAGAAAAGCGCAACTCGGCGGAACCGCCGAGTTGCAGAAGCTCCTGCCACCTCATCGCGTCGCGCAGCGGCCCGAGGTCCGGGTCGGGGTCGAGGTAGGGGAGGACGACCGTGCGCTCGAGCGTCGGCATCGCCTCCTGCAGGCGCGCGCCCACCTCGCGGCGGTCGAAGTCCTTGCCGCCGTAGCGGTAGCCGTCGACCGCGAAGAGGACCTTCGGCTCGATCTGGGCGAAGCGGTCGACGACGCTGGCGGGGCCGAAGTCGGGCGAGCAGCTCGACCAGACCGCGCCGAGCGAGGCGGTGGCGAGGAAGGCGACGATCGCCTCCGGGATGTTCGGCATGTAGGCGACGACCCGGTCGCCGCGGCCGACGCCGAGCTCGCGCAGCCCCGAGGCCACCGCCGCGACCTGCCGCCGCAGCTCGCCCCAGCGCACCTCGCCAAGCTCGCGCAGCTCGGAGGCGTGGAGGATCGCCACCTCCTCGTCGCGCTTGCCGGCGAAGACGTGCTCGGCGTAGTTCAGCGACGTGTTCGGGAACCAGCGGGCGCCCGGCATCTCGCGTGAGGCGAGGACGGGGGAGGGGTCGCCGTCTGCCTCCACCCCGAAGTACTCCCAGATCGCCGACCAGAACCCGTCGAGGTCGTCGACCGACCACTGCCAGAGCTCGTGGTAGTCGTCGAAGACGAGGCCGCGCTCGCGGACCAGCCAGCGCATGAACTCGCGCAGCCGCGAGCGCTCGATCAGCTCGGCCGCCGGCTCCCACAGCAGCTCCCCCGTTGCCTCACTCACCGTCCCAGCCTATTGGCTGTCTGGCCAGCGGGCGGATGCCGGAGGTGGGATTCGAACCCACAAGCCCGCAAGGGCAATCGATTTTGAGTCGATCGCGTATGCCAATTCCGCCACTCCGGCTCGGCCTGAACTGTAAAGCCGATCAGGCGGGCTGCGGATGGCCGGAGGCGCCGGCGCCGTAGTCCTCGCCGGATCCGATCGGCCGCTCCTCCTCGACGTGCCACTCCTGGTTGAAGGCGTAGAGGGCGGCGGCGATGAGGACGATCTGCAGGAAGCCGAGGATCACCACCAGCAGGCCCAGCAGCCAGGAGGTGAGGGCGGCGTCGTCGAAACCCGCGCGGTCGCGGTTGAACCAGCTTTCGGCGCCGACCGCGCAGAAGATCGCCAGGATCATCGAGAGCGCCGCCGCCACCGGCAGCACGCCGCGGTTCCAGCGGGCGACGATGATCGCGAAGAAGGCGTAGAGGATCGCGTAGATCGCGCAGACGATTCCCATCCCGCCTCCGCCCTTCAAAAGCGACCAGCCGCCGAGCGTGATCAGCGCCGCGAGCACCGCCGTCGCGGCCAGGAGCAGCACGACGACGAACTTGGTCGTAACCGAGCTCCCTTTTTCCCGATTTGGCCGCCACAGTTCGTAGCCGGGCCTTACCTCTCCTACCGCCACGCCCCGATCATAGAATCCCGGAGCGACGCGGCGCCGTTGGCCGCGCGTTAAGGGCCAACCGGCCCGAGCCACGCGGGCGTGGCGGAATTTGGCAGACGCGCCAGGTTTAGGTCCTGGTGATCGAAAGATCGTGGGGGTTCAAGTCCCTCCGCCCGCATCGCAGCACGGTTGGACATCCGCCGGGAGGGCTTGATTTCCGTCATCCGGTCGCGCATAGACTGCGGGCGAACCCGATCAAGGAGTGCTTCCGTGTCCGACGTGCGCCGCCGTTCCAAGTTCCTCGTTCTTGCCGTCGCTGTTGCCGGTCTGGCTCTTGCCCTCAGCGCCTGCGCTTCCTTCAAGGAAGGCTCGCTCAGCGTCACCCAGCCGAAAGGCATCGGCGCCGCACACGTTCACTTCATTCTCTGCACGGAACCCGAAGGGTCGACGTGCCAGCCGAATCAAGAACACGAACCGCCGGAGCCGAACGAAACGCTTCAGTACTTGATTGGAATCGCGGTCCCGCAAGGGGCGGCGGCGCCGGCGACCTTCACCGCTCAGCCGATCACGCCCGGCACCCAGCCGATCACTTTCACCCGCAACGACCAGGTCGCCAGTGAGATCGCGGCATCCAGCGCCAAACTGGCAGAAGCCGAACTCCCCCCGGGATCGGAACCAGTAAAACCGTGGCCGCCCGCGGGACTCGAAGGCATCGGATACCTATCGGCACCGGTCGAAGAAGAAGAAGGCTCGCTTGACGAATGGGGCGTCGACGCAGAATTCGGTCTGCCGGTCCCGTCTGACGGCAGCCCCTTTACGGGTCCTTTCATCGCTGCCACCGCAGAGGGTTCGCGCGAAGTGGACTCCGAACACCCGGCTGATGCACCCGTGCATTGCTTCCGGGCCGAAGAAGAAGGCCTCGACCCAAGCTACGCCTTCTGCACCGCCACCGTGGAAGAAGCCCAAGTCGGGACCTCCGACCTGAAGATCGCGGCGCCTGCGACGGCAAGCGTCTTCGTTGGCGGCAAAGCGGCCCTGCAGTTCGCCATGAACTTCGCCAGCACCGCGGGCACGCCGACCTTCAACGTCACCGCCGGCTCGAGCCTCCCGGGGGCGACGGTCGCGGTCTCCGCGCCCAGCTTCACGCCGGCGGCACCCGATGCCAGCACCCACCGCTCCACGGGGTCGGACACGGTGACCGTGCCGGTTCCGAAAACGGCCGCGCCTGGCCTCTACGACGTGACGATCACGGCGACGACGCCGCATGGCGGGACGGCCACCCAGGTCGCGAAGATCGAAGTGACGAAACCGAAGCTGAAAGTCGGCAAGGTCAAGCTGAACAAGCGCAACGGCACCGCGAAGCTGTCGGTCGGGGTGCCCAGCGCCGGGACGTTGACCGCCTCCGGCAAAGGCATCGTCAAGGCCCAGCGCAAAGCCACGGGGCCGAAGACCCTCAAGCTGCCGATCAAGGCCAAGGGCAAGGCGAAGAAGAAGCTCAACGCCACCGGCAAGGCCAAGGTCAAGGCGAAGCTCGTCTTCAAGCCCGAAAACGGCGCCCCGGTCACCAAGACCAAGGCGATCGTGCTGAAGAAGAAACTCCCCTAACGGGCAGCGCCGATACGATTTCAACCCTGGGGCACTGGCCAAACTGGCTAAGGCACCGGTCTCCAAAACCGGCGATTCTAGGTTCGAGTCCTAGGTGCCCCGTTCAGCGAAGTCAGCTGCGCTAGACGTTCCAGAGTTCGACGAGCAGGGATTGAATTGCGGGATTTCCGCTCGACGGTCGCGTGCAAAACCGATCCCGGAAGCTGATCGCGAGGTCGCGCGCATGCGTCTTCGTTGCCGGCGGGTCGAACAGGCTGTGCTTGAACAGCCACATTAGGTACAGGGCGGCATAGGCGTAGCCGCTGCCGGGCTCGAATGCCGGATCCATTCCACCGGGGATTCCTTCTCCGCCAGTCCAGGAAGTGCAACTCGTGTGTCCGACATCCCCGGCCTGGTTGTGCCGGTTCTCGTGTAGGAGGAGATAAAGCGAGTCGACGTAAGGGTTCTGCCAGAGCGCGAAGCCGCGGTTGAGGTTGATGACGCCGCCGCCCGCCGTGTTGAGTGCGGTTCCGAGGCCGGCGTTAATCGTGTGGGTGTGAGATCTGACGAAGTCGTAGAGCGTCAGCCCCTCGCTGAACGGCGGCGGCTGGTCGAAGCGCTGATGCCGCAGTATGTCGAGCTTCGCGAGCACCGCCGTGCGGGATGGATCGCTTGAGTTCTGATCGAACGGGAAGCCGGGGAAAGAAGCCCAGGCCTCTGCCGAAACACCGGGCGTCCCGTCCAACCAATTGAAGGTGAAGTCACGCTGGATGCGGCTGAGCTCGGCCGGCGCTGGCTGAGCGCTGTAGAGCTCTCCGAGGTCGTTGTACACACGAACCGGGTAGGTCTGGCTGAGGCCGTGCCCGGAGAGCGTGACCGAGTGGGTCCCGGCGGTGAGCTTGTGGTCAATCGGGCCTTGGCCGAGAACCCCATCGATATTCGAGTTCCACTCCAGGCCCGTGCTGTTGGCCAGCGTGTTGCCGCTGCCGTCGAGGACCGCGGCATCGAAATGAGGCGTCTCCGCCGTCAGGAAGCGCTCGGAAGGAAGCGGTGAGGTGATCTGGATTCGGCCGCCAAACCACGGCGACGCCTGCAGCGAACCCTCGTCGAAACCAGCCCCCAGGTTCATCACATGGCGGACGTCGCCGTTGAGCCGCAAGGAGTGGAGGTGAGCGTTGGGGTCGGTGTCGGTGTCGTACCCGACGAAGTAGAAGGTGTCCTGGTGGCGCCCGTAGGCCAGCCCGCCCTTGGCGCGGTACCCCACCCCGAACAGTTTGACCTGAGTGCCGCTGAGCGTGAGCTCATAAATCCAGGAGAACTTGCTCGAGTCGGTCCCGAGGGCGAAGAAGCGTTCGCGCAACGGCTCGTAGAACAAGGCGCCCCAGGTTGCACCCGGGGTCTGAAAGAGCGGGAAGCTGGTTCCGTCGAGGTTGATCTGGTGGAGCATCGAAGGCGCTCCGGGCACCTGGTTGCTCAGCGCGAAAAGACGATCAGATGGGTTGTGGTAAGCGAGGCCGCCGTCCAACCCAAACGGCAGCGATCCCAGCGTCTGCGCCTGTCCAGTCAGGCTGATCGTCTGCAGGGCCGGCGCAACGGGACCGCGGCGGATCGCGTACATCGTTGACGAGGCGGGCCTGTAAGCCAACCCGGCCCCACCACCGTTCCCCAGCCCCGCCACCGGGGCGAACGAGCCACCAAGGTTGATGCGGGTTAGCTGGCCCTGCCCACCGCTCGCCGAGATCGCGAACAGGTCGGTCATCGCCAAGTCCCCCTGTGCTTCGCCGTCGCATTCCCTTGCACGGTGACCTCCGCTGCCCGCATTCCGCCGACCGTATCCCACCCTCATGATTTGTCAATCGAACTTGAGTGTTACGTCCCCCGTTAGACGAGGAGCAGGCCGACCACCAGCAGCGCGACGCCTGCGGTGGCCGCCGCTCCGGCGGCGCCGAGGAGCCAGCGGCGGCGGGCGATGATCGAGATCGAGGCGAGGACGATGCCGACCTCGAAGGCGACCTCGGCCAGCTCGAAGTCGAGGTGCTTGGTGTTGGCGTGGTCGACCTCGTGGTGGTGGGCGGCGATCTCTTCCTCGAGGTGTCGGTCGGCGGGGCGCAGGTGCTCGAACACCCGCTTCTCGTGCGCCCGCGCGTGGGCCGCGGCGCGATATCTGGCCGGGATGCCGGTGCCGAGAACGCGCAGCAGCGTCGCGTTGCCTCTGGCGATGTCGATGTTCACCCGGTTGGTCTCGAGGCGCGCGGAAGCGGTGCCCCCGTGGGTCTCGCCCGTGATCACCTCTTTCAGCGCCTCGTTGGAGAGAAAGGTCGCCACCGCGAGGAGGCAGGCGATCACCGCGACCGTCACTGCCGCCAGCTGTGCGTGATGGGGGAGCTCGCCGCCGCCCGCGACGTGGTGCCCCTGCTCGAAGCGCTCGTATGACCGGTGGGCCTCCATCCTCGGCTTCCTAACAGCCAGGCCGGTCGATGTCCTAGTCCCGGGCGCGCCTCGTCGCGGTGTCGCCTGCTTTATCTCCCGTCCGGGTAGCCACGCCTCGTACCCCGATCGAGGAGGCGAAGGATGGCTACGAGGAACGGCAGCGCCGAGTGGAAAGGCGATCTCAAAGGCGGCAGCGGCAGCGTCACCGTCGGCGAGGGCGTCTTCGAGGGTCAATACTCGTTCGCCTCGCGGTTCGAGGAGGGGGAGGGGACGAACCCGGAGGAGCTGCTGGGCGCGGCGCACGCCTCCTGCTTCGCGATGGCGCTGAGCCTGCTGCTCAGCGAAGAGGGGCACCCGCCGGACTCGGTGCGGGCACGGGCGAAGGTGCAGCTGCGTAACGTCGACGGGCTGCCGACGATCGCCCGGATCGAGCTCGAGGCGGAGGGTTCGGTGCCCGGCATCGACGAGGACGCCTTCCGCGGCTTCGCCGAGAAAGCGAAGGCGGGCTGTCCGGTCTCGCGGGCGCTTGCGGGCGTCCCGGAGATCGAGCTCAGCGCCCGCCTCGCCTAGCTCGTACCCCCGCCTGTCCTACCCGCGACCCCTCGGGTTGGACTTTCCGTCACTTGCTTCTGGGGCGGGCCTCTGCGACTGTGACTGCCATGGGGGGGAGGACTCCACTGGCCAGGAGACTGGGCGAAGCCGCGGCGATCGCCGCGCGCGAAGCCTCCGTTGAGGAGGCGCTCGCCGAACCCAGTCCCGGCATGCGGCGGCGCGAGCTGCTGGCCGGCGGCGCCGGCCTCGCCGCCGCGGCGATGCTCAGCGGCCCCGTCTCGCGTGCGCTGGCGGCCTCGGCGCCGCGGGTGGTCGTGGTCGGCGGCGGCCTCGCCGGTCTCACCGCCGCCTACCGGCTCAAGCAGAGCGGCGTCAACGCCAAGCTCTACGAGGCCTCCGACCGGCTCGGCGGCCGTTGCTGGACCCGGCGTGGCGACTTCGCCGAAGGCCAGATCGCCGAGCACGGCGGCGAGCTGATCGACCAGGGCCACTTCGAAGTCCGCAAGCTCGCGAAAGAACTGGGCCTGGAACTCGACAACCTGCTCTCGGCCGAGGCCAATGGCACCGAGGCGTTCTACTACTTCGACGGCAAGCCCTACTCGTTCGAAGAAGCGACCAACGACCTGAAGGCGATCTGGCAGCAGATCCACAAGGACGTGTCGGCCGCCAGCTACCCGACGCTCTACAACCTCTCGACCGAACGCGGGCGCGAACTCGACGCGATGTCGATCGCCGACTGGATCAAGGCCTACGTGCCAGGGGGCCTCAAATCTAAGCTCGGACAGCTGCTCGACGTCGCCTACAACATCGAGTACGGCGCCGAGACCAGCGTCCAGAGCTCGCTCAACATGCTCTACCTGCTCGGCTACTCGGGGCAGGGGCAGCTGCGGATCTTCGGCCCTTCGAACGAGAAGTACCGCGTGCGGGGCGGCAACGACCAGATCCCGGCGCGGCTCGCCGCCGAACTGAAAGGGCAAATCGCCAAGGAACGGGCGCTTACCTCGATTCGGCGCAACGCCGACGGCAGCTACCGGCTCGTCTTCGCCTCCGGGCTCAGCACCGAAACCGTCGTCGCCGACCACGTCGTCCTGGCGCTGCCGTTCTCGATCCTGCGGACGCTCGACTACAGCGGCGCCGGCTTCTCCTCGCTGAAGCAGACCGCGATCCAGGAGATGGGGATGGGGACCAACTCCAAGCTCCACCTGCAGTTCAAAGACCGGCTCTGGAACAGCCTCGGCAGCAACGGCGAGACTTACTCCGACACCGGCTACCAGAACACCTGGGAGGTGACGCGGGCGCAGCCCGGCGCCTCCGGGATCCTCGTCGACTACACCGGCGGCAAGATCGGCGCCAGCTTCGGCACCGGCACCCCGAGCGAACGGGCGGCCCAGTTCCTCAAGCAGATCGAGCCGGTGCTGCCCGGCATCTCCTCGCGCTGGAACGGCAAGGCGACGATCGACTACTGGACCGGCTACCAGTGGACCAAGGGCTCCTACTCCTACTGGAAGGTCGGCCAGTACACGAAGTTCTCCGGGATCGAACGCGAACCGGAAGGCAACTGCCACTTCGCCGGCGAGCACACCTCGATCGACTTCCAGGGCTACCTCAACGGCGCCGTCGAATCCGGCGAACGCGCCGCCGGTGAGATCGTCTCCGGGCTGAAATAGCCGCCTGCGTCCGCTCCCGGACGGACTCCCGTTCGAAAATTCTTGCTGCGGTCCGACGGCGGAGCTAGGTTTTGCGCCAACGGACTTGATTCGAGCGAAGGGGAGCGGCATGAAGCGGAGTTGGCGAGTTCAGATGGCAGCGACGATGGCGGCGCTGCTCGCGGCCGCGGCGGTTGCCGCGCCGAGCGGAGCGGCGGGTACCGCAGGCGTTTCGGCGGGTTGCACGCCGAAGACGAACATCGAGGCGATCGTCGACGACTCCGGATCGATGTCGATCACCGACGAAAGCCGGCTGCGCGTGCAGGCGATGGGCCTGCTGATCAACACGCTGCCGCCGAAGACGTTCCTCGGCGCCGTCGAGTTCGGCTCCTCCGGCTTCGAAACTCCCGCTGCCAGCACGGTCTTCCCGCCCGAGCCGGTGGGACCGAACGGCGTCGCGATGAAGACCGCGCTGGAAGCGGTCATCAACGCCGACAGCGGCGCCACCGACTACAACTCCGCCTTCGCCAAGGCCGATGCCGACGATCCCACCTCGCAGGCGCGGATCTTCCTCACCGACGGCGGCCACAACGAAGGCGCCTACAACGAAGCGCACCTCGCCCACAACGTCCCCACCTACGTGATCGGGTTCGGCACCGGCCTGACGCTCGAAGAAGACCGGGCGCGGCTGCAGAAGATCGCCACCGACACCGGCGGCCAGGTCTTCCAGCTCGAAGACAACACCCAGCTGCAGCCGGTGATGAACAAAATCGGCGCCGCGCTCACCTGCCAGACGCCGCCGCGGGAATTCAAGGACCTGCTGAAGCAGGGCCAGAGCAAGACCCACACGATCGCCGTCGGCGCCTCGACCAAGACTCTGCAGATCGCGCTCAGCTGGGCGAGCGCGAGCGACGTCTTCAAGCTCGGCCGCCTGAAATTGATCGCCAAGGGCAAAATTATCGCCGCCGGTCGGCCGAAGATCGCCAAGCTGAAGGTGAAGAAGACCAGTAGCGCCACCTTCGCCGTCGCCAAGATCTCGGGGCTGCGCAAGGGCACGCTGCGCTTCTCCGTCAAGGCGGCCAAGATCGGCTCCGGCGAACCGAAGGTACAGCTGACGACGCAGGTCGGGCCCGGCTCCGGGAAGTGAGCCGGCCCGGCTTCCGGGTCAAAGAGCTGACGGTCGAGGAAGTCGACCGGGTCGCCCATCTCTTCGGGGAGCTGGTCGAGTTCCACGGCGAGGTCGTGGAGGGGGCGTGGCCGGTGCGCAGCCCGGAGGCGGCCTGGGCGCGCCGGCGCGGGCAGTACCTCGAGTGGCTGGGCGAGGGGAGCGCGCGGATGCTCGCCGCCGTTCCCGCCGAGAGGCATGGCGAGCCGCTCGGCTATGCCGTCCTCAGCGTCAAGCCCTCGATGCCGAGCTGGGACGTCGGCTCGGCAGTGGGGGAGCTGGAGACGCTCGCCGTCGCCAAGGCGGCCCGCGGCCAGGGCATCGGCACGCTGCTGATCGAGGCCTGCCGGGAGCGGCTCCGGGCCGAGGGCATCGGCCACTGGTCGGTCGGCGTGGTCGAGGCGAACGAGGGAGCGACGAGGCTCTACGAGCGCGCCGGGTTCAGGCCCTTCTACCGGCAGCTGATGGGCGAGGTTTAGCGCCGGCACCTCTCTGCCTCTCTGCCGTCGTGGCGGTTCTGTTTGCTTCCGGTATGCAAAGGGTCCTCGCAAGCGCTGCGAGCGTCAGCGCACTTATCCTCTTCGCTGCCGCGGCCATCGAGTCATCGATCATCTACATCGCTGTCGGTGTGCCGCTTGCGTTGATCGCTCTCGGTCTACGCCAGCGCCGGTCCTGGATGGGAAAGGCGCAAATGGCGGTGGCGCTCATGGTCCTGCTCGTGATCGCCAACAGCGCCTTCAGGGGCGAGGCGGTGGTCGGAGACGAAACGCTTGCGGGAGTAAGCCTTCTGGAGATGTTCGGACTTTTCCTGGGCTTGATCCTCTTGCTTTTGCCGGCTATCGCAGCGGTCGAACTCCGTAGCCACCGGTCCCAGGTCTGCGGTCGTTGTCTGAGTCGCGTGCCCAAAGAAGCCAGCCGCTGTCGCTTCTGTACCAGCGACCTGTTTCCGTCACCCGCGACGCTGCCTGACTGGAGCTGGCGCAGCCTTCTTCTTGCCGATGCGGTCGAGGACCGCGCAGAGGACCGGGTTAGCGAGCCGACTCGAGCTGCGCGCCGGGGCTGATCTCTAGCCCGTTGGCGAGGGCGAAGAAGGCGCGGGCGAAGGGGCTCGAGACGGTGCGCTCGCGCAGCTGCTCCCAGTCGATCTGCTCGCGCAGCGAGCGGGTGATCAGGATCAGGTCGCGGTAGTCGGCGCTGTGCTCGTCGATGGCGAGGAGCTTGGTGGCGAGGATGTCGTCGAGGTCCATCACCCGGATCTGCATCGCCTCGACGCTCATCTCCTCGCCACGGGCGATCACCTCGTCGTCGACCACCATTCCCGAGGGTTCGTAGATCAGGTCGATGAGGATGTCGCCGTCCCAGGCCTTTCGCAGCCACTGCTCCGGCGGCGTCTCCGGGCGCATCCCGGCTTCGGCCAACGCTTCCTGGGCGCGCTCGGCGTCCTCGGGCTTCAGCATCAGGTCGATGTCGTTGGAGGAGGGCGGCCCGCCGCGCGCCCAGCAGCCGAGCCCGCCGCCCAGCACGTAGGGGATCTCCTGCCGCTCCAGCGCCGCGATCGAGCGCTTGAGGCTGTCGGTCAGCGCAGCGGCGACCTCGTTCTTGCCCAGTCCCTCGGCCATGTCCTCCCTTTCCGTGCCCCGGGGCGCCTCGGCCTAAACGCTCCCCGACGGGACGATCTCGTCCCGCCGGCATTGATTTTTGCCTGCAGGGGAGGCGGGTAGGGGAGGCGACGATGGCTTCGAGCAACGGTGACGGGCGGGTGTCCGGCGACGAGGGGCGGCTGCGAGTTGCGGCGACCGGCGACATCCACTGCCGCGAGTCCAACCGCGAGGCGATCGTCGACTCCTTCGCGCAGCTCGGCGACGACGTCGATCTCGTGCTCGTCGCCGGCGACCTGACCAGCCACGGTCGCCTCGAGGAGGCGGAAATCCTCTGCGAAGCGGCGGCGGCGACCGCAGCGCCGGTCTACGCGGTGCTCGGCAACCACGACTGGCACGCCGGCGAGGCCGAGGCGATCCTCAAACGCCTGCAGAGCGGTGGGGTCGAGATGCTCGACCGCCGCGCCGCCGTCTGCCAGGTCGGCGAGGTCGAGGTCGGGATCGTTGGCGTCAAGGGGTTCGTCGGCGGCTTCGCGCCGCGCCACCTGCCGGACTTCGGCGAGCCCTCGCTGCGAGCCGTCTACCGCGAGGCGACCGAAGAAGTGGAAGCGCTCGACGAGGGGCTGCGGGAGGTGGCGCTCTGCCCGCTGCGGATCGTCCTCCTCCACTACGCGCCGATCGAGGCGACGCTGGAGGGTGAGCCGCGCGAGATCTGGGTCTTCCTCGGCTCAGACCGCCTGGCGGCGCCGATCCTCGAGCACGGCCCCGACCTCGTCCTCCATGGCCACGCCCACGCCGGCACGCCCGACGGGACGATCGGCGAGACGCCGGTCCACAACGTCGCGCAGCCGCTGCTCGGCACCGACTTCCGGTTTTTCGATCTCGAGGTCAGCCGGGCGCAGAGCCAGATCCGCTAGGCGCTCAGCGCTTGGCCGGCTCGAGCCCGATCAGGTCGTAGTAGCCGACCACGAAGAGGCGCTTGCCGTCGGAGACCATCGGCGTGTACCCCGCCTCTTCGATGTGGAAGACGCGCGTGCCGCTGCGGGCATCGAGCCCGGTGGTCTCCTGGGTCTTGAAGCTGGAGGTGTAGACGGTGTCGCCGATCACGGTGGCGGTGCCGGGGATCGGGCCGCCGACCTCGTAGTGCCAGCGCGGCTTGCCGGTGCGGGCGTCGAGGGCGAAGAAGCGCCCGTTTTCGGCGCCGATGTAGACGCTCGGCGGGGTGCCGGGGACCTGGGCGACGGCGGGGGAGCCGTAGACGTAGTCGCCGGCGTCGAAGGACCACTCGACCTTGCCGGTCTTCTCGTCGAAGGCGTAGACGGTGCCGTCGTCGCGGGCGGCGTAGACGCGGCCGAAGGCGATCGCGGGGGAGGAGAAGAAGCCGCCGCGGCCATAGGGCGGCACCTTGCTCGTGTTGGTCCGCCAGACCGCCTTGCCGGTCTTCGCGTCGAGCGCGAACATCGAGCTCTGGTAGTCGGCGACGAAGAGTTTGCCGTCGTGGTAGCTGGGGCTGGCTTTGATCGCCCCGGGTGCGTTGAAGCTCCAGCGCGTCTTCCCGTCAGAGGCGCGCAGGGCGACCACGTCGGTCGTGTCGGTGCCGAGGTAGAGCGTCCCGTCGACCGCTAGCGGCGAGGATTCCAGGTGCCCGTCCAGGTGCCGGACCCACAGCTTCTTCCCGGTATTGGAGTCGCCGGCGACGAGGTTGCCGGTCAGGAAGGCCCCGTAGACGGCGCCGCGGTAGTAGACGGGCCCGGTGACGAAGTTCGGCTTCCCTTTGTCGCTCGGCCGCACGTTCAGTTCCCACAAGACCTTCCCGTCCCGCAGCCGCACCGCTTTCCCGTTCCCGTACTTGTTGATCACATAGGCGACCCCGCCATGGATCGCCGGCGGAAACTCGATCAGCGCGTGCGTGTTGATCGACCAGGCCTGCCTCAGCGGCGGATCGAGAGCCCGCTTCTCGGCAGCCAGGTAGTGCGTCCGCGCCGGCACCCGCCCAAACATCGGCCAGTCGACGAAGCCGGCGGCGGTGGAACCCGAGTCGCCTGCCGACGCGGGGGCGGCGGAATCGCTCGAGCCGCAGCCGCCGAGGATGGCGATGACAGCGGCCAAGCAGCCGGTAGCCAGGAGTCGTGTGATCGCAGCGCGCATTCGCTTCCTCATCGGCAGCACGAGGCGCCATCTCAACGCCTCACGAAGCCGTTCATCTAGACCTAAAGAAAGAGAGCGGCGGACGAGAATTGAACTCGCATAACTAGCTTGGAAGGCTAGGGCTCTACCATTGAGCTACCGCCGCGCGGATGAAGCCGCCCCGCTTTGCAGTGCGACGTCGATGACAGTTTGCACAAACCACGTCGCACTTTGCAATCTCGTTGAGCACGTCGTTCCAGTTGCGGTTCCGGATGCCCGTAGCAATCGTGAACTTCTTGTCCCGCAGGTGATCGAACTCGAGCACGACCGGGTCCGTCTCACCGCAGTCGGCGCAAGGATGGTCCCGGAAGTAGGCCATCAAGAAGATGAACCTCTCTTCGAGTAGCGCCTTCTTCCGCCGTGCTGCAGCATCGATGTAGCGCTGTTTGTTGGCTCGGTAGTGCTCCTGCTTGTACTCGGCGCGACAAGGGCGGCAATAGGTATCTCGTTGCCCACGCTCCCGCCGGTGCCAGGCGAATTCCTCGTCCGGCTTCTCAATCTTGCAGCGAGAACATTTCCCCATGCATGGAGCATATGAAGGCGAACAGACGTTCCCATAGGCATCCGGCTCGCCAATCCGTCAAAATGAAAACCCCACGGGGAGTGGCGCAGTCTGGTAGCGCACTCGGCTGGGGGCCGAGCGGTCGCAGGTTCAAATCCTGTCTCCCCGATTTAGAAAGGCGGCGTGGGAAGCGGGCTTCCCGCTCCCACAGGCTCCGACGAGGGAAGCCGATTAACCATCTGGTACGGGAGCCCCGTGTAGGGAAGAGGCGAGCGGGTCCGCCGTGAGGATTGGCAAACTGGCTGGGTGACGCCGGATCAGATCCTCAAGCCGCTTCGGATCATCGACGACGTACAGCAGCGCAGAGTGACGGAAGCAGTGATGACGCCCGAGGTGCGCCGGGCGATGAGGGAAGCGCGGGCAGGGATTCTCGGATCGCAGCTTCGCGAGCAGATTGAGAGCCAGATCGACTTTCAGAAGATGCTTCGACCCGCCTTGCTTGAGCAGATGCAAGAGCAGAACGCGGCTATTCGGGAAATGCTGCATAGCTCAGGCGTCAGAAGGGCGATGGTCTCCTTCGACTTCACACTGCCCGAGGGAATGGCTGCTCAGATCGCCGCCTTTAAGCAGCAGCTTGAGGCCGAATTGGGGGACCCCGGCCTGGCCGAGGAAAGGGCGGGACGGCTCGCAGAGGAACGGGAAACCATCATCAAGTTCCTGCGGCGGGTGGGTGTCGGGGTTGAAGGATTCAGCTACCTGCCCGGATCACCGATTCCGTCTCTCGTCGGGTTCCTCATCCTCCAGCTCGCCATGCTGAGCGAAGTCGCGGACGAAATCCTCACCGAGCGCGAACACGACCAGTAGCCGGCGGAAGCAGAGCTACTCTCAGGCGGCTGCGCGGTCTTCCTGGTCGGCGTCGCTCTCGAATTCTTTCGCCGTCTCGAACGTCGCCATCATGTAGGTGATGAGGAACCGCTCCAACCCGGGGTCTGCCTTGAGTCGTTCCCTGATCCGCTGGCACTCCGTCATGACTTCTTCCAGGTGCCGTTGGAACATCACGGCGATGGTTTCCCATCCCTCCTGATCGACGTACTGCGTGTCCCACGACAAGTGCGACTCGGGTCGGGCATCGAAGGTACCGCCGTCGATGGAGTTCCCGACTTTCAGGACGAGCGGCCCGAAGGCGGAAGAGGCGACGAGTTGTCGGACGACCGGGCCGAGGTTCGCCCACTCCGCGTGCCAGGCCATAGCTCGTTTCACCGGCTCGTAGATGATTTCCTCGGCACCGCGCTTCTTGATCGTCTTGTGGAGCTTGATGCAGCCAGCCTCATGCAGTACCCGGAAGTGGTAGGCGACGTTGTTGTGCGGCTCGGCCTGTTCTTCCGCCCACTGTTTCGCTGAGAGGCGCCGGGTCGGGGTGTTCATGTCGATGAGGATCTGAAAGCGGATCGGGTGGGAGAGGACCCTCGCCATCTCGACGCCACGGCGCGGTGACTTGTCCTTGATCCGTTTCGGGTCCGATGGTGGGGCGGGGTGCCGCCGCCCTTCGTGCTGATCGCGCCCCTTGGCCACGTGGTTTCCCTCCTTAATTAGTGCGGAATGCCCTAAGCATTCCATGTTCTTGAGCGCAACCGGACGCGCAGATTGCATTAATGAGCCGGTTTCTCGCAATACTGCGGGCGGAGCTACATACGAAGGGAGGTGATTCCCTGTGGTTATGACCGCCGAGAAGGTGGTTCCCGCCCCCCAGATCGTCAAGGCTGGGTAGGTGAGGACCGCGCCTCGATGCCCGCGGGATCGAGGCGACTTGAGCGGCGCCACAGGAGAGAGCGAGAAATGGGACATGGGCAGCGCGACGTGCGCCATGGAGAAGAACGCACGCCGCGCTGGTGGGGGTAGACCCGTCCGACACGGGGGGAGGCACTATGTGACACCCCCTGCCTCGCCGTGCCCCGTCAGGGGAGTCGGGCGGTCTATGTGGGGAAGGAGCGACGGACCGCCATCGGCCAAGACACGACCCGTCGCCGTATCTCACTTGAAGCGCCGGGTTTGTGACTGTTACCTCTGCCTCCCGGGTGATAAGGGCGGTGGAGGGGATCACTCACTCAACGCCAGTTGAACGTAAGTGCTCTGAGTGGTGTCGTCAAACCAACGGATTGCATTAGAGCAATCTGCACGTTTGATGTTGGTCGCAAGTCCGTTTACGGTCGCCCTCGGTGCCGACGACGGATCGTGAACGCATGTTCTTGAAGGCCGCCGAGCAGAAAGCCGGACAGGTCGGGCTGGGTTGGGCTGTGACCCACCTTCGCGAGCAGGCCGGGTTGACCCGGGCCGAGCTATCCGGCCGGTCGGGACTCGCCGACGCTGAGTTAGAAGCGGTCGAACAGGGCCACGTCGATCCCACCTGGGGACACTTGCGCAGGATCGCCTACGGAATGAACACTGAGCTTGAGACCCTGCTTCAACTCGGCATCGAACTGGCGCCCGGGCCTGCGGGGGACCGGCTTCGCAAGCAGGACCAGGAAGCCGGGAATTTTGATGCGCAAGACGTAGCCAGGGACGAGGGCGAGGGGGAGCGGACGTGACGGGCATCGTGGTCACCGACTGGTCGTCTGCGGCGTCCGGCCGAGCGGTCGCAGGTTCAAATCCTGTCTCCCCGATTCAGAGCCGTTCCGTCCTCCCTATGCGTCCGGGGGTAGCCCAGCGGCGAACCGGAGGGCGTCGGAATACCGCGGCAGCAGCCCGAAGTTCGCCGCCTCCGGGACGAGATGGACAGGTGCGTCGTCGAGGTCGACCGCCAGGCGTCGTGACTGGGAGGCCGGATGCACTTCGTCGCACTCGCCGCTCCAAAAGGCGGCTGGCACCTTGACGTTCGCGACGCTGAATCCCCAGGGTCTCGCAAGCAGGCCGATCTCCCTCGCGATCGCGGCCGGCCGGAGCAGGATCTCCTGGCTCGCCCGCACGTGGATCTCCCAGAGGCGCGGGTCGGCCACCACCGCCGCATCGGCCGGCGGTAGGTCCTGCGCCACCTTGCGGGCGAGCTTCTCCGGGTCCCTCCGCGCCGTGCGTGCCATCGGCGCCAGGAGCAACCGCAGCAGCCAGGGGGCTCGCCTCGCCAGCTTGATGCCGCCGCGGACCTGACCGCCGAGCTCGGCGACGCTGGAGGGATCGTCGGTCGGCGCGACGGCGCCGAGCAGGGCGATCGCGACGATGCGCTCGGGCAGGGCGGACGCGGCGGCAAGGCCGTAGGGCGTGCCACCGGACTGGCTGAGGATCCCGGCGCGCTCCACTCCCAGGTGGTCGAGGAGCGCGGCACAATCCTCGGGCCAGCCGGCGATTCCCGCCCCCTTCGGGGTGTCGGTCCCGCCGAACCCGGGGCGGTCCGGAGCAACGAGGCGGATGCCCAGCTCCCGGGCGGCTGGAGCGGCACCTGCCGCCAGGCCGCGTGAGCCGGGACCATCGAGCACGAGGACGCAGGGGCCCTCGCTGGCGCCGTAGAGCGAGTAGGACAGCGCTCGGTCGTCCGATAGCCGCATGACCTCCCGGCTGGCGGTCGTCCAGAGGCCGGTCGTCGGATCGGGCGGGGTCTCGAGGTGGTTCATGACTACTCCTTTTCTTGATGGTCAGGTACTCGGTGATGGAGAGGTGGTTCGGAAGCGCGCTACGCCGTGGCCGCGCCCGGCGGGGGCTCGGCGACCGTGTCCCGGTCGCGGGGCTCCGGCGCTTGCCGCGCCGGCAACCACACCGCGGCGACGAAGGCGCCGATTCCGACGAGAGCGGCACCGACAAGCGCCGCCGTCCCCATCCCGGAGACGAAGGCGGCTCCGGCCGCGGACTGCAGCGCCTCGGCGGCCGGCGCCGGCAACTGGGCCGCGACCGCAGTCGCCCCCCCGACCGAGCTCTCCGCCGCTGCCGCAGCTCCAGGGGGCAGGGCCGCGAGGGGTTCCGCCATGTCGGCGGCGTAGCGGCCCGAGAGGACCGAGCCCATGATCGCTACCCCGAGGGCGCCACCCATCAGACGGGTGGTGTCGTTCATCGCCGAGCCGACGCTGGAATGCTCGAGGGCGACCGAGCCCATGATCGCGTCGGTCGCCGGCGCCATCGCCATCCCGATCCCCAGACCGAGGAGTACGAGGGAAGCGGCAATCGGGCCATAACCGCTGTCGGCGTTGACCGTGGCCAGCAGCAGCAGTCCACCGGCGACGGTGGACATCCCCAGGCTGACGAGGACCTTGGCGCCGTAGCGGTCGGCCAGGCGGGTCGAGACGATCGAGGTGGCGATCACCGCGACCCCGAGGGGGCTGATCGCCAGCCCGGCCTCCAGGGGGCTGTAGCCGAGCACGGACTGGAGGTGCTGGGTGAGCAGGAAGACAGAGCCCAGCAGCGCCGCGAAGAGAAGGCTGAGCGCAGCGCTCGAGGCCGAGAAGCGCGGGTTGCGGAAGACGCTGAGGTCCAGCATCGGGTGCGGCGTGTGCCGCTGCCAGGCGAGGAAGAGAGCAACCGCCAGGCTTCCGAGGCCAGCCGCCGCCACCACAGTGGGGTCGGTCCAGCCGCGGACCGGTGCTTCGATGATCGCCCAGACGACCGCGGTGAGACCGACCATCGAGAGAGCTGCCCCGGGAAGGTCGATCCGCCGGGCCTCCGGGTCCCGCGACTCCGGTACCAGCTTCAGTCCGGCGACGATCGCGATCAGGGCGATCGGGACGTTGAGCCAGAACACGGCGCTCCAGTCGAACGCCTCCAGCAGGGCGCCGCCGGCGAGGGGCCCGAGGACAATGCCGAGGCCCGAGATGGCGCCCCAGGCGCCGATCGCCTTGGCCCGCTCGTCGGGCGGGAACATCACGGTGATGATCGAGAGCGTCGAGGGCATGATGAAGGCGCCGCCGATGCCCATCACCGCCCGGCTCGCGGTCAGGGCGTCCACGCTGGTGGCCAGGGCGGAGCCGATCGATCCGGCGGCGAAGATCGTGAGGCCCACCTGCAAGGCCCGCTTCCTGCCGAACCGGTCGCCGAGGCTCCCGGCGGTCAGCAGCATCCCGGCGAAGACGAGGATGTAGGCGTCGACGATCCACTGCAGGTCTCCCCCGGAGGCGCTGAGATCGTTGCGGAGCGAAGGCAGCGCGGTGTTGAGGATCGTGTTGTCCAGCGAGATGATCAGGAGGCTCAGCGCAAGCACGATCAGCGCCTTCCACCGCTTCGCATATGGCTCTTCTGAACTGGCAACTTCGGCGTGGTAGGGCATTCGACAGGCCTTTCTCGATCAGATTCAGGACGGATTACGAGCCTCGCCGCAAACGGGGCCGGGGACATCGGGGGCAATCCCTGAACCGCCCCCTGACTTGCGGCCGGGCCGGCACCGAGCGGGGACTCAGCTCGATGCGGGCCCGGCCGGCCGGCGCCCGTCTCAGCGGCAGGCGGCCGCGTCCATGAGCTGCTCCATCGCTCGCTGCGCGGCCGGGCTGCCGATGCTGTCGCCCATCGTCACCGTGTTCGTGAGCAGGACGACCTGGCGGCCGGTGTCGAGGTGGCGCGCGACCGCGTCGTAACCGGGGACGGAGCCGTCGTGGCCCTCCCAGCTGCCGCAGTCGGTCTCGCCGCGGGCGAGTCCGAGCCCGCGGTCGACGTCCGGCTTCTCCTCGACATAGGTCCTCATCGTCTCCATCGAGTCCTCCTCGAGCAGCTCGCCGTCGAGAAGGGCCTCGAAGAAGCGACCGACGTCGGTCGCGTTGGAGACGATGTTCCCCGCCGCCCAGTAGTGCGAGGGGCTGATCGCCGTGACGTCCAGCAGCTTCCCGCCTTCGTTCAGGTAGCCGCGGGCGAACGGCGCTTCGATCTCGGCGTTCTCGACGAAGCTCGTGGCGCCGAGGTTCAGCGGCCCGAAGATGCGGCGCTCGAGCTCCGCCTTCAGGGAGTCGCCGGTCGCCGCTTGCACGATCAGGCCGAGCACCGTGTAGTTGGTGTTCGAGTAGACGACCCGGGTCCCGGGAGTAGCCGTCGGCGGGTGCTCGGTGGCAATGCGGATCAGCTCCCGCGGCTTCCACCTGTACCCGAAGTCGCCCTTCAGGTAGGGCGCCAGGACGCGAGGGTCTTCCTCGTACTCGAAGAGCCCGCTGCGGTGCCCGAGCAGGTCGCGAACGGTGATCTCATCCCCACCCGGGACCAACCCGGGCAGCCAGCTCTCAACGGTGTCGTCGAGGGACAACGTTCCCTCCTCGGTCAGCTGCATGACCACCGTGGCGACGTAGGGCTTGGCGATGCTGCCGATGCGGAAGCGGTCGTCGGTCCCCACCGGGCGCCCGCTGTCGACATCCGCGACTCCCGCGGCGATCGCGATCGGATCGGCGTTCGGGTCCTCGACGAAAAGCACAGCGCCGGGCACTCCGGCGTCGACTAGCGCCTGTAATTCGGGCCTCAGCTGCGAGGCCTCCTCGCGGTTGGCGGCGGCTTGGATCTCTTCCTCGGCGGCACAGCCGCCGCTGAGCAGCGCGAGGGCTACGAGGGCGGCTGCGGCAAAGGTCAGACGGAGCTTGTGGGTGACGTTCATCGGTGTTTCTCCTTGGTCGTGGATCGGTCACCCCAGCCTGCTCGGAAAGGGACTTGCCCTCATCGGTGGGAGCCCCTCAACCCGCACCCTCAAATCGAGCCCACAACGAGGACGGGCGCCCCGCGGGGCGCCCGTCGTCTTGCTTTGTCCGCGGCCTTGGCTACGCGCTGGCCGGCTCCACCGGAGCGGTTGCCTCGGCCGGCTCGCGACCGCCGCGCCCCGCCTGCGGCAGCCACTCCAGCCACCGCGGCAGGTACCAGTTCCAGTCGCCGAGGAGCTTCATCGTCGCCGGCAGGAGGATCCCGCGGATGATCGTCGCGTCGATCAGGATCGCCACCGCCAGGCCCACTCCCATCTCCTTGAAGTCGATGAAGGAGAGGGTGGCGAAGACGCTGAACACCATCACCATCACCACCGCCGCGCTGGTCACGGTCCCGGCACTGCCGGCGATTCCCTTGCGGACGGCATCCTCGGTGCTGGCGCCGCGGTCGTAGGCCTCCCGGACCCGGGTCAGGATGAACACGTGGTAGTCCATCGAGAGCCCGAAGAGGATCACGAACAGGAACAGCGGCAGCCAGTTGGTGACGCCGCCGTTGGACTGGAAGCCCAGCAACTGCTCTCCCCAGCCCTTCTGGAACGTCAGCACCAGCACCCCGTAGGCGGCACCGACGGAGAGCAGGTTGAGGACGATCGCCTTGATCGGGATCACGATCGAGCGGAACGTGAACAGCATCAACAGGAATGCCAACCCGAGGACGAAGGCGAAGACCAGCGGCATCCGCTCCGAGAGCAGGTCGCCGAAGTCCTTCGACTGAGCGGCGCCGCCGGTCACGTTGACCGTCGCCCCCTCGATCCCGTCCAACGTGGCCGGGACCAGCACCTCGCGAACCTCCTCCAGCGCCGCCACCGACCTCTCGTCGGTGCCGAGCCCCGGTGAAGGGATCGCGACATCGGCGACGGTGCCGTCCTCGCTGTAGGTCACCTCTGCCCCGGGGTAGAGGCGCGGTGAGGCATCCGCCTCGGAGACCAGCCGCTGGATCCCAGCGGCGACCTCGCCGCGGTCGACATCGTCGGCCTCGACGACTACTTCAACCGTGTTTCCCTCGGCCGGGAACGCGGCCGTGTAGCGGTCGAACGTCTTCATCACCGGGATGTCCCGGGCTAGGTCGTCGGGGCCGGTCTGCACCGGGTTCATCCCCA
>Ga0307306_10000026_pt1 | contig 29846 bp, 26 predicted proteins | sample ER_DNA_193_FD_194507 | JGI IMG/M metagenome (GOLD analysis project Ga0307306, IMG submission 194507) | Bulk soil microbial communities from the East River watershed near Crested Butte, Colorado, United States - ER_DNA_193 | ecosystem: Environmental > Terrestrial > Soil > Floodplain | place...
AGGCCGGCGACGCGGGCCAGCACACCCGGTTTGTTCTCAACCAGGATCGAGAGGATGTGCTTGCGGCCGCTCAGCTGACCCGCCACGTGCAGGTCCTCCAATTTGACGACCTGCGGGGTCCCGGCCTCCATCAGCTCACCGTCTTCCGCGGCGCCTCGACCATATCGCGGGCGGCGTTGCCGGGCGGGATCATCGGATAGCAGTTCTCCTCGGGGACGGTGCGGACGTCGAGCAGGACCGGTCCGTCGTGCTCCAGCGCCGCCACCATCTGCTCCTCGAGGTCGGCGCTCTCCTCGCAGCGCATCCCTTTGGCGCCGAAGGCCTCGGCCAGCTTCACCCAGTCGGGGCTCGCACCCATCTCGACCGAGCTGTAGCGGCGGTCCCAGAACAGCTCCTGCCACTGGCGGACCATGCCCATGTAGCCGTTGTTCTGGAGGAAGATCTTCACCGGGACGTCCTCGCTGACGCAGGTCGCGAGCTCCTGGACGTTCATGATCAGGCTGCCGTCGCCGGCGACGCAGACGACCTGCTCGTCGGGGCAGGCGACCTTGGCGCCGATCGCGCTCGGAAGGCCGAAGCCCATCGTCCCGAGGCCGCCGGAGTTGATCCAGCGCCGCGGCTTGTCGAAGCCGTAGTACTGGGCGGTCCACATCTGGTGCTGGCCGACGTCGGAGGTGATGATCGCGTCGCCCCCGGTGGCGCGGTGCAGCGCCTCGATCATGAACTGCGGCTTGATCTCGCCGTCCTTGCCGGGTTCGTAGAAGAGCGGGTGCGCATCCTGCCAGCCGCGCAGGGTGTTCCACCACTCGTCGAGCCGGGAGGAGTCGGTCTGCAGCGCCCGGTACTCGCGGGTCAGCTTCGGCAGCACCTGCTTGACGTCGCCGACGATCGGGATGTGGGCACCGACGTTCTTCGAGATCTCCGCCGGGTCGATGTCGATGTGGATGACCTTGGCGTTCGGCGCGAACTCGCTCAGCTTGCCGGTGATGCGATCGTCGAAGCGGGCGCCGATCGCGACGATCAGGTCGGCGTTGTCCATCGCCCGGTTGGCGGTCCAGGTCCCGTGCATGCCGAGCATGCCGAGGAAGCGGTCGCTGGAGGCGGGAAAGCCGCCGAGGCCCATCAGGGTCGAGGTGACCGGGAAGCGGTCGGAGTCGGCGAGCTCGCGCAACTCGCTTGAGGCATCACCGTTGATCACTCCGCCGCCGGTGTAGAAGATCGGGCGCCGGGCGCTCGCCAGCGCTTTCGCGGCGATCCGGATCTGCTTGATGTTGCCCTCGGTCGAGGGCTTGTAGCCGGGCATCTCGACCGGCTCGGTGCGCGGCGCGTAGTCGATGTCGGCGCGCGAGAGGTCCTGCGGGATGTCGAGCAGCACCGGCCCGGGGCGCCCGGTCGAGGCGACGTGGAAGGCCTGGTGGACGTACTCGGGGATCTGGCGCGGGTCGGTGACCGCGAAGGAGTGCTTCACGAAGGGCAGGGTGGCGCCGAGGATGTCGGCCTCCTGGAAGCCGTCGGTGCCGATCAGCTCGGTGCGGACCTGGCCGGTGATGAAGACGGTCGGGGTCGAGTCCATCATCGCGTCGGCGATCGCGGTGACGAGGTTGGTGGCGCCGGGGCCGGAGGTGGCGAAGGCGACGCCGACGCGGCCGGAGGCTTTCGCGTATCCCTCGGCGGCGTGGCCGCCGCCCTGCTCGTGGCGCACCTGGACGTGGCGGAAGTCGGCGTCGACGAGGGCGTCGTAGGTCGGCAGGTTGGCCCCGCCGGGGATCCCGAAGACGTCCTTGACGCCCTCGGCCTTGAGGCTTTCCATCAACGTGTCGGCAGCGCGCATAGGAACTGGCGATGGTACCAGCGGCGAGGTCTCCGCCCCGCGCCTGGCCTACGCCTGGGCGGCGGGCGACGCCGCTGGGTTCCAGCGGGTCTTCGGGTCGATCGCGGTCTCGATCACGCGGCCTTTGTGGCGCTCGATCGCGTGGATGATCGACTCGACCAGCTCCTCGCCCAGCAGGGTCGGCTCGAGGCCGAGGTCGAGCAGCTTGGTGTGGATCGCGTTGTAGTAGTGCTCTTCCTTCTCGACCCGCGGGTTCTCGTAGTGCTGGATCTCGACGCTGTAGCCGAGGTGCTCGCCGGCGTCCTTGACCAACCCAGCCAGCTCGAGCACCGAATATTGCTCGGTGAACTGGTTGAAGACGCGAAACTCGCCGCGCTCGGCCGGGTTCAGCGCCGCCAGTTCGACGCAGGCGAGGGTGTCGCGGATGTTGAGGAAGCCGCGGGTCTGGTTGCCGGCGCCGTAGACGGTCAGCGGATGGCCGATCACCGCCTGGACGCAGAAGCGGTTGAGGACGGTGCCGAAGAGCTCGTCGTAGTCGAAGCGGGTGACGAGGCGGTCGTCGCGGGCGGTCTCCTCGGTCTCGACGCCGTAGACGACGCCCTGGTTGAGGTCGGTGGCGCGCAGGCCCCAGGTGCGGCAGGCGAAGTGGATGTTGGTCGAGTCGTGGACCTTCGAGCAGTGGTAGAGCGAGCCCGGCAGCTTCGGATAGGGAAGCGTGTCCCGGCGGCCCTTGTGCTCGATCTCGATGTAGCCCTCCTCGATGTCGATGTCGGGCTGGCCGTACTCGCCCATCGTCCCGAGCTTGACGAGATGGGCATCAGGGACGTGGTCGCGCATCGAGAAGAGCAGGTTGAGGTTGCCGATCACGTTCGCGTGCTGGGTTTCGACCGCGCGCTCGCGCGAGAGCATCGAGAACGGCGCCGAGGCCTGCTGCCCGTAGTGGACGACCACCTCGGGCAGCGTCTCGGCAACCACCTCGTCGAGGAAGTCGCCGTCCTCGACCGCGCCGACGTAGCTGCGGATCTGCTCGCCGGAGACTTCGCGCCAGGCGGCGATCCGCTCGTCGAGATCCCCGATCGGGGTCAGCGAGGCGGTGCCGTGTTCGGTGTGCCAGCGGCGGCGGGAGAAGTTGTCGACGACGGAGACTTCGTGCCCGCGGGCCGAGAAGCGGAGCGCAGTCGGCCAGCCGAGGTAGCCGTCGCCCCCAAGGATGAGGATTCGCATGAGGCCGGGACTTTAATCGGTTGGTCGGCCGAATGTCCGTGTTGAATCCCTGCGATGGCGAGTGGACTTGCGGCGCGAAACGGCGGCTGGATCGGGCTGGGCGCACTGGTCGCGATCCTGCTGCTGGGCCTGGGCCTGCGGGTCGGCGAGGCCTGGGACGGCCGGGCGCCTGTCTACGACGCCCAGGCGTACAGCGCGATCGCGGCGAACCTGGAGGACGGGGATGGCTTCACGGTCGGCTCGGGAGCGACGCAGCCGTCGAGCAACTACTCGCCGGGTCTGCCGCTGTTCGTGGCGGGGTTGTACGAGGCGACGGGCGGGGTGCATGAACGGTTGGCGCGGGTGGTGCTGGCGGTGATCGGGGCGCTGAGCGTGCTGTTTGCGTATGGGATTGGGCGGCGGTTGCCGAAGCTGGTGGGCGAGGGACGTCCGCTGAAAAATCACTCCTATAGGGAGGAAGATTCAGCGAGCGTCTGGCCGGCGCTGGTTGGGGCGCTGGCGGTGGCGGTTTATCCGGCGCTTCTGGAGTACCAGGGGATGTTGATGAGCGAGCCGTTGGCGGCGACGCTCCTGTCGGGTGGGGTTCTGGCGGCGCTCTGGGCTTGGGATGGGGGCTGGGGGCGGTGGCTCTTGCCGGGGGCCTTGTTCGGGGCGCTGGCGATGGTCCGGCCGGAGTACCTGGGGATCGCTGTCCTCGTGGCGTTCGTCATCGCGGCGCGGGAGTTGAGGAGCGACTGGCGCTCCTCCCTCTTACGTGCTGCTGTTTTCCTCGGCGCGGCCCTAGTGATCGTCGCGCCCTGGACCATCCGCAACGCCGTAGCGCTCGACCGCTTCGTCCCGATCTCAACCGGCGGCGGACAGGTCCTCTACGCCGGTACCTACCTGCCCTCCGACGGCGACCCCGAAAAGGTCGGCACCGAAGTGGTTCGCGAAAACCCGCAGCTGTTCGCGCCCCAGGACGCGCAGCGCCTGCGCCTCGAGCAGATCCTGGCGCGGCTTGCGCATGCGCGGCACCCGGACCTGGAAGCCGACCAAGCGCTCTCGAAGATGGGCAAGGAACAGCTCTGGGACGACATCTCCGACGAGCCGCTCGAATACGCCGGCTTCGTCGCCACCAAGATCGGGCGCATCTGGTCGCACGGGCCGCGGGACGTGATGCGAGAGCCCGTCTGGGAAGTTCTTCACTGGCTGCTGGTCGCCTTCGGCCTCCTCGGCCTGGCGATCCTCGCCTGGCGCCGCCGCTGGGAGGCCCTCCTCTTCGGCACGATCTTCCTCGCGATCACGGCCCTCAGCGCCCTCCTCGTCGCCTCCCCCCGCCGCGTCCTCGTCCTCGTCCCCCTCCTCGCCGCCCTCACCTCCCCAGCACTCACCTTCCTCACCGCCTCCCTCCAGAGCGCATCCGATCGCCGCCTCACAAAGCCGGGGCGGCGATCGGATGCGCTCCCCCAGCCCCACTCCCCGGATAGCCTGAGCCCGCCTTGACCGCCGCCGCCAACTGGTTTCGCACCTTGCCGCAGCGCTACGGCAAGCGGACGCTGATCGCCCTGGCCCTGATCGCTGTCCTCGGCCTCGTCGTGCGCGCCTACGTCGTCGTCAACCCGGTCTCGAACCCGGCCGACGACTCCCATGCCTACTACGCGATCTCGAAGGCGCTCTACGAGGAAGGGAGCTTCGGCGGCCCCGAATTCCGCGACTCGAGCGACTGGTCGCCGGGGGCGCCGTTCCTCTACGCCGCCTCGTTCTACGCAACCGGCGGCGCCCGGGAAGGGACGGCGCGGATCGTCGAGGCGCTGCTGGGAGTGGCGACGATCCTCGTCGTCTTCGCCCTGGGGTGGCGGCTCGGCGGGCGCGAGCTGGGGCGCTGGGTCGGCCTCTTCGCCGCCTTCGCCGTCGCGATCTACCCGCCGTTCATCCACACCACCGGCGAGCTGATGAGCGAGCCGCCGGCAATGCTGACGCTGCCAGCGGCGATCCTCGCCTTCCTCTGGGCCAGCGATCGCCGATCTCCTTGGGCGTGGATCGCCCCCGGCTCGCTCTTCGGCCTCACCGCGATGTTCCGGCCCGAGTACCTGCTCGTGGGTGGCGCCTTCGTCGTTCTCGCCTTCATCCGGATCGCCTGGCTTCGAGCGGGCGCTGGCAACCGCAACTGGACCGCCGGCCTCGCCGGCGCCGCCGTCCTCCTCGTCGCCCTCGTCCTCCCGATCCTGCCGTGGACGATCCGCAACGTCGTCGTCCTCGACCGCATCGTGCCGATCTCGACCGGCGGCGGCAAGGCCCTCTACGTCGGCACCTACCTCCCCGCCGACGGCGAATACAAGCGGGTGAAGGCGATCTTGGTCCAGAAATACCTCCCGTCGCCCTTCCCCTACAGCTCCGAAGAACTGGACGAAATTGACCCCACCCCGCTCTTCGACGAAGTCGCGAAACAGGTGCAGATGGAGCACCCCGACCTCACCCGCGACCAGGCGCTCGGCAAGATCGGCAAGGAAAATCTCTCGAAGTACCTCGGCGAAGACCCGGTCGGCTACCTGGCGATGACCGCTCGCAAGGTCGGCCGGATGTGGAGCAGCGGCGTCGGCGAAGCGATGAGCAGCACCGCCGGCCGCGCCGTCCAGGTTCTCCTGGTCTTTCTCGGCCTGGCCGGCTTCGTCCTGCTTGCGCTCTGGCGGCGCTGGTGGGAGCTCGTCGTCCTGGCGACGCCGATCGCCCTCGTCACCCTGGTCGGCGCCGTCTCCCTCGCCGCCCCGCGCCGCAACGAGGTGCTGATGACGCTCGTCTTTCCGCTTGCCGGGCTGGCGCTCTCTTCCGCCTTCGCAGCCATATCCTCCGGTCGCCGATGGTCGCCCCAACCGCAGGCCTCTTCCCCGCCGAACTGACCGCGCTGCGCGCGGTCGGCGTGCTGATCGCCCTCGGGACGATCGCCTATGCCGTCGCCCGCCGGCGCACCCTGCGCAACGCCGACGTCCTGATCCTGATCCTCGCTGGCCTTGGGCTGCTGATCGTCGCCGGGACCGAAATCGTCAACGGGCTGCTCTCCACCTTCTCCTTCGAGAAGGGCAACGGCGGCCGCATCCTCGGCCTCGCCGTCTTCGCGATCTTCGTCCTCTTCCTGCTCACCCTGCGGGCGCTGGCGCAGTCCGCCCGCAACGCCCGCCAGCTCGCCGCCGCGCTGGAGGGCCTGGCCTGGGACGAGTTCCGCCAAGCGAACCTGCCCGACCGCTTCAAGGACAAGATCGCGATCCTGATCCCCGCCTACAACGAGGCCGACAACATCGCCACCGTCCTCGACCAGATCCCGCCAGCGGTCTGCGGCATCCGCACCGAGGTCCTCGTCGTCGACGACGGCTCCCGCGACGGCACCGGCGACGTCGCCGCCGAGCACGGCGCCCTCGTCGCCCGCCACGTCACCAACCGCGGCGGCGGCGCGGCGCTGCGCACCGGCTACCGGCTGATGGTCGAATCCGAGGCGCTGATCGTCGTCACCCTCGACGCCGACGGCCAGCACCGTCCCGACGAGATGGAGCGCCTGGTCAAGCCGATCCTCGACGGCGAGGTCGAGATGGCCCACGGCTCCCGCGTCCTCGGCCACGCAGACCGCAACCACTTCGCCCGCGAGCTCGGGATCGTCTTCTTCAACCGCCTCGTCTCCTTCATCACCCGCACCCACGTCAGCGACTGCTCCAACGGCTACCGCGCCGTCCGCACCACCGTCCTCCCCCAGCTCGTCCTGCGCCAGGAGCAGTTCCACACCTCCGAGTTCATGATCGAGGCGATCAAGCGCGGCATCCCCGCCAAGGAGGTCCCGATCACGGTCGAACAGCGCCTCCACGGCCATTCGAAGAAGCCCGCCGCCTTCCGCTACGGCGCCGGCTTCGCCAACGCGATCGTCAGGACCTGGCTGCGCTAGCGGCTGCTGAATTGTGGGCGTCCTGGCGCCCGAAATTCAGCGAACGCCCGGGTGCCGCACCGCCGCCGGGTCCGGCAGGTACAGGTCGGTGCCGCAGCGGGGGCAGACCTGGACGTAGAGCTTCAGCGGCTTGTGGCAGTTGGGGCACTGCCGTTCTGGTTCGTCCTTGTCGACGCGGTAGAGGATCACCGCGATCAGGCCGAGGGGCGGGATCACCATCCCGATCAGGAACCAGATGAAGAACGAGCTGCCCTTGCCGCGGCCGATGATGCCGGTGCCGAGGCCGAAGAAGAAGGCGATGACGAGGTACTGCATATAGCCATTCTTGCGGGTCCGAGCTGCGTCGCTCAGACCAGCGGCTTCGGTTTCCCGATCGTGCCGACCTCGGCGATGTCGCGGCGGAACGGCAGGCCGGCGGTCCAGTCGAGGACGGCGCGGAACTTGCGGGCGGTGCCCGGGATCTGGCTCATGTGGTAGCTCCGGGCCATCCACCAGGCGGGGAAGCCGCGGAAGGTGCGGTCGCCGATCCGGCCGACAGCCTTGTAGCGGCCGAGGTTGACGAAGCTCGCTTCGCTGCGGTAGTCGAAGGGCTTGGCGGAGCCGATCCCAAGCTCGGCGGCGATGTTGCGCGCTGCCACCGGTCCTTGGCGGACAGCGTGCTGCGCGGTCGGCGGACAGGTGCCGCCGCGCGGGTCGGGGGCGGCGGCGCAGTCGCCGATCGCCCAGACCGAATCCATGCCCTGCACGCGCAGGTAGGAGTCGACAGGGACGCGGCCACGCTCGTCGAGCGGCAGGTTCAGCTCGGCGAGGATCGGCTGCGCCTTGACGCCGGCGGTCCAGACGACGGTGCGGGTCGGCAGCACCTCGCCGCTGGAGAGACGGGCGCTCTCGGCCGTGACCTCCTCCAGCGTCGTCTGCAGGCGGATGTCGATGCCGCGCCCGCGCAGCTCCCGCAGAGCGTAGTCGGCCAGCTCGCGGTCGATCTCCGGCAGCACCCGGTCGGCCGCCTCGACCAGGACCCAGCGCATCCCGTGCAGGCGGGCGCGCGGGTAGCTGTCCATCGCGTCGGCGGCGAAGTCCTGGAGCTCCGCCAGCGCCTCGAGCCCGGCGTAGCCGCCACCGACGAAGACGTAGGTGAGCAGTTCTTCGCGGCGGCGCGTGTCCTCGGTCGCGTTCGCTTCCTCCAGCGTCTCGACCACGTGGTTGCGGAGGAAGATCGCGTCGGCGAGGCTCTTGAACCCGACCGCGTGCTGGGCCAGCCCCGGCACCGGCAGCACCCGCGAGGTCGAGCCGAGCGCCAAGAGCAGTTGGTCGTAGGGCATCGTCTCGGTTTCGCCGTATTTGGCCCGCAGCGTCACCGTCTTCGCCTCCGGATCGTGCCCGACAATCGCCCCAATCCGCAGATAAGTGCGTTTCAACATCTCCCGCAGCGGCGTCACCACATGCCGCGGCTCCAGCGTCCCGGCGGCCGCCTCCGGCAGGAACGGCGTGTACAGGGCGAAGTTCGTCTCGTTGACCAGCGCCAGCCGAGCCGACTGCTTCGGCATCACCCGCTCCAGCTCACGCGCAGCAGCCGCACCGCCGAAGCCACCACCCGCAATCACGACGTTCCAGGCCATGACCTCAACCTAGCACGCTTGTAACACGTTGTTACAAAGTATTCAACCGCACTAGCTGTACACCCTGCGGGGGGTCGGTTATGGTCTCAATGCGATCATCGGCCAAGGGATCCCATTGGGACGATGATCAAATGCTGCCTTTTTTCCAATCCGAACCCCTCAACATCGCAGTGTTGGTCTTGGTTTCTTTGTGGGGTTTCCCGATTTGGGCGGAACGGATGCTGAGACTCAAGCGGCACTGGGATTCCCATCGGCGGAAATCCTTGAAGGGCCGCGGTAGTCGCAGCTAAAGCTTCTCGCGGATCAGGCGGTTGACCTCGCCGCCGTCGGCGCGGCCTTTGGTCTCCCGCATCACGGCGCCGACGATGGCGCCGATCGCCTTGCCGTTGCCTTCCCGGATCTTCTCGACGGCGGCGGGGTTGTCGGCCATCGCCTTCTCGACGATCGCCTCGAGCTCGCCGGAGTCGGACATCTGGGCGAGGCCTTCGCGCTCGACGATCTCGGCCGGGTCGCCGCCCTCGGTGACCATCACCGCCAGCACGGTCTTGCCGCTGCCGTGGGAGATCTTCTTCTCCTGGACCAGGCGGACCAAAGCCGTCAGGTCGGGCGGGGAGACGCGGGAGTCGGCGGCGCCGCCCTCGACCTCGGCTTGGCGCAGGGCCGCGGCCAGCTCGCCGGTCACCCAGTTGGCGAGGACGCGGGGCTCGACCCCGTCAGCCGCTTCGACGGCGTTCTCGAAGTAGCCGGCGGTGCGGGGGTCGGTGGCCAGCGTCTGGGCGACGTCATGGGCAAGGCCGAGCTCGCTCTCATACCTCTCGATCCGCGCCGCCGGTAGCTCCGGCAGCGCTTCGCGCGCCTCGCGCAGCATCTCCTCGGTCGGCGCCAGCGGCACCAGGTCGGGCTCGGGGAAGTAGCGGTAGTCATGCGCTTCCTCCTTCGAGCGCAGCGAGGTGAGGCTGCCACTGGCGGGGTCGAAGTGGAGGGTCTCCTGCTCGACCGTCCCCCCCGCCTCGACCAGGGCGCGCTGCCGCGCCAGCTCGGCCTCGATCCCGCGCTGCAGGAAGCGGAAGCTGTTCATGTTCTTCAGCTCGGTCTTGGTGCCGAGCTCGCTGCTTCCCGCGGGGCGGACCGAGACGTTGGCGTCGACCCGCAGGCTCCCCTCCTCCATGTTGACGTCGGAGACGCCGAGCTGGCGCACGGTCTCGCGCAGCAGGCGTGCCCACTCGGCCGCTTCGGCGGCGCCGCGGAGGTCGGGCTCGGTGACGATCTCGACCAGGGGCGTGCCGCCGCGGTTGAAGTCGACGAGCGAGGCGTCGGAGCCGTGGATGCGGCCGGAGGCGCCGACGTGGATCGTCTTCGCCGCGTCCTCCTCGAGGTGGGCGCGATGGATGCGGACGTCGCCGAGCTTCCCGGCGCCGCAGATCGGAATGTCGTACTGACTGATCTGGTAGGCCTTAGGGCTGTCGGGATAGAAGTAGTTCTTGCGGTGGAAGATCGACCAGGGCGCGATCTCGCACTCGAGGGCCAAGCCGATCTGCAGCGCGTAGCGGATCGCCTGCTCGTTCGGGACCGGCAGCACACCGGGGTGGGCGAGGCAGATCGGGCAGGTGTGGACGTTCGGCTCGTCGCCGAAGGACAGTTCGCAGCCGCAGAACATCTTCGTCTTCGTCGCCAGCTGGACGTGGATCTCCAGCCCGATGACTGCCTCGAGCTCAGCCATTCGCGTCCCCGGGGCGGGCCTTGAAGCCGATCCCCTGCTCGAGCGCGAAGGCGGCGTCGAGCAGGCGCTGCTCGGCGAAGGCGGGCGCGGCGACCTGGAAGCCGACCGGCAGCTGCGGGCCGCCGCCTTCGGGCTCGGCGAGGCCGGCCGGGATCGAGATCGCCGGGATGCCGGCGAGGCTCATCGGCACGGTGAAGAAGTCGTTCAGGTACATCGCCAGCGGGTCGTCGGTCTTCTCCCCCAGCTCGAAGGCGACCGAGGGGGCGGTCGGGGTGACGACGAAGTCGACCGCCGAGAAGGCGCCGCTGAAGTCCTCGGCGATCCGCGTTCGCACCTTCTGGGCCTGGCCGTAGTAGGCCTCGTAGTAGCCGGAGGAGAGCGCGTAGGTGCCGAGCATGATCCGCCGCTTCACCTCGGTCCCGAAACCCTCCGAGCGGGTCGACTCGTACATCTCGATCAGGTCGCCGTCGCCGCCGGCCCGCATCCCGTAGCGGACGCCGTCGTAGCGGGCGAGGTTGGAGGACGCCTCGGCGGGAGCGATCACGTAGTAGGCGGAGATGCCGTGCTCGGCGTTCGGCAGCGAGACCTCGGCGACCTCGCCGCCCAAGGCCTCGATCTTCTCCAGCGTGCGCTCGAAGACCTCGCGGACGCCGGTGTCGACCGAGTCGCGCGCCAGCTCCGCCGGGACGCCGAAGCGCAGGCCGCTGAGGTCCTCGCGGTCTGGCAGCCTGACCCCGCCCTCGATCCCGACCGAGGTCGAGTCGAGCGGATCGCGCCCCTGCAGCATCGCCAGCAGCATCGCCGCGTCGCTGACGGTGCGGGTGAGCGGGCCACACTGGTCGAGCGAGGAGGCGAAGGCGATCATCCCGTAGCGGGAAATCGCGCCGTAGGTGGGCTTGAGGCCGACGATGCCGCAGAAGGCGGCGGGCTGGCGGATCGAGCCGCCGGTGTCGGTGCCGATTGCCCACGGCGCCAGGCCGCCGGCGACCGCCGCCGCCGAGCCGCCCGAGGAGCCGCCGGGCACCCGCGTGCGGTCCCACGGATTCACCACCGGCCCGTAGGCCGAGTTCTCGTTCGAGGAGCCCATCGCGAACTCGTCCATGTTGGTCTTGCCAAGGATCGGCAGGCCCGCCTCGAGCAGCTTCTGGACCGCGGTCGAGCTGTAGGGCGGGCGGTAGCCCTCGAGGATCCGCGAGGCGGCCGTGGTCGGGACCCCCTCGGTGGTGAAGATGTCCTTGACGGCGATCGGCGCGTTCCAGTCCTGCTCGGGCTCGATCGCCGCGGCTTCGGCGCCGCGGTCGTTGCGCCAGAGGTAGGCGTTCAGCTCGTCGGAGCCGGCTGCCGCAAACCAGGCGTCGACATGCTCCTGCGGCGAGAGGTCGCCGGCCATTTTGGCGTCGTGGGCCTCGAGGACCGAGAGATCGAGGATGTCGGCCATGTACTGACCTATTCGGCCTGCGGCGAGGGGACGCGGAAGGCGCCTTCGGAAGGTTCCGGCGCCGAGGCGAGCGCGGTGTCGCGCGGCAGGCTCTGCCACGGCTCGTCGGCGCGGAGCACGTTCTCCAGCGCGACCACGTGGGAGGTCGGCTCGACCCCCTCCAGATCGAGGTTCCCGATCCGGTCGACGTGCCCGAGGATGCCGCTCAGCTCCCCGACCATCCGCTCCACTTCCTCCTCCGATAAACGAAGACGAGCCAATCTCGCCACGTGCAGCACCTGCTCCCGATCGATCATCGCCGCGGAGTCTAAGTCGTCAGCCAGAACGGTTCCTCGCGGTGGTGACAGGACCCGCCGCGCCCCCACCTTGGCCAGCCAGCCAGTATCGTCCCCACCGCATGCAGGGACCCCGCGCCGAGAGATTCGTCGTCCTCAACTTGCGCCTGCTCGCGATCACCTTCGCCGTCGTCGGCGTCCTCTTCATCGCCGTCCCCAGCGGTGTCCTCGACGTGATCTCCGACGTCGGCGAATGGCTCGGCAACGACAACCGTGCCCCCCATACGCAGGAGGACCTCTGGCTGGCGCTGGCCTTTGCCTACATGGTCGTGATCACCGGCATCTGCCTGGTCGCCCAGGCCGACGTCGTCCGCTACCGGCCGCTGCTGCTCGTCCTCGCCGCCGGCAAGACCGCCTCTTCGCTCGGCTCGCTCGCCTTCTTCCTCGGCGACGAACGCGTCTTCATCTACCTGCTGAACTTCCTCGTCGACGGCTTCCTCGCCCTGCTCTCGCTCTGGCTCTGGTCGCTGGCGGGACGGGTGGGCCGGCCCGCGGCGCCCGATTGAAGGCGCGCGCCAGGGCTCTCGGCCGCTGAGCAGCGCACGCTGAGCGCGATCTGCGCGGCGATGGCGCCGGGAATCGACGGCCTGCCGGCGGCGGAGCGCGAGGTCGACGTCTCCGGGGCGGTGGCGAAGTTCCTGCGCTCGGTCTCGCCGCCGGTGCTGCTGCGCCTGCGCCTCGGCCTGCGCGCCTTCGAGTGGCTGCCGTTCCCCTGGCGCTTCAGCCGCCTCGACCCCGAGGGGGCGGCCGACTTCCTGCGCCGCCTGGAGCGCTCGCGGTTCCCCCTCCACCACGAGCTGCTGATGATGGCGAAGATCCTCTCGGTCCTCGGCTACGCGGCCGTACCGGCGGTCGAGCTGCGGATCGGGACCAGGATCGGCTGCGAGCTGGCCGACGGCTCGCTGCCGGAGCCGGCCGGGAGCCTCGGGGACCTGGAGCCGCGCGGCGAGGGCGAGGAATGCGACGTCGCGATCGTCGGCTCCGGCGCCGGCGGCGCGGTGGCGGCGGCGATCCTGGCCGAGGCCGGGCTCGACGTCCTCGTGCTCGAGGCCGGCGCCCACTACAACCGCGAGAACTACCCGGTCGACCGGCTCGAGGCGATCACCAAGCTCTACCGCGACGCCGGCCTGACGATCGCCGCGGGGAAACCGCCGATCCCGATCCCGGTGGCGAAGGCGGTCGGCGGCACCACGGTGATCAACTCCGGCACCTGCTTCCGCGCCCCCGACGCGGTGCTCGAGAACTGGCGCGACGAGCACGGCGTCTCCTGGGCCGGGGACCTCGACGCCGACTACGCCGGGGCGGAGGAGTTCCTCCGGGTGACCCAGCTCGACCCCGAGCGGATGGGCCGCAACGGCCAGCTGGCGATGGAGGGGGCGGCGTCGCTCGGCGCCAGCGGCGCCCCGATCTTCCGCAACGCCGGCAACTGCGTCCAGTGCAGCTCCTGCCCCTACGGCTGCGCGATCGACGCCAAGCGCGGGATGCACGTCTCCTACCTGCCGCGGGCGGTCGCGGCAGGGGCGCGGTTGCGGGCCGGGGTCGAAGCGCAGCGGGTGCTGGTCGAGGAAGGGCGCGCGGTCGGCCTCGCCTGCTCCACCCGCGGTGCCGGCGGCCGGGGGCGCGCCTATGAGGTCCGCGCCCGCCGCGCCGTGATCGCCGCCGGCGGCGCCTTCGGCACCCCGGAGCTGCTGTTGCGCTCGGGCCTCGGCGGCGACCAGGTCGGCCGCAACTTCCACATCCACCCCGCCTGCTGGGTCGGCGCCCGCTACGAGGAGGAGGTCCGCGGCTGGGAGGGAGTGATGCAGAGCTTCTACGTCGACGAGTGGGAGCCGCAGGGCGTGCTGCTCGAGGCGACCTTCACCCCGCTCGCCTTCGGCGGCGCCTGGCTCGCCGGCACCGGCGCCGAGCACCAGCGCTCGCTGCTGGAGTTCGGCCACGTCGGCTCGATCGGCGTCCACCTCTCCGACCGCTCGCAGGGCCGGATCGGCCTCGGCAACGACGGCGCCCTCCGCGCCTCCTACGGCTTGACCCGCGAGGACGCCGACCGCATCCACTTCGGAATCGCCCGCGCCGCCGAAGTCCACTTCGCCGCCGGCGCCGCCGAGGTCTACCCGAACATCCCCCGCTTCGGGACGCTGAAGCGAGGGGAGCTGGCGGCCTTCGAAGCGGCCCGGCTGAAGCCCTCGGAGCTGCGGCTGGAGGCCTTCCACCCGATGGGAACGGCGCGGATCAGCGCCGATCCGCGCAAGGGGGTCTGCGCCGCCGACGGCTCGGTCCGGGGCACCCAGGACCTCTACGTCGCCGACGCCTCGCTCTTCCCCACCTCGGTCGGCGTCAATCCGATGATGACGATCGTCGCCTTCGCCAAGCAGGTCTCGCGGGCGGTGGCCGGCGAGCCGGCGGCCGCCCTACTTCGTGCTTAGCCGGTCGCCGATCTCGCCGAACGAGGAACCCTCTTCCTCCATCGCCCGGTAGCCGCCGTAGGCGACGAGCGCGGAGAGGATGAGGCCGAGGAAGACACCCCATTCGCGATCGGTTCCACCGGGCGGGTCGATGATCCGGTAGAGGACGAGCAGGACGCAGAGGGCGCCGAGCACCGCCACCACCGGGTTGAAGGGAAAGTCGACCAGGGCGTCGGAGGCCTTGGCGACGACCGAGCCGACGGTGACGACCACGGTGACGAAGAGGATCAGGTCGATGAAGTCGAACGACTCCCAGGCGTTGAAGCTGATGCTGCCGCCGATCCCGAGCGCCTCGCCCGGGCTGTCGAAGCCGAACCAGGCGAACCACATCGAGATGAAGAGGACGATCGCCGAGACCCCGGCAATCTTCTCCCCCGTATTGAGCCTGTCGAGATCCATCGCTTCCTCCTAGTCCGGTTTCAGGCACCTATACGCCGAGGAGCAAGGAAAACCTTGTCGGTCAGGCGGTCCGAAGCCTCGATGCTTGGAGGGTGTTGGAAAGCAGCATCGCGATCGTCATCGGGCCGACGCCGCCGGGGACCGGCGTGATCGCGGCGGCGACCTCGGCCGCCGCCTCGTAGTCGACGTCGCCGGCGAGCCCGTCCTCGAGCCGGTTCATGCCGACGTCGATGACGACGGCACCAGGCTTGACCGCCTCGGCCCCTAGCAACCGCGGCACCCCGACGGCGGCGACGAGGACGTCGGCGCGGCGGCAGGTCGCGTCGAGGTCGCGGGTGCGCGAGTGGCACATGGTCACGGTCGCGTTCGCCGCCAGCAGCAGCCGCGCCACCGGCACGCCGACCAGCTTCGAGCGCCCGACCACCACCGCCTCGGCGCCTTCCAGCTCGACGCCCTCGTGGGCCAGCAGTTCCATCACCCCGGCGGGCGTGCAGGGGACCAGGCCCGGCGTCCCGTGGGCGAGCAGCCCGGCGTTGACCGGCGTCAGGCCGTCGACGTCCTTCTCCGGGTTCAGCGCCTGGACGATGACGTCGGAGTCGATGTGGGCGGGCAGCGGCAGCTGGACGAGAATCCCGTCCACCTCGTCGTCCTCCCCCAGCTCGCGCACCAGCTCCAGCAGCTGCTCCTCGCGGATCGAAGCCTCCGGGCCATGGTGGATCGAGCGCATCCCCACCTCCTCGGTGGTCCGGCGCTTGTTGGCGACGTAGATCTCCGAGGCGGGGTCGTCGCCGACGAGGACGGTTGCCAGCCCCGGCGTGCGGCCGGCCTCCTCCTTGTAGGCGGCGACGTCGACCTTGACCCGCTCGCGCACCGCGGCGGCAACCGCTTTGCCGTCGATCACCCGCGCCGCCACGGCTACCGCCTGCGGATCGGGGCGTAGTCGGCCATCAGCTTGCGCTCGGTGCCGTCGCCGGAGAAGCGGACGATGATCACGCCGCCCGGCTCGACCCCGGTCACCACCCCGTCGCCGAAGCTGGCGTGGACGACGTCGTCGCCGGTCTGCAGTTCCAGCGCCGGCCCCGGGTCGAGCGGCTGCACCGGTTCCACCGTGTTCGTCGTCGGCGTCCCCCAGCTCGTGCTCAGGCTTTGGGTCGCGGTCGCGTGGCGCTCGGTCAGTTCGACCGGGATCTCGTCGACGAAGCGCGAGGGCAGGTTGCGCTCTGAACGGCCGAAGAGGCTGCGCGCCCGCGCCCAGGTCATATAGAGGCGGCGGCGGGCGCGGGTGATGCCGACATAACAGAGCCGCCGCTCCTCCTCTTCGCCGCCCTCTTCCAGCGCCCGCATGTGCGGGAAGGCGCCGTCCTCGCAGCCGACGATGAAGACCGTGTCGTACTCGAGCCCCTTGGCGTTGTGGAGGGTCATCAGCGTCACCAGCTCCCGCTCCTCCTTCAGCGCGTCCTGCTCGGTGTAGAGGGAGATCTGCTGCAGGTACTCCTCCAGCGGCGGCACCTCGCTGTCGCCCTCGCGCTCGCGCTCGATGTCGAACTCGGCGGCGCCGGCGACCAGCGCTTCGAGGTTCTCGGCCCGGCCTTCGGCCTCGACCGTCCGCTCCGCCGCCAGCGCTTCCAGGTAGCCGCTCTCGTTCAGCACCGTCTCCAGCAGCGTCGCCACCGGCCCTTCCTGATCGGCGCGTTCGCGCAGGGTGGCGGCGATCTCGTAGAAGCGCCCGACGCTCTTGATCGCCGCGCCGCTCAAGCCTGGTACCTCCTCGACCCGCTCGATCACCTCCCAGATCGGCATCCCCGTCGTGTTCGCGTGCGAGGCGAGCCGGCCCTGCGTGGTGTTGCCGATCCCGCGCCGCGGCGAGTTGACGATCCGGGTGAAGGAGACGAGGTCGGCCGGGTTGACGAGCAGGCTGAGGTAGGCGACCGCGTCCTTGATCTCCGCCCGCTCGTAGAACTTGGTGCCGCCGATCACCTGGTAGGGGACGTCGAAGCGGTTGAGCGTGTCCTCCAGCACCCGGCTCATCGCGTTGGTCCGGTAGAAGACGGCGACCTCGGAGCGGGCGAGTCCGTGCTCCTCCCCCAGCCGCTCGATCTCCGCCGCCACCCAGCGCGCCTCCTCGTGCTCGTCGCCGAGCTCGGAGAGCTGGACCAGCTCGCCGCCCCTCTCTTCGGTCCAGAGCTCCTTCGGCCGCCGCTCGCGGTTGCGTTCGACGACCGCGTTGGCGGCGTTCAGCACGACTTCGGTCGAGCGGTAGTTCTGCTCGAGCTTGACCATGTCGGCCTGCGGGAAGTCGCGCTCGAAGTCGAGGATGTTGCGGATGTCGGCGTGGCGGAAGCCGTAGATCGACTGGTCCTCGTCGCCGACCACCATCAGGTTGCCGTGGTCGGACGCGAGCAGCTGCAGCAGCCGGTACTGGGCGTGGTTGGTGTCCTGGTACTCGTCGACGAGGACGTGGCGGAAGGTGCGGCGCCAGCGCTCGCGGACCTCCTCGAACAGCTCCATCGCGTTGACGGTGCGGACGAGCAGGTCGTCGAAGTCCATCGCGTTGGCTTCCAGCATCCGCTTCTCGTAGAGCGGGAAGGCTTCGGCGACGACCTCCTCGAAGACGCTGCCCTGCGTTTCCGCGTAGGCGGAGGAGTCGATCAGCTGATTCTTGGCGCCGGAGATCTTCGCGTGGACGGCGCGCGGCGGGAACCGTTTCGGGTCCACCCCCAGCTCCGAGAGGCAGCGTTTCAGCATCCGCAGCGAGTCGGCCTGGTCGTAGATCGTGAACCCCTTCGAGTAGCCGAGCCGCTCGGCGTCGACCCGCAGCATCCGCGCGCAGGCCGAGTGGAAGGTCGTCACCCACATCGCCCGCACCGAGCGGCCGACCAGCTGGCCGACCCGCTCGCGCATCTCCGCCGCCGCCTTGTTGGTGAAGGTGATCGCGAGGATCTCCCCCGGCCGCGCTTCTCCGGTCGCCAGCAGGTAGGCGATCCGGTGAGTGAGGACGCGGGTCTTGCCGGAGCCGGCGCCGGCTAGGACCAGCAGCGGCCCACCGGTGTGTTCGGCCGCCTCGCGCTGGGGGCCGTTGAGGCCCGCGAGCAGCCGTTCGATCCGGTCGGCGCCGGGCTCGGTCGGCGCCGCCGGCGGCTGAGAATCGCCCTCGGTGGAGGGGTCGAACTGCTCCTGCAGGCTCACCCGCCGAGCATAGCCAGGCGCTCGGCGGGGGCCTTCAGGCTGCCTTGCCGCTATTCGCAGCTTTCCGCCAGTTCGACGATCGGCTGCGTGTTGTTTTCGATCACCAGCGCTTCCAGTTCGTCCTTGGGCGCTTCTTCCAGCCCTTCGACGATGCAGCTGGAGGTCTGCGGTTCGATTCCCGGTTCTTCTTCCAGCTGTTCGGCGAATTTGCCGACGAAGCCAGCCGCGTCGAACTTCGAGAAGCCGGTCAGTTCGTCGAGCTTCCAGTCGCCGTCTTCTTCGATCAACGCCACTTCGAGCTTCTGCCCGTCGAAGGACCCGCCGCTGAATCCGACGTCAGCGGTCGCCTTGCCGCCGTCAACCTCGACCTTGGTGACGTCGACGGAGTCGGGATCGCCGCTGTCCTCTTCTTCGGTTTCGGTTTCGCATTCCTTTTCGGCTTCCTTGCCGCTGCCGGATGCCGTCTGTTCCATGAAGCTCAGCGTCTGCGTTTCGCCGCAGATCGCGGGGTCGGTGCTGGTCGCCGATTCTTCGATCATGCTGACGATCTTGTCTTCGTCGCTTTCCCCTCCACCGCCGCAGGCGGCGAGACCGAGGGCAAAGGCGAGCAGCAGCGCGGGGAGCAGCGTCAGGTGAAGCTTTCTCAAGGGAGGGCCTTTCGGGACGAGGGTGGGAGTGGCCGAGGCAAGCTACCCGAGCCGCAGGCCGGAACCGCCCCGTGGACCGGCTAGCCGCCGGCCGAGGAGCGTCCGGTGCGGGGCTCGATCTTCGCGACCTCGGCCGAGGGGCCGTTGCCGCCGTCGAGGCGTGCGAGCCGCTGCTCGACCTCGGCGATCCGCTCCGAGAGCGCCTTGATCGCCTCGGCGATCGGGTCGGGCAGGTGGATCCAGTCGGCGTCGGGGCCTTCGACCCGCTTGCCTTCGAGCTTGACCGGGTGGCCGGGGTTGCCGACCACGGTCGCGCCCGGCGGCACGTCCTCGACGACAACGGTGTTGGCGCCGATCTTCGCCCCGTCGCCGACCGCGATCGGGCCCAGCAGCTTCGCCCCACTGCCGACGGTGACGTTGTTGCCGAGGGTCGGGTGGCGCTTGCCGCGCTGGAATCCGGTGCCGCCGAGGGTCACCCCCTGGTAGAGCGTCACGCAGCTGCCGATCGCGGCGGTCTCGCCGATCACCACCCCGGAGCCGTGGTCGATGAAGAACTCGTTGCCGATCTGGGCGGCGGGATGGATCTCGATCCCGGTGATCGCCCGGGTCAGGTAGGCGATCGTCCGCGGCAGCAGCGGCACCCCGGCTTCCATCAGCGCGTGGGCGGCCCGGTGGGCGAGCAATGCCTGGACGCCGGCCCAGCTCGTGAGGATCTCGAAGGTGGAGACGTTCTGCGCCGCCGGATCCCGCTCGCGGGCGGCCTTGACGTCCGCGCGAACCTCCTTGAGCAGCCGTTTCCAGCGGTTCATGGTGAGAAGAAGGGTAGGGACATGTAGCGCTCACCCGAGTCGCAGACGATCGTCACCACCCTCTTCCCGGTCATCTCCGGCCGCCCCGCCACCTCCAGCGCCGCCCAGATGTTGGCGCCGGCGGAGATGCCGGAGAGGACTCCCTCCTCCTTCGCCACCCGCCGCGCCGTCTCCAGCGCGTCCTCGTCGCCGACCGGCAGGACCTCGTCGACGACGCTGCGGTCGAGGACCGCGGGGACGAAGCCGGCGCCGATGCCCTGGATTTTGTGCGGGCCGGGCTTGCCGCCGGAGAGGACCGGCGAGCTCGCCGGCTCGACCGCCACCACCAGTGCCTCCGGCGCCCGCTCCTTCAGCATCCGGCCGACCCCGGTGATCGTGCCGCCGGTGCCGACTCCGGCGACGAAGGCGCCGATCTCGCCATCGGTGTCGCTCCAGATCTCCTCCGCCGTGGTGCGGCGGTGGACCTCGGCGTTGGCGGGGTTCGAGAACTGCATCGGCATGAAGCCCTTTCGCTGCTCGCGGATCTCTTCGGCCAAGGCGACCGCCTCGTTCATGCCGCCGAGCGACGGCGTCTCCCGCACCTCGGCCCCGTAGGCCCGCAGCAGCTTGCCCCGCTCCCGGCTCATTCCCTCCGGCAGGGTCAGGATCAGCTCATAGCCCCGCGCCGCGCAGACCATCGCCAGCGCGATCCCCGTATTGCCGCTGGTCGGCTCCACCACCACCGCCCGCCCCGGGCGGATCAGCCCCTCTTCTTCGGCCGCATCGATCATCGCCACCCCGATCCGGTCCTTCACCGACCCGCCGGGATTGAAGTACTCCAGCTTCACGCAGACCTGCCCCGGCAGCCCCTCCCCCATCCGGTCGAGCTGCACCATCGGCGTGTTGCCGACGACCGCGGAAGCCTCAGCCCCGATCCGCATCAGTGGATGTGGATGACCTTGAACGAACGCGTAGCCGGTGAGGCATCAGCGACGCCGTCCTTCACCGCTCGAACCAGGAAGACGTACTTGCCAGGGACAAGCTTGTAGATCTTCGGCGACTTGCAGCCTTTGTACTTGATCGGCGTGAGCTTGCCTTTGCGTTTCTTCCGCAAGGCGCATTCGAAGCTGGCACCGGCACTCGACGATGAGAACGGCAGCTTGACCTTGGCCTTTTTGCCTTTGGTCGTGAAGGTCTTCTTCCCCTTGCCGAGCGTCGTCTCCGGAGAGGAGACTGGCGCCGAGATCTGGACGCCGGTGCCGCTCGGAGTTCCATTACCTCCCGGCGGGGGCGCCGGGGGTTCGACGCCGCTGATGCGGACAACGGCAGGTTCGACGCCTTTTGCTTCGTTTTTCGTCAACGTCACCCAGAGCGTGCCGCCGGGGCCGGTGGTGATCTGGCGGGCCGATTCGAGCGGAAGCCCGGTGATCGGGAAGCTGAGCTGGCCATCAGTGGTCACGCGGGCGAGCTGGCCGAAGGCGAACTGGACGATCCAGTAGGCGCCATCGCCGCCGAGGGTGACACCGAAGGGATCCCCCAGAAGTTCGAAGGACTGCGCCGGATTCGGCGGCGAGATCAGGCCGGCTTTCTCCGGGGCCGCCAGCGGCGCCGAGAAGGCGATCTGCCCGTTCGGCCCGCCGGCAACCCCTTGCGAAGGTCCGTCGGTAAGAAAGTCATTTTGGGCGCCGACCGTGGTGAAGGTGACAACCCTGTTGCCGCCGCTCTGATCGGCGACGACGACCAGCGAGCCGGCAACGTCGATGTCCTTCGGCGCGAGTTCCCCTTCGAGCGTCACCGCCTGCGCGCTTTCGGGGTCCCCAGCCGAGAAGTGAACGACGCTGTTTTGCGAAGCGACCCAGAGAAGACCGTCTGGCCCGGTGACGATCTGCCCGCCGTTGTTGATCAGGTTGACGGTGAAGGTCTGCGCGCTGCCGACCGGGTCCCCCGGCGCGAACTTGGTCACTTTGTTGGTGGTCGGAACCCAAAGGTTGCCGTCAGGCCCCGGCGCGATCCCGTTCGTTTCCGAGATCCCCGGCAGGTCGAATTCCTCCACCTGCCCCGCCGGCGTCACCTTGGCGACGTCGTTGCCCCCTCCGACGGTCAACCAAATATTGCCATCGGGCCCCGCGACGATCTTGTTGTTCGCTTCTATTTCAGAAGCGACCGGAAAGGTCCCGTCGATCGCCGGCGCCGCAGAAGCGGACGACGCCGCGAGCAGGCAACTCAGCAGCAGGCAGGCAAAAGCGACGAGCTTGGCGGCGGTGCTCCCCATGGCGGGCAGTCTAGAACGACTCGGGTGCCTCAGATGAAGTACATGCCCGAGCCGGCCTCTTCGGCCTCGCGACGGGCGACTTCGGCGATCGTGGTCTGGCCGAAGACCTTGCGCAGGGCGGCGACGCCCTCGGCCCAGATGCCGCCGGCCTCATCGGCCTCGTCGCCGACTTTGCCGTCGAGGGCCTGGACGACGTCGAGGACGGTGATCTCCTCGGCGGGTCGCGAGAGGGTGTAGCCGCCGCGCATGCCGCGGTGGCTGGTCAGGAGGCCGGCGCGGCGGAGGGTCGAGAAGAGCTGCTCGAGGAACTGCTCGGGGATATCGCGGCGCTCGGCCAGCTCTTTGATCGGGACCGGCCGCTCGCCCGCTCGCGCCAACTCGGCAAGCGCAACTACCGCGTATCTCGACTTAGAGGTAATAGAGATCACCCGGACTTTCTACCGCACCCTGGCGGGGCTGGGTTAGGATCGCCCGCAGGGCCGCCCCCCACCGGCGCCCACTCAGTCCATCGGGAGATCGGAAGTACCCTGAGCCAGCGCCACCACTGCCTTGTGATCGACGGCCATCCGCTTGTCCGGATCGGCATCCGCGACGCGATCGAGGACGGCTTCGTCGTCCACGAGGTCCCGACCCGCGACGAGGGGGTCGACCTGGTCCGCGACGTCGGCCACTTCGACGTCGCCGTCGTCGACATGCGCTGGCGCGGAGACCGCGACGGCAACTCGATCAACGGAGCCGAAGCGATCCGGATCCTGCACCGCTCGGCCTCCGGGCTGGGGATCGTCGCGCACGGAGAGCTGCCCGAACGCCATCTCGCCAGCGCCGCCCTCTCGGCGGGCGCCAGCGCCTACGTCTCGCGCACGGCCGGACCGAAAGAGCTTCGCGAGGCCGTCGAGGCCGCCGTCGCACAGGAGCGCTTCGTCGACCCCGCCGTCCCCCCGAAAGGGAGCCGCGGCAAGCTGACCCGCCGCCAGCGCCAGATCCTGCAGCTGTTGGCCGACGGAGAGTCGACCACCTTCGCCGCCCGTGAGCTCGACCTCAGCGAGGAGACGGTCAAGACCCACATGAAGTACGCCCTCGCCCGCCTCGGCGCCAAAAACCGCACCCACGCGGTCGCGATCGCCGTGCGCGAGTGCCTTATCGACTGACCGGGCGCTGATCGCTCGTCGCCCAGCTCGGACGGCGGACGCGGACCAGCGAGCGGCGGCGCCACTTCGGCGCAGCCTGTTTCCGCTCAGCGGCAGGTGCCGCCGCGGCGACCGACGTCTTGCTCATCTCAGATCCAGCCTCGGTCACGGGCGGTGAGGACGGCCTGGGCGCGATCGACGGCGCCGATCTTGCCGTAGACGTTGTGGAGGTGGGTGCGGATCGTCGAGACCGAGAGGTGCATCTCGCTCGCGATCTGCTTGTAGACCATGCCCTCGGAGAGGTGACGGAGGACGTCGAGCTCGCGGGCGGACAGCGGGCAGGGCTCGCTGATCCGGGTCGCGTCCTGGGTCGGCAGCGGCAGCTCGTAGAGGAGGTCGCGGAGGGCGGCGTCGCTGAGGCCGCAGCGCTCGGCGGCGGACCGCAGGCGCTCCGGCGCGATCGCCTCGCCCTGGCAGTAGTGGGCGACCATGTCGGCGGTGGCGATCATCGCCGCCAGGCCTTCGGCGTCGTCGGAGTGGTGGCGCTCGATCGCGATCGCCAGCCGCTGCGGCAGGTTCCAGCGCCGGGCGAGGACGCCGCCGACCAGCGCGTGGTCGATCCCGAGCTGCTCGCGTTCCTCGCGCAGGCGCTGCTCGGGGGTACGGGAGACGGCGTCGAAGTAGACCTTGTAGCCGGGATGCAGGCGGGAGATGACCAGGCGGCCGATGTCGTGCAGCAGCGCCGCCACCGCCAGCTCGTCGCGTTCGACCCAGCCGACGACGCGGCCGATGCGGTCGGCGGCGCGCTGGGTCGCGAGGGCGTGGACGCGGAAGCGCTCGGGCTTCAGCTCCCAACCGCCGCTCGGCTCGAAGAAGTCGAAGCTGGGTGCGGTGCCGGCGATCGCGAGGACGCCCGGGGGCTTCAGCAGCTCGACCGCGGTCGGGATGCTGGCGATGCCGCCGGCGTGGATGCCGCTGCGGTTGGCGTTGCGCAGAACGGAGACGGCAAGGGCGACGTCGCTCTCGACGGCTTCGATGATTTCGCCGGCGCGGGCGGTCTCGGCCGTGGCGGCGGTGATCACCCGGTCGCGGGCCTCGACGAGGACGGGATAGCGCTCGACCGCCTCGAAGGCCTCCGCCAGGCGGCTGCCGGGTGCCGGGGCGGCGCGACCGGCTTTGGGGCCTTCGTGCAGGGGGACTTTGCCGTTGCTCTGGGGAGCGGTGACGCTCATTGGCAAACCCATCGGCAACAAACGCGCCCAGGTTTAGCCCAACCTCCCTTTCCAATCCACAAAAGTGGGTGCGAATTGCGCCGATCTAGGCGGCGAGCCGCGCCGCGGCCGCTCGAATGCGCTCCACAGAGCGCTCGCGGCCGAGCGCGGCGAGGGACTCGAAGATGCCCGGCGAGATCGAGGTGCCGGTGATCGCGACCCGGATCGGCTGGTAGAGCTTGCCCGGCTTGAGGTCGAAACGCTCCAGCAACGGCGCCAGCGCCGCCTCGATCGCCGCGGGCTCGAAGGACTCGACCGGCGCGAGGGTCCCGGCGACCGCCTCCAGGACCTCTCCCGTCCCCTCCTTCATCACCTTGCTCCAGGCCTTCTCGTCATCGACGGGCGGCTCGAAGAGGAAGCGGATCAGCGGCCAGACCTCCTCCAGGGTCTGGGCTTTCTCCTGGGCGATCTCGCAGGCCGCCCGCAGCTCCTCGTCGGGCTCGCGATGGAGGTGGCGGGCGACCGCCGCCGTGTAGTCCGCGAGCGGCATCTCCCGCATGAAGCGGCCGTTTAGCCAGCGCAGCTTCTTCTCGTCGAAGATCGCCGCCGATTTGCCGACGTCCTCGACCCGGAACCGCCGCACCAGCTCCTCCGTCGACATGATCGTCGTGTCGTCGTCGGCCCCCCAGCCGAGCAGCGCCAGGTAGTTGCGCACAGCGGCGGGCAGGTAGCCGGCGTCGCGCAGCTCCTGCACCGAGGCGGCGCCGTGGCGCTTGGAGAGCTTCTTGCCGTCGGGGCCGTGCAGCAGCGGCAGATGGGCGTAGCGCGGTGCCTCGAAGCCGAGCGCCTCCAGCACGAGCAGCTGCTTCGGCGTGTTCGAGAGGTGGTCGTCGCCGCGGACCACCTCGGTCACGCCCATTTCGGCGTCGTCGACGGCGACGGCGAAGTTGTAGAGCACCGAGCCGTCGCCGCGGGCGATGACGAAGTCGTCGTAGCTGGCGTTGGGAAAGGCGACGTCGCCGCGGATCAGGTCGTGGACGACGGACTCGCCCTCGTCGGGGACCCGCAGCCGGATCGCCGCGGTCTCGTCGTCGGTGGGCGTGCCGCGGTAGCCCGTGCCCGCCCCGTGCTCGGCCTTCCAGGCCTCGACCTCCTTGGCGGTGGCGTGATCGCGGTAGGCGAGGCCGGAGTCGAGCAGCCGCCGCAGCGCCTCCTCGTGGCGACCGCCCCGCTCCGCCTGCGAGATCGGTCCCTCGTCCCAGTCGAGCTCGAGCCACTGCAGCGCGTCGATGATCTGGTCCCAGTTCTCCTGGGTCGAGCGCTCTCGGTCGGTGTCCTCGATCCGCAGGATCAGCTCGCCGCCCTCGTGGCGGGCCGCGAGCCAGTTGTAGAGTGCCGTCCTCGCTCCGCCGATGTGCAGCGCGCCGGTCGGCGAGGGGGCAAACCTGAGACGGGAGTTATTGCTTGGCATGTTGATCGGAGCGCATGTTTCCACCGGCGGCGGCCTGCCGAACGCAATCGAGCGCGGCAAGGAGCGCGGCTGCGAATCTATCCAGATCTTTCACCAGAGCCCGCGGATGTGGCGGCCGACGAAATACGGCGAGGCCGATTTCGCCGCCTTCCGCGAGGCGATGGACGCCTCCAAGGTAGATGCGGTGATCATCCACGCCGTCTACCTGATCAACTGCGCGACCAAAGACAAAGAGATGCGGAAGAAGTCGCTGACCTCGCTGACCCACGCGCTGCGGATCGGCGACGGGATCGGCGCCCGGGGCGTGGTCCTGCATCCGGGCTCGCAGAAAACCGACCCGCTCAAACCGTCGCTGGAGCGCGCGTCGAAACTGATCGCCGAGGCGCTGAAGGAGAGCGACTCCTGCCCGCTGCTGATCGAGCAGACCGCCGGTCACAAAGGCCTCCTCGCACGCGATTTCGACCAGATCGCCGCCCTGATCGACGGCGCCGGTGGCGACAAGCGTCTCGGCCTCTGCCTCGACTCCTGCCACATGTTCTCCCAGGGCTACGACATCACCGACGAGGCCCACCTAGCCGCCGTGCTCGACGAAGCCGACGCCAGGATCGGCATCGGCCGCCTCGGCGCGGTCCACGTCAACGACGCCGCCGTCCCCCTCGGCGCCCACCTCGACCGCCACGCCAACATCGGCAAAGGCGAGATGGGCAAACGCGGCCTCTCCGCCTTCCTCTCCGAGCCCCGCTTCGAGGGCCTCCCGGCAACCCTGGAGACGCCGGGCCCGGAAAAGAAAGGCAGCTCGAAAGCCGAAGTGACCCTGGCGAAGCGGCTGAGGCGCGAAGGCCTCAAACGCCGTAACGCGTAGCCGCACTCGTAGGGAGGGGTGGGTGTCCCTCTCGAGACCTGGGTTGCTTTCTCCGCGAGACCGCAAAAACCCGTCCTCTAGGCGGTTGTTCGCGGTCTCGCGGGATAGCCATCCTGCAAATGCGTGTCGTGGAGGGGGCCGGTGCTCCTCCGGAGGAATGTTCGGCGATATGCAATCTGAGCTGGGGCGCGGCGGAGCCGCGCTGCATGTTCTCCCCGAAGCGGAAGCGGAGGGGAGGTCAATTCCGGAGGAGGAGTACCGGCCCCCTCCTCCCCAGCGCCGCTTTAGAGCAGGCGACAAGGGCCGGCTCCCTGGTGCCGGCCCCTGCTCTCCCGCCGTAAGTTCTCTATTTGATGTGGAGGCCGGAGATGGCGCGGGAGATCACTAGCTGCTGGATCTCGGAGGTGCCCTCGAAGATCGTGTAGATCTTCGAGTCACGGTGCATGCGCTCGACCGGGAACTCGCGGGTGTAGCCGTTGCCGCCGAGGATCTGGATCGCCCGCTCGGTCACCCAGACGGCGACCTCGCCGGCCTTGAGCTTCGACATCGAGCCCTCGGCGTTTTCGAATTTGTGGCCCTGGCGGCCCATCCAGGCGGCGCGCCAGACGAGCAGGCGGGCGGCGTCGATCTCGAGCTTCATGTTCGCCAGGTCGAAGGCGATCGACTGGTTCTCGACGATCTTGCGGCCGAACTGTTCGCGCTCTTTGGCGTAGTCGAGCGCGTACTCGTAGGCGGCACGGGCGATGCCGAGCGCCTGGGCGCCGACGGTCGGGCGGCTCGCCTCGAAGGTCTGCATCGCCGCCTGCGATTTGGCTTTTTTGCCCTCGCGGACGCGGGCGAGCCGTTCGTCGAGCTTCTCTTTGCCGCCCAGCAGGCAGGAGCCCGGGACGCGGCAGTCATCGAGGTGGACGTCGGCGGTGTGGGAGGCGCGGAGGCCGTGCTTCTTCACCTTGGCGCCCTGCTCGCAGCCCGGCGTGTTCGGCGGGATCACGAAGGCGGCGTGGCCGCGCGAGCCGAGCTCGCGGTCGACCGAGGCGATGATCACGTGGACGTTGGCGATGCCGCCGTTGGTCGCCCAGGCCTTCTGCCCGTTGAGCACCCATTCGTCCTTGGCCTCGTCGTACTTGGCGCTGGTCCGGATCCCGGAGACGTCGGAGCCGGCGTCGGGCTCCGACGCGCAGAAGGCGCCGAGCTTGACGTCGTCCGCGCTGCCGTAGCACTGCGGAATCCACTCGCCCATCTGCTCCGGGGTTCCCTGCCCGAAGATCGCTGCGACCGCGAGCGTCGTGCCCATGATCGCCATGCCGATGCCGGCGTCGCCCCAGAACAGCTCCTCGTTGGCGATCGGCAGCGTCAGCCCGGTCTCGTCGGCCCAGAACTGGCCGACGGCTTCGAAGCTGTAGAGGCCGATCTTGGCGGCCTCCTGGATGATCGGCCACGGCGTTTCCTCGCGCTCGTCCCACTCTGCGGCGGCCGGCCGGACGACGCCCTCGGCGAAGCCGTGCACCCACTCGCGGATGTCCTTCTGGTCTTGGTTCAGCTCGAGCGTGAACTTCGGCTCGCCCTGAGCCTCGGACGTTGAGTTGGCCTCGTCGAGCAGCGCGTTGGCGTCGACGTCGGCGACGGAGGAGTCAGCCATGGACAGAAAGTCTACACAGAACGGTGTCGTACTAAACGTCGCGCAGATCGAACGCCCGCAGCCCCTCGCTGCCCCCGTCGGTGCAGTCGAAGAAGCGGCGGTTGACGCAGCCGTAGGACTCGCCGTCGCCCTCGTAGGCCTGCTCGACCGAGAACGGGCAGTGCGGCAGCGGGTCGCCGGTCATCTTGACGCCGCCGAAGCCGCCTGGCTCCAGCACCGCCCGCAGATCGACCTCGGCCCCGAAGACCTCCTGCATGCAGCCCACGTACTGGTCGCCGGTGAGGCGGTCGACGTAGCTGTAGAGGAACTTGCAGCCGAGCTCGACGCAGGCCCGCGGCTCGATCATCTTGTCGCAGAAGGAGCGGCACTGGCGGCACTCCCCGACCTGCGTACGCGTAGCGCTCATGCGAAAAGTCTAGGGATGCGGAACCGCGGAACCAAGCGGTTGAGGTGGCTCAAGCCGCGAGTGCCGTCGCGCTCAAGATCTCGTCGACGTCCGATCGCAGCAGACCGGAGGGTTTGACCCGGTAGCGCTCGCCGATCCGGTAGCGCCGTTCCCCGACCACGAGGTGGACCTCCTGGTCCCCCTTGTGGTGCTCGAACACAGCCTTCAGCTCCTCGCAGAGCTCGTCGCTCCAGCGCGAGAGGTCGATCGTCACCTCGAACGGGCCGGCGGGAGTCGGCGCCGGCGCCAGCTTGCCTGCCTTGGCGATCTCGGCCTGGTCGGGTTCGAAGCGCTGCGCCTCCTGGACGACCAGCTTCGTCTCGCCGCGGTCCTTGTGGTCGAGGCGGCCGCGGACGAGGACGATCGCGTCGGGCTGGATCACCACGGCGCTCTCGGACTCGTCGGCCTTGAAGACCAACATCTCGACCTGGCCTTCGACGTCGTCGAGGGTCGCGAACATCATCTGGTTGCCGCTCTTGGTGCGGATCTTCTTGCACTCGACGACGATGCCGCCGACGGTGACCCAGGCGCCGTCTGGTTTGCCGCCGAGCTGGGCGATGCTGCAGTCGACCCGGGCCCGCAGCGCCGGCCCGACTTCGGCCAGCGGGTGCGAGGAGAGGTAGGTGCCGAGCACCTCCTTCTCCATCGCCAGCATCTCGGCGCGGTCGAACTCTTCGGCCGGGATCGGCGGCCGCTGCTGGGCGTGAGCCTGCGCGGCGCCGCCACCGCCGCCGTCGCCGAAGTCGAAGATCGAGCCCTGCCCCATCTGGGCGTCCTCCTGGGCCTTCTGCCCGGCCGACTGCGCCGCCGGCAGCGCCTCCAGCATCCCCTTGCGGCTGGCCCCGGTGGAGTCGAGGGCGCCGCACTTGATCAGGCATTCGATCGCCCGTTTGTTCACGGCGCGCGAATCGACCCGCTCGCAGAAGTCCCAGATCGACTCGATCGGTTTGTCCTCGCGGGCACGGAGGATCGCCTCGACCGCCGAGTGGCCGACGTTCTTGACCGCGTCGAGGCCGAAGCGGATCGCGTTCTCGGAGACGACGAAGGAGTGACCGGAGGAGTTGACGTCGGGCGGCAGCACGTCGATCCCCATCTCCGAGCAGCGGTTGACGAAGAACGGCACCTTGTCTTTGGTGTTCATCACCGAGGAGATCACCGCCGCCATGTACTCGGCCGGGTAGTTGGCCTTGAGGTAGGCGGTGCGGTAGGAGATCAGCCCGTAGCAGGCGGCGTGGGACTTGTTGAACGAGTAGTCGGCGGCGG
>Ga0307306_10000028_pt1 | contig 29684 bp, 25 predicted proteins | sample ER_DNA_193_FD_194507 | JGI IMG/M metagenome (GOLD analysis project Ga0307306, IMG submission 194507) | Bulk soil microbial communities from the East River watershed near Crested Butte, Colorado, United States - ER_DNA_193 | ecosystem: Environmental > Terrestrial > Soil > Floodplain | place...
GAGTAGCGCCAGGTTCGTACGGCGACCCGCCCGTCGTAAGCCGAGGACAGTGCCGAGCCGGCGCTGACTCATGACTAACCCCGTTGGTCGGGAAAGACCGGCGCAGCCGGCGGGCCGGGCGGCTGAAATTGGGGTCCCATGGGGCTGCCGGGAGCCGACCACACGGCGGGTGGTGGCGGTGGTGGGAATACGACGTATGGCCTGAGCCATGCGGCTCGCTGCAGGAGGACGCTCATCCGTTGGTTGAGATCAGCCGGGGCTGTCCCATTCACGGCTCGATTGTGCAGGAAACCGATCTCGATCATGGTTTGCTGGTACGCCCGAACCGCTGCCGCGGCAGGCTTACCCGCAACGCGTTTGGCGTACGCGCGGGCCGACATCCGATCCGAGAGCCGGGCTATCCAGCGGATCTCCTCGGGCCTCACCCAACCCATCTGCGACACCTGATACAGCGCTGCAGTGAGCATCTTGCCTTCTCGGGTACGCGCCCAAATGGCCACTGCCAAGATCACGATCAGCAGTGGGAGCAGGATCGCGCCGTAGGCGATCAAGAACCCGTTGGCGCCGAAGAAGGTGCTGCCGTTTCAGATCGCGTGCATCAGGACCGCGGCCAGGAAACCGAGGATTGGAGCTACGACGCGTACCGCCGGTCGACGGGTTGACACAGCAATTCCAATGCCCAAGCCGGTTGCGGCCGTGAACAGTGGATGCGCGAACGGCCCCATGATGCCGCGCAAGAAGAACGTCAGACCGAGCTGCCCGGATTGCAGCGATCCCAGGTAGTAGACGATGTCCTCAACGAAGGCGAATCCGATCCCGACCAGGGCGCCGTAGATGATGCCATCGAGCAGCCCGTGCACTTCGGCACGTCGGAAGACCACGATCGCAACGAGAAACAAGCCTTTCGCCGACTCCTCGATCAAGGGCGCAGCTATCGCGGTATTGACGAACTGGTTAGCGCCGGGCAGCCCGAAGAGGAGTTGCTCGCCAACAAAGCTCAGTGCGACGGCCGCAACAGCACCCCAACCCAACGCTGTGAGTCGATACCGAGCCGGCTCCGGCTCGTAGCGATCAAGCCAGAAACAGATCAAGATCATCAGCGGGAAGGACAGCGCGGCCAGCAGTGTGGCGATCAGCGCTCCGGCAGGGCCGCCTAACAGAAAGATCAAGATCGCAATGGCCAAGCCGCCCACGCCGAGAACGATCATGGTGACCCAGGTCAGCGCGGAACGTGGACGGTGCAGCAGAGCGGCCGGCGCTACCGGCGCCATGACGTGACGAGGTCCGCCCGCAGGAAACATTGCCTGCCCAGTCACTGCTGATCACCTCATCTATACGCCGTCGGCCCACCGCTAGGTCAACCGCATCACTCAACGATAGGCAGCCGTTGGCCCGCGTACAGTCGCCGGTATGGACGCGCTGCCAGCAGTTCATCCGCGACCAGGGTTGCCGAGTCGCGTCAGCGTCTACGAAGTCGGGCCCCGGGATGGCTTACAGGCGGAGAAAACGGTGCTGCCGCTGCCGGTCAAGCTAGAGCTGATCGAGCGGCTCGGCGATGCTGGACTCGTCATTATCGAGGCGACCAGCTTCGTGTCGGCCCGTTGGGTTCCTCAATTGGCGGATGCCGACGATCTCATGACTGGGCTGCAGCGTCGACCTGGTGTCCGGTATCCCGTGCTTGTCCCGAACGAGCGCGGTTTCGAGCGGGCCATGGCGGTCGGTGCCGATGAACTCGCGATCTTCGTGTCCGCAACCGAGACCTTTGCCAAGCAGAATCTGGGTACCACGCTGGACGGTGCCATCGACATGGCGGCACCGGTCGTCAAGGCGGCTATGAGAGAAGGAATTCCAGTACGCGGCTATGTCTCGATGTGTTTCGGAGACCCGTGGGAAGGGAGCGTCGACCCGGCAGCCCCCGCGGCCGTCGCAGCACGCCTCATGGAGCTCGGCTGCTCCACTATCAGCCTGGGCGACACGATCGGTGTTGCCACCGCTGGTCACGTGGTGGCCGTACTCGACCGGGTAGCAGCGGCGGGGGTGCCACGAGACCGGACCGCGCTACACCTGCACGACACCTACGGCCAGGCTCTCGCGAACGTGCTGGCCGGATTGGAGGCCGGAGTCACCGAATTCGATTCGTCCGCCGGCGGACTGGGCGGCTGCCCGTACGCGAAATCAGCGACTGGGAATCTCGCTACCGAGGACCTGGTGTGGATGCTGGATGGCCTTGGCATCGAGACCGGCGTTGACGTGATGAAACTTGCAGCCACCAGCCGCTGGCTTGCCGCCATGTTGGGGCGCCCCTCGCCATCGCGGGTGGTGGCAGCGCTGGGCATTTGAACGCCTCCGGCACTAGTGTCGTTGTCGTGGGTGGTGGGAGGGGCACAGATGGCCGACATCGACGACTTCGACCTCGACCGGAGTATCGCTCAAGCCTGGGCTGAGTTCCAGAGTCGGTTGAGTGAAGTCATCTCCCTGATCGACGATACGGCCGATCTGACGATCGGCACTGAGTCAGGGGGTAATGGTCCGCCGCCCTTCGTGAGGCTGAGCAGTCCTCGACCAGGCGTGGTCCGATGTGAGGCTGCCAGCAACGCGGTGCTCGGCGGTGATTTTCAACTCTCTGCCGAGCTGCTCAGCGCGATGGAACGGCTGGGGTGGCAACCACCGACAGTGGGCGGTGAGCCACCATCGGCCACCCAGTCGGCGGAGCCGACGGCGAATTTTTGGATCGAGCTGCCGCAGGTTGAGTCCGATCGAATAAGTGAGCTGGCCGTAGCCGCCCTACGCGACATCTACGGCGTGCAGCATCCGGTTTTCCTCGCTCCCGACCAGCTCGCGGAAGCACTACAGCCGGTACCGGCAGCCGTCGAGAGTGACTCCTCGATCAAGGTCGTGGAGGTGGACGAGACCGATCTCCGGTCGACCATGCCGCGTAACCAGCAACATCTCAACGATCTTGTCGATGCCGAGCTTGCCGAGATATACGGCCATCTTCCGATCCGCGACGCTGAGGGTGACGTGGCCATCAGGGTCGGATCGACGATGCTCTTCCTACGCACCTCCTCCGATGGCCAGGAGGTGGTGCTCTTCGCTCCCGTCGTACACGACATCGCCGGCCGATCACGCGCCGCCGAGGTGCTCAACGACTTGAACGTCGAGGCTCGCTGGGTCAAGTTCCAACTGATCAAGGATCGCGTTTTTGTGACGATTTCCGTGCTGTCGCGACCCTTCGTACCGGCTCACCTACGCCAGGCCGTCCGCATCCTTTCTGACGTCGCCGACGGCATCGACAACGAACTAGCCGCCAAGCTCAATGGCCGAACCACCTTCAGCGACCACGATTAGAGCCGGTGGCGGTAGTTTCCCCGACCCGGCCCACGCCTAGCCTTTCGACGGAACGCACCAACGAGTCGAAGGTAGATTGGATGCCGTGATGGATCCCCGGGAGCTTTACACCTTGAACGAGGCGGTGGTCGCCAAGCTCAAGGAGCATCGCCCAGTGTTGATCCACCAGCTGGACGGCTTCGTGGACGCCGGGCAGGCTGGACGGCTGTTCTCCACGAATCTGCTGGACAACCTCGAGCACGAAGTGCTCGCCGAATTCGATCATGATCAGCTCCACGACTACCGCAGCCGCCGACCAGCGATGATCTTCGACACCAATCAGTGGAAGTCTTACGCCGACCTTCATCTGCGGATCTATCGAGTCACGGACGGCCATGGCGAGGTCTTCCTGCTCTTTAGCGGCCCCGAGCCGGATGTTCAGTGGGAGCGACTCGCTGCGGCCATGGTCGGGCTGATCGAGCGGTTCGGCGTACGGATGACTGTGGGCGTGCACGGCATCCCTATGGCGGTGCCGCACACCCGGCCCATCACCTTGACGGCGCACGCGACCGACCCCTCTCTGGTCAGGTCTTATCGGAGCTGGATTGATCGTGTCGAGGTGCCAGCGAGCTTCACCGGCCTGCTGGAGTTCCGTCTCGGTCAGCTGGAACGCACGGCCATGGGTTTTGCTGCCCACGTACCGCATTACCTAGCTCAAGCATCCTTCCCGGAGGCGACTCTGACGCTGACGCGTTCCCTCAACCAAGCGACCGGCCTGGCCGTACCGCTGGAACCGCTGGAGAAGGCATCTGCCAGCAATCTCGCAGACATCGCTGAGGAGATGGCGACCTCGTCCGAAGTCCAGGAGCTCGTCGCGACACTGGAGCAGCAATACGATGCGCTCCAGGCTGAGCGACCGGATCGGGTGCCCAGTGCTGAGGAAATCGCCGCCGAGTTCGAGCGGTTTCTTGCTGAGCGCGAGAAGGACGACTGACCTGCTGCTGCCTAATGCACCAGACCGCGAGGCGCTTGTCAGACGGCTTCGGCTAGCGGGGTGTGTATTCGCCGAGGACGAAGCAGGCGTGCTGCTCAGCGCTGCCACAACGCAGCATGATCTCGAAGACATGATCCGGCAACGCGTACAGGGACTCCCGCTGGAGCAGATCGTTGGTTGGGCCGAGTTCGCCGGACTGCGGATTGGCATCGAGCCTGGCGTATTCGTACCGCGACAGCGGACCCTGCTTCTGTTGCGACACGCCATGCGGCTCGCTCCGGCCCGGCCAGTGGTTGCCGAGTTGTGTTGTGGTTCGGCCGCCATCTCGGTTGCGCTGGCCGCGACACTGCGGGGAGTCGAGCTTTACGCCACCGATATTGATCCGGCTGCGGTCCGATGCGCTCGCCGGAACCTAGTCGATGTCACCCCGCCAGCCTCCGTCTTCGAAGGTGACCTCTATGACCCACTGCCACCGTCACTGTCTGGTCAGGTCGACCTGCTGCTCGCCAATGCGCCCTATGTGCCGACTGAATCGATCGCGCTGATGCCGCCGGAAGCCCGCCTCTATGAGCCGCGGGTCGCGCTCGACGGCGGTGCGGACGGGCTTGACGTGCATAGGCGAATCGCCGCAGGCGCGACGCACTGGCTTGCCCCGCACGGGCATCTGCTGGTGGAGACTAGTCGCAACCAGGCTCCTGGAAGCGTGGCCGCCTTCGAGCGTTGTGGGTTAGTGGCCCACGTGGTCAGCTCCGATGAGCTGGATGCGACTATCGTCATCGGCCGGCTGGCAACGGCTCACCTGTAACAAAACGTGGCGGGGCCCGAGACCACTAAGCTCCTGTCGTGCCTCAGTCCCTTGTCGAGCTCATCGATTTGTTGGACTTGGAGGAGATTGAGATCGGGCTGTTTCGGGCACGGCAGCCAAACACTCAGCTACAGCGAGTCTTCGGCGGCGAAGTGCTGGCCCAGGCGCTCATCGCCGCCGCCCGGACCGTGCCGGTCTCCCGAGTGCTGCATTCCCTGCACGCCTATTTTCTGCTTCCCGGGCGGACCGACATTGCCATCGTCTACGACGTCGAGCCAGTGCGTGACGGTGGTTCATTCTCATCGCGGCGGGTGGTCGCTCGGCAGGGTGGCAAGGTGATCTTCTATCTGTCGAGCTCCTTCCATGAGATGGAGGAGGGTTTCGAGCACCTTGATCCGGTTCCGGACGACGTTCCAGCTCCCGAGGATTGTCCGACCCTGGGGGAGGTGTTGTTCAAGGCATCAGGTCGGCCAGTCTCGTTCTGGGAGCACGAGTGGGGAGCACTCGACGTGCGCTACGTCGGTGACTCTCGGACCGGCGGCGCTCTCGTGAACCCACGTCATCCGGCACATTCCCGCGTCTGGGTCCGCGCGAAGGGCAGGTTGCCCGATGACCGCCGCCTCCATCAGGCGGCGTTGGCGTACGCCAGTGATTTGACTTTGCTGGGTGTCACGACGGTGCCACACAACGTCTTTATCGGGCTGAATGTGCATGTCGCCTCCATCGACCACGCCATGTGGTTTCACCGGCCGTTTCGTGCTGACGAGTGGCTGCTTTACGACCAAATCTCACCGTCTGCCTCGAGCGGCCTCGGCTTGGCAACCGCCCGCCTCTTCCAGAACAGCATCCTGGTCTCCAGCGTTGCCCAAGAAGGCCTCATCCGCCCCCTCCGCCACTCCTGAGCGAACAGAAGAGGAGGAAGTATCCGCTTGCTGAGCGTCGGAGCCGCGCTGTCGGCGAGCGGAGGAGCGATGAGCGAACGCGCTTTTTGTTCGCGAAGAGTGACGACGACGCCGACTCCCTGCGCGGCGTGCGCGAAGCAAGCCTCAAATAAGTACGGGCGATCCGGAGGGGGAATCCGGATCGCCCTTTGGGCTGCTGGTAAGTCGCTGTGAGGTCCCGCTGTGCGGGGGTTACGCAGCTAGGACCGACTTACCTCGCAGCTTGGCTATGGCATGACGCTCGATCTGACGGACGCGCTCTGCGGTGATTCCCCAGATCGCACCGATATCGGCGAGCTTGGCTTGACGGCCGTCAATGAGTCCGTAACGGCGGCGTACGACGTCGGCGGAACGCTCGTCCAGGGAGGCGAGCATGTCCTCCAACCGGGCGTGTTCTTCGGCGTCGAGGAAGACCTCGTCCGGACCTGGCATCGGCTCGCGCGCGATCAGATCGCCAAGAGCGGTGTCGCCGCCTTCTTCGACAGGCGCATCGAGGCTCACATGGTCGCGGCCGTAGCGCATCAGATCAAGGACACGCTCAGGCTCGAGATCCATTTCGATGGCGATCTCTTCGATCTCGGGATCGCGCCCGAGTCGCCGCTCGAGCGTCCTGCGTACTGCACCTACCTGATTGACCTGCTCGGCAACATGTACCGGAAGTCGAACAATGCGGCCTTGCTGGGCGATCCCGCGGCTGATGGACTGCCGTACCCACCATGTGCCGTAGGTCGAGAACTTGAAACCCTTGGTGTAGTCGAACTTCTCCACCGCTCGGATAAGGCCCGTATTACCTTCTTGGACCAGATCCAAAAGGGGCATCTGAGACCGGCCGTACTTGCGAGCAACAGAGACCACCAAACGTAAGTTGGCGGTCACAAAATGCTGCATTGCCCGACGGCCTTCGTCGACCAAGAACTCCAGTTCGGCCTTGCTCGGCCGCTTGGCATGTTTTCCACGCTCTGCAAGCGTCACATCGCCGGAAAGGACGTGCTCGGCGTAAAGACCAATTTCGATCGTCTTCGCGAGCTCAACTTCCTCCTCAGCGGTCAGCAACGGAGTCTTGGCGATGCCTTCCAGATATAAGCCGACTGCATCTTTGCCATCGATGCCTTCGGATACTCGCGAACGAGTAGTTGTTGCCACAGTGGCCCCTTTCGTTACCTTCACAATCCAGAACGCGTCAGGTACCGATTTGGATTCCTCGGTTGCCCTGAAGAATCCCTGAGACCTACTCGGGGGTAACCCCGAGCGGTTTTGCCCCCGCGGTCGAGTTCGTCAGCGTGCACTAAATGGTTCGAAGCAACGGTCGTTTGTGGATGCATTACCCGCTCAGCCGCGGTGGTACGCGCCTCCCGAGTAACTCAAATAAAACGGTCATAGAGGGCCGGGAATTCCCGAAACCGCTCACCCTTCGCGCGTTATCTCGCTCACGATCCAGGCGTACTCGAAGGCCAGTTCCCGCCAGCTCTTGTAGCGTCCGCTCACGCCGCCGTGGCCGGCCACCATCTCGGTCTTGAGCAAGATCTGACGTTCGTCCGAGTTGGTCGCGAGATGCCGCAGAGCGGCCACCCATTTGGCTGGTTCAACGTAGAAAACGCGGGTGTCGTTGAGGCTCGTGGTCGCCAGAATGGCCGGATAGTCGATCGAGCTGACATTTTCATAGGGCGTATAGGACTTCATGTACGCGTAGACCTCGGCGTCGTGCAGCGGGTCTCCCCACTCTTCCCACTCGATCACGGTAAGCGGCAGATCAGGATTGAGGATGGTGGTCAGTGCGTCGACGAAAGGTACTGCGGCATGGATGGCGTGGAACTTCTCTGGGGCGAGGTTCGCTACGGCACCCATCAGTAGGCCTCCAGCGCTCCCACCGCGCGCGGCCAACCGGTCGGCCGATGTGTATCCCTGCTCCAGGAGATGGTCCGCGCAAGCGATGAAGTCGGTGAAGGTGTTCCTCTTGGTGAGCGTCTTGCCGTGCTCGTACCAGCTCCGACCAAGCTCGCCCCCGCCTCGGATGTGGGCAATGGCATAGACGATGCCACGGTCGAGCACTGAGAGCCGCGGGACGGAGAAGCTTGGGTCCATGGATGCCTCGTACGCGCCGTATCCGTATAGCATGGCGGGGGCCGAGCCGTCCAGTGGGACATCGGCCCTGCGCACGATCGACAGCGGCACCTGGATGCCGTCCGGGGCGGTAGCCCAGCCACGTTCTTGGATGTAGTTCTCCGGTTGATATGGGCCAAAGCGCGGGTCGTCCAGCACTGGGGTGCGTTTCAGCAAGGTCAGTTCACCGGTGGTCAGGTGATAGTCGTAGATCGAGTCAGGCGTCAACATCGAGGCGTAACCAACCCTGATGGTCGGGGTTTCGTACTCAGACTCACCGGGTGCGTACGCCACGTAGAGGGGCTCGTCGAAGGCAAGGTCGGAGCCACCCTGCAGGTCGCCTCCCGCATCCCGGGGCATCACATGCAAGGCGGTCAGACCATCCCGTCGCAGCGAGACGATGGCATGGCTGGCGTACGCGCTGACTGACAGGATCCGGACACCCTGGCGGTGCGGAATGACCGGCCTCCACTCGGTGTGACTGGTGGCCTCAAGCGGCGCCTCTGCGAGCTCGAAATCTTCGGCGCCGTCGTTGTGCACGATCAGCAACCGATCACCGGCGGGCTCGATGTCGTACTCAACCCCCTGCCGTCGCGGCGCGACGATGTGAGGCTCACCCTCAGGATCATCGGTGCTGAGCAGCCGGAATTCTGAGGTGATCTTGCTGCCGGCGCCGATGATGATCCAACGATCATCGCGGCTTGCGTCGACACTCAGCCAGTAACGCTCATCAGACTCGGTCAACACCTCGACATCCTGCGACGGGTCGTCGCCCAGCCGATGCCGCAAGATGACGTACGGCCGCCAGGCTTCATCCGCCCTGGTGTAGAAGAGGTGACTGTTCTTCGCCCACGCGACCCCGTATGCGGTGTCGTCGATCTGATCAGCAAGCAGCTCACCTGATACCAGGTCCTTGATCATGATCGTGAACCGCTCGGCCCCAGTCAGGTCGATCGAGTATGCGAGCAGGCGTCCGTCGAGAGACACGCTGAGCGCGCCGAGAGCGAAGAACTCGTGCCCTTCAGCCTCACGATTGCCGTCGAGCAGAACCTCCTCGCCGCTGATCTCATGTTCAGGATCCGGCAATGTCGCTCGATCGTTCGCGACGACCCGACAGTAGATCGGATACTCCGATCCCTCCACCGTCCGTACGTAGTACCAGTAGGCATCTCCACCTGGATGGGAGGTATAGGTCGGCACACTGAGGTCGGTTTCCTTGGTGCGTGCTTTGATCTCGCCAAAGATCGCGTCCGAGAGCTCCGAAAGGTCGGCCGTTTGCGCTTCGGTGTAGGCATTCTCTGCTTCCAGGTAGCTGATCACCTCCGGATCGTCCTTGTCGCGCAGCCATTCGTAGGGGTCGACGAACACGTCACCGTGATGAACGCGGGTGATCGGTCGCCGCTTGGCGACGGGTGCGGGGGAGGCGAGGGAAGCGCGAGCGTACATGGTGCACGAGCGTAGTGTTCCCGCAACGGCGACGATGCGTGAGGATAGCCCCATGGGAGCTGAGGTCGACGTCACAGAGTTCACGCGGGAGGACCGCAAGCGTCACCGGGACAAGGTTCGTAAGGGCTTGGATGTGCTGGCCCGGATGCTCACCGAGTCTCGATTCGACTTCGAGCGGCCAATGGCAGGTCTGGAGATCGAGCTCAATCTGGTGGACATGGATTGTCAGCCGGCAATGCGCAACGCTGAGGTGCTGGCGGCGATTGCCGATCCCTCGTTCCAGACCGAGCTGGGTCGCTTCAATATTGAGATCAATGTCGACCCGCGACGACTGGCCGACTTCGGCTTCTCCGACTTCGAACAGTCGGTGCGCAAGTCGCTGAACGACGCAGATCCGCGAGCCAAGGAGATCGGCGCGCAGCTGGTGATGATCGGCATCTTGCCAACTCTGATGCCGCACCATGTGACCTTGGACAGCGTCAGTGAGAACCCGCGCTACTCGATGCTTGACCAGCAGATCTTTGCCGCACGTGGCGAAGATCTGGAGATCATCATCGATGGCGTGGAGCGCTTGGCGATGGTCTCCAACACGATCATGCCGGAGGCCGCGTGCACCTCGACCCAGGTGCATCTGCAGGTAAGCCCAGATGACTTTGCGGGCTACTGGAATGCGGCCGAGGCGATCGCCGGCGTACAGGTCGCCCTCGGGGCCAATTCGCCGTTCCTGTTCGGCAAGCAGCTGGTGTCCGAATCTCGCATCCCGCTGTTCGAGCAGAGTACTGATACGCGCAGCGACGAGCTGAAGGCTCAGGGCGTACGTCCACGGGTCTGGTTTGGCGAGCGCTGGATCACCTCGATCTTTGATCTCTTCGAGGAGAACTCGCGATACTTCCCGGCGCTGTTGCCGATCAGCTCCGACGAGGATCCAGTCGCCGTCCTGGACCAGGGCGGTGTGCCACATCTGGACGAGCTGCGGCTTCACAACGGCACCGTCTACCGCTGGAACCGGCCCGTGTACGACATCAGCGATGGCACCCCACACCTCCGCGTAGAGAACCGCGTGCTGCCGGCAGGCCCGACGGTCGTGGACACCATGGCGAATGCCGCCTTCTTTGCGGGGCTGGTGCGTGCGTTGGCCGATGAGGAACGCCCGATCTGGACGCAAATGTCCTTCCAGGCTGCGCAGGAGAACTTTGTGTCCGGCATCCGGCACGGCATCAACGCCGAGGTCTACTGGCCTCAGGTGGGTCAGGTGCACGTCGCAGAACTCGTGGTTCGCAAGCTCTTGCCGATGGCGGCGGAGGGCCTGCGTCAGTGGGAGGCGGACGAGGTTGAGATCGGTCGGCTGCTCGACATCATCGAACGGCGCTGCTTGCGTACGGCCAATGGATCTACCTGGCAGGTCGCGGAGGTGGCGCGGCGTGAACAGGCTGGCGCATCGAGGCAGGAGGCATTGCAGGGGATGCTCTCCAGCTATCTGCCGCACATGCACAGCAACGAACCTGTCCACACCTGGGAGGTGAACTGAGTGTCACAGGCCGAGCTGGTTACCTCGTCGGTGCCCGCGCCGGCCAAGCCAGTCATCGTGGTCGGCTATTCCTCGCGGCCGGAGGGCCGCGCGGCCTTGAAGCGCGCATTGAGCGAGGCGAGATTGCGCGAAGCGGCGGTTGTCGTGCTCGACACCTCTCCCGATGTCGATGCTCCGGGGCTGGCTGAGGAGCTAACCGCTTCCGGAGTCAGCTACGAGATCAGAACCACGGATGTCCATGACCCCGCCGATGAGCTGCTCAGAATAGCTGAGAGCACTGAAGCCGACTTCATCGTGATCGGACTGCGCCGCCGGTCCCCGGTCGGCAAGTTGCTATTGGGCAACAATGCCCAGCGAGTGCTGCTTGACGCTGCCTGCCCAGTTCTTGCTGTGAAAGCTGGGCCCGAAGCCGTATAAATTGCTCCGCTCACTACGTTCGCTCCGCGCGGATCGCGCCTTGTCGCCACCGACTTCGTCGTCGCTCAGGGACGAAAGGCGTGTCCCCTCGTTCCTCCTCAGCACGGCGGCGCGCGATCCGGTGCTTGATCGCTCCGTCCGCATTTGCGACACGAATCTCAGTCGGCGGAAGGGTTTGGAGATCCGTGTCAGAATACCGGGTGGAGCGCCTATTGACATCCAGTGGGCGTTGCTTGCCCTTGTTCCGCCAGGTCAGTCCGAGAGGCCCTTTGTGACACCCCCCTCCAAACTGCAGAGATCATCCCGCGCGGTGGCTGCGTCCGCAAGCCGGGCACGGCAAGAAAGCGTTCCGATCAAGAAGGCCGCGCCCGCCAAGTCAGTTCAGGCCAAGAAAGCTCCAGCCAAGAAGGCGCCGTTGACGTCTGTCGACAGTCCCCGGGCGAAGAAGGCTGCAGCACCCCCGCCGCCGCCAGTCAGCGATGAGTCAGTCATCTCTGACGAGATCTCACCGACGACTGAGCCGGAGGTCGTCGATCCTGACGCTGTTGATCCGGAAGCAGCAGACGTCGAGCTTGACGACGTCGCTCTTCAGCAGCTGGATGTCGATCTTGTTGAGGCGGAGCCGTTGACCGCTGACGTTGTCGTCGATCTGGAGACTGAGGAGGTCGTCCTCACAGTCGGCAAGAAGCGGACCCTGGACGACGTCGACGAGTCGGCGTTCGAGCCGGCCGAAGAGGCGAAGCTCGAAGAGGAACTGGCCGAGGACGAGGGTTTCACGCTGTCGGAGGCTGATGACGCCGACGAGCCCGAGCAGCAGGTGATGGCCGCCGGCGCCACGGCTGATCCTGTCAAGGACTACTTGAAGCAGATCGGCAAGGTTGCGCTACTGAACGCCGAGCAGGAAGTCGAGCTTGCGAAGCGCATCGAAGCTGGATTGTTCGCTGACGAGAAAATCAATGACGAACAAACCAAGGTCAAGGCAACCAAACACGACGACTTTGAATGGATCGCCGAAGACGGCCGTCGTGCCAAGAACCACCTCCTAGAGGCCAACCTCCGGTTGGTGGTTTCGCTGGCCAAGCGCTACACCGGGCGCGGAATGCTTTTCCTCGATCTCATCCAGGAGGGCAACCTCGGCTTGATCCGGGCGGTCGAGAAGTTCGACTACACCAAGGGCTACAAGTTCTCCACGTACGCGACGTGGTGGATTCGGCAGGCGATCACCCGGGCGATGGCCGACCAAGCGCGTACGATCCGCATCCCGGTACACATGGTCGAGGTGATCAACAAGCTTGCCCGGGTGCAGCGGCAGATGCTGCAGGATCTGGGCCGGGAGCCGACGCCGGAAGAACTCGCGCGCGAGCTCGACATGACCCCAGAGAAGGTCGTCGAGGTTCAGAAGTACGGGCGCGAGCCGATCTCTTTGCACACGCCGCTGGGCGAAGACGGCGACTCCGAGTTTGGCGATCTGATCGAGGACTCGGAGGCGGTCGTACCTGCGGACGCGGTGAGCTTCACCCTGCTTCAGGAGCAGTTACATGACGTGCTGGACACCCTGAGCGAGCGGGAAGCCGGCGTGGTATCGATGCGCTTCGGGCTCACTGATGGTCAGCCAAAGACGCTCGACGAGATCGGCAAGGTGTACGGCGTGACTCGGGAACGGATCCGCCAGATCGAGTCCAAGACGATGAGCAAGCTGCGCCACCCATCCCGCTCCCAAGTGCTCCGCGACTATCTCGATTAAGCGACGACCCGGGCAAAACAGACCGGCCACCACCCTGGCTGGAAACTGGGTGGCGGCCGGCTGACTGCCTGCGGGGACCGGTTAGCCGATCCGTTGCGACTCGTCGTGGATGGTGAGTGCCACTTGCTTGAGCTTGTCCGCATGCTCCTTGCTGTGGTGCAAGCAGAACAGGAGCTCGAAACCGCTGGCCATGGTGACTCGAACATATGCTTGCGCGCCACACCGATCGCAACGATCCGAGGCGTTCAATGCGGGACCTTCGATAACGGGAGTGTTCACGCTGGGCCTCGCTTCCTGACGATTTGATGTTCTGGTCAGATGATCTTTCTGATCCGAGGCGTGCATCGTGTCGGCGATACACACTTCGCATATCTCAACATCTCGTCTGCGTCTGATTGTTCCGGTTCTGCGTCTCGTGCCAATGACCGTTGTGTAACGAATCCTGTGAATCCTCGCGTTGCCGGTCAGATGTGATGGTCGTGTTGTGAACGTTTCGTTGTTCGACACAGCAGCGGATTGGCCGCTGGTGATGCGCCGTCAGACGGCCGCCGCGAGGTACTCTCAGCCCGTGCCAACTACCAGCCCTGCAACGGAAAGCCGTGATTACGAGGCGCGGCACCTCTTGGTGTTGGAGGGGCTCGAGGCGGTCCGGAAACGGCCTGCTATGTACATCGGCTCCACAGATACCAGGGGGCTGATGCACTGCCTGTGGGAGATCATCGACAATGCTGTCGATGAGGCGCTGGGCGGCTACGGCAAGGAGATCTTTGTCACACTGCGCTCCGATGGCGGCATCACGGTACGAGATCAGGGTCGCGGTATCCCAGTGGACCTCGAACCCCGTACCGGCCTGTCCGGGGTCGAGGTCGTCTTTACCAAGCTGCACGCGGGTGGCAAGTTTGGCGCCGGGTCTTACAACGCGACCGGCGGGCTACACGGCGTGGGTTCCTCGGTCGTCAACGCCTTGGCTAGTCGGCTCGATGTCGAAGTGGACCGTAATTCCGCAACCTGGGCCATGTCGTTCCGGCGCGGCGTCCCGGGGACATTCGACGGCCCGGGGCCAACCGCGAAATTCACTGCAGGAGGTCCGCTGCGCAAGAGCGGTCGGGTGGCCAAAGGGGCGACCGGAACTCGAGTCACTTATTGGCCGGATCGGCAGATCTTTCTGCACGACGCGCAGCTCTCGTTGCGAGATTTGCAGGATCGCGCACGGCAGACCAGCTTTCTGGTGCCCGGACTGGCGCTCCATGTCATCGACGCCCGCGCCGAAGAGGTGATCGAAGAGACCTACCGTCACAGCGGCGGCATCTCGGAGTTCTGCGAGTTCCTGGCACCTGATCAACCCATCACCGACGTCATCCGACTGCGCGGCACCGATCGATTTACCGAGACGGTGCCGATGCTGGACGACGAAGGTCACATGGAGCCTGCAGACGTTGAGCGAGACCTCGACATCGACGTCGCAGTTCGTTGGGGAGATGGCTACGACACTCGAACCCACTCATTCGTGAACATCATCGCAACGCCTAAAGGTGGCACCCACATAACGGGCTTCGAGCGTGGACTGACCAGGGCATTCAGCAATGCGCTGCACAACACCCGGCTGCTCAAGAACGGCGACGAGGTCCTGAAGGAAGACGTACTGGAAGGCATGACTGCGGTCGTCACCGTACGACTGGCTGAGCCGCAGTTCGAGGGTCAGACCAAAGAGGTGCTCGGTACGCCTGCCGTGTCACGACTGGTGACCAGGGTGGTGGAAGGCGAGCTCGCCAGATTTCTCTCCTCCACCAGGGCGGCGACCAGGGCACAGGCTCGTGCGGTCTTGGAAAAGGTTGTCGGCGCGTCGCGGACTCGGGTCGCCGCCCGGCAGCATCGGGAGGCCCAGCGCCGCAAGAATGCCCTGGAGTCATCCTCGCTGCCGGCCAAGCTCGTCGATTGCCGCAGCAACGACGTCGACCGCTCGGAGCTGTTCATCGTCGAGGGCGACTCGGCACTCGGTACGGCAAAACTGGCCAGAAACTCCGAGTTCCAGGCGTTGCTGCCGATTCGGGGAAAGATCCTCAACGTCCAGAAGGCGTCGATCGGCGACATGCTGAAGAACGCGGAGTGTGCCTCGATCATCCAGGTTGTCGGTGCCGGATCAGGCCGCAGCTTCGACATCGAAACAGTGCGCTACGGCAAGATCATCTTCATGGCCGACGCCGACTCCGACGGTGCCCATATTCGTTGCCTGCTGGCCACTCTCTTCTTCCGATACATGCGTCAACTGGTCGATTCCGGTCGGGTCTTTACCGCCGTGCCGCCGCTGCATCGCTTCGAGCTGACCAATCCCCGCAAGGGTCAGCAGAAATACATCTACACCTACTCCGATGCGGAGTACCAGCGAAAGGCAGCTGAGCTCACCAAGAAGGGTCTGAATTTCAAGGAGCCGCAGCGTTACAAGGGACTTGGTGAGATGGACGCCGACCAGCTGGCCGAGACGACGATGAATCCCCGGCACCGTACGCTGCGCCGCATGACGGTGGACGACGGCCTGATCGCCGGAACCACCTTCGAGATGCTGATGGGTAACGATGTGGGTCCGCGTAAGGAATTCATCATCGACGGCGCGTACGCGCTCGACGCCGCCACTATCGACGCCTAACTCAGTAGTCAGCTTCAGCGTTCGCGCGCTCAAGTGACGGGCCGGGACTTGGCAGAATCCCGTACTTCCTGCTCAGCTCTAGCAGGACTTGGGGGTCTGGCGGCTGCCCCCGCAGCGATGTGAAGTATTCCGCCTGCTCGGCGAAGAGCTTCTCCATTCCAGCCGGCACGATGACGCCCACTGCCCAGACCGGTTCGTCCGACAAGTTGGCGAAGGCGTGCGGAACGCGGCGGGGGAGCCACTGCAGGGTGCCGGGGCCAGCCTCGATCTGTTGCTCGTCAACCTGCAGCGTGAGCACTCCCGAGATGACGAAGATGGCCTCGTCCTCCCGACTGTGGACGTGTCGCGCTGGTCCCGGAGCGTGTGCTGGCAGCCGGGCCTGTCCGAAGGCGACCAGCCCTCCGGTACGGTCGCCACCCGCCAGCACGGCCCACAGCTGAGATTGGTCTGCAGCAACAACGGTGAAGGGTTCGAAGGAAGTCATTTGCGACTCCTCGCTAGAAGTTATTACTAGTGTAGATCACTAGTAATTAACTCGGTAGACTCACTCACGATCATGGCTACTAAATCCCGAACCGCTGCGTCCTTACCGGCACCGACCCGGAAAGAGCGTGCCGCTGCCACCCGAGAGCGCATTCTGGCCGCAGCGTATGAGGCATTCGTGGAGTCAGGTTTTCAGGCGACCACCATGCCATCGATTGCCGAGCGGGCTGGGGTTGCGGTCCAGACGGTCTACTTCGTCTTCCACAGCAAGACCGAACTGCTGCGGGCCGTTTCCGACGCGGCTGTCATCGGTGTCTCAGACCCGCGGCCGCCGAACCTGGCCGAGTGGTATCAGGCGGCCGTAAACGCCGCGGATCCGGAGCAGGCCTTGGCAGCCTTCGCCGCTGGCGTCGCGACCATTCTGGATCGGATGGGTCCGCTGACACCCGTCCTCGCCAGTGCAGCCGCTCTCGAGCCAATGATTGCCGAGCATCTCGCGCATACCGAGCAGCTGCGTGTGGAAGGCTATGGGGCCTTCATCCGCCACCTTCACCGCAACCGGCTGCTTCGCCCGGGACTGAGCGTCAAAATAGCCACGGATGTCTTGCTGACCCTCCTCGGCCCGGCCACCTATGTTGCTTTTACGCGGGATCGTGGCTGGAGTCACAACCAGTATCTGAAGTGGGTTTCACCAACTCTGGGAGAGCTGCTGATCAGGGATCGACCTTCCTGATCGCGAGGAGGCGTCGAAGGGGTGTAGCTATGCCTAGGCCACCGACTTGCCAGCTTGGCTGGTCGACGACCATGGGCGCTGACAAGTGGGCGAGTAGGAGTTAGTCCCAGCGTTCCAGGAGGCCTGTGTCGACGTCGTAATAGAACCCGCCCACAACTGCTCGATCGCCGATCAGCGGATGATTGCGGAGCTTCTCGGCATCACGATGCAGAGTGCGGCGTTGGTCCGCCGATGCGCCGAACCGTACCCAGGAGGCATCGGCGCCGCTGGCGTTCCGGATCCGCTCGATGATCACATCGTCATCGGCTGCTGCCATCGCACAACGGCTGTGAGGGATCACCATGATGCGGTTGACGTTCAGCAGATGAACGCCTGCGATGCAGCCAGCAAGTGCGGAAGTCGTGACGCGAGCACCTGGCGTCCTGATGATCTTGGCATCGCCGAAGGTCAGACCGAGCATCGCGAGGGGCGCGATTCGAGAGTCCATGCAGGTGACGACGAGGACCCCGGCATGGGCTATCCCGTCGAAACCGTGCTGATCAAAGCTCTCGGCGAACTTCTTGTTGTTTGCCAGCAGATCGTCGAAGGCGTGGTTCGTCTCCGTTACGTTGTCGGGCCGGTCTTCAGCTGCGTGCTCCATGCGTATCGGCCTCCACGTGCGGGTTGTTAGCCCGCCGTGGCCGATCCGATCGCCGCGATGGGCTGACTGCTGGGGGTTCCTGACCCGTCGCGCCGGGCGTCAGCGGCAGGCAGCGGTACGGGACTGCCACTGGGCGCTGCGGCGATGGCCGGCGCTGGCCCCACCCAAGCGAGCAACACAGCATCCTCGCCTTTGAGGAACCGATGGCAGCGTACCCCGCCAGTCGCCCGGCCTTTGGCCGGATAATGCCCGAACCCGGTGACCTTGACAGATCCGGCGTCTGTTCCCGGGAGGGCGCGCGAGGTGCCGGAGACCGTCGCAACGACCACCTCCATTGCCGACACAGCCGCGAAATAGACGACACTCGCGCCGATGCCGAGCTTGATGCCGGCCATGCCACCGCCTGACCGGCCCTGTGGTCGTACGGCGGTGGCGGGGAAGTGCAGGAGTTGGGCGTCATTGGTGACGAAGACAAGCTCGGCCGCCGCACTGGTGAGCTCGATGGCGCCCACGACCCGGTCGCCAGCCTCGAGGCGGATGACTTCCCACGAATCCTTGCCGAGGATCTCGGGATTGACGCGCTTGACGACACCGCGAGCCGTGCCGAGCGCGAGGCCGAGTGAATCATCGGCCAGCGTCGTCAGACAGAGCACTTTCTCTCCCGCATCCAGGGTGACCAGCTCACTGACATGGGTGCCGCCCTGGAGGTTCGGCGCGTGCGCGGTGCTGGGCACGGTGGGGAGATCCAGCGCGCTGATCTTGATCAATCGGCCGGCACTGGTGATCAGCCCGCAGCTACCACGTGCCGTAGCAATGATCTTGGACACCATGACATCGTGGTTGGCTCGGGCGCCGACCGGTGGGATCGGCTGGGCGGAAGCGGTTCGTGCCAGCAAACCCGCGGAGGAGAGCAACACCCAGCAGGGATCGTCTGCGACCTCCAGCGGAGCGGTTGCTGCCGTGGTCGCAACGCCGCTGGCTGCTAGCAAGATCGTGCGGCGCGGTGTGCCGTGCTGTTGAGCAATCTCGGCAAGTTGATTGCTGACCAGGGTGCGGAGCTGCACGGGATTCTCCAAGATCTCGGTGAGCTCAGCGATGGTCGTCTCCAGCTTGCCCCGTTCGGTCTCGAGCTCGATCCGGCTGAATCGGGTGAGCCGGCGCAGCGGCATCTCGAGAATGTAGTTGGTCTGGATCTCCGATAGCTCGAAGACCTCCATCAGTCGGGAGCGGGCTTGGGCGGTGTCGTCGGAGCCACGGATGATCGCGATCACATCGTCGATGTCGAGAATCGCCACCAATAGGCCTTCGACAAGGTGCAGGCGCTCCTGTGCCTTCCGGCGGGCAAAGTCCGTGCGGCGGCGGGTGACGTCGTACCGATGCCCGAGGTAGACCGTCAGCAGGTCGCGCAGCGTCAAGGTACGCGGCTGGCCGTCGACCAGAGCGACGGCATTGATGGCGTAGTTGTCCTCGATCTTGGTCAGCTTGTAGAGCTGCTCCAAGATCGCGTCGGGATTGAAACCGCTCTTGATCTCGATCACCAGCCGCGTTCCATTCGCCCGGTCCGAGAGGTCTTTGACGTCGGCGATGCCCTGCAGCTTGCGAGCGTTGACGAGATTCTTGATTTGTTCGATCACCCGTTCTGGGCCGATCAGATATGGCAGCTCAGTGATCACGATGCCTTTGCGACGCGGGTGGACCTGCTCGATCCGGGCGGTCGCTCGCATCCGGAAGGATCCCTTTCCCGTGTGATAGGCGTCCCGAATGCCGTCCAGTCCGATGATCTTGCCGCCACTGGGCAGATCGGGTCCGGGGACGAAGCGCATCAATTCATCGATGTCGGCCTCTGGATGCTTGATCAAATGCCGCAGGGCCTGGACGACTTCCACCAAGTTGTGCGGTGGGCAGTTGGTGGCCATCCCGACAGCGATTCCCGTCGCGCCGTTGACAAGCAGATTGGGGAAGGCCGCAGGGAGCACTGTTGGCTCGACGTCCTTGCCGTCATAGTTCGGCTTGAAGTCAACGGTGTCCTCGTCCAGACCGTCGGTCATCGCCGCCGCAGCCGTCGCCATCCGGCATTCGGTGTAGCGCATGGCGGCGGGACCGTCGTCGAGCGATCCGAAGTTGCCGTGGCCGTCGATGAGGGGCAGTCGCACGCTCCACGGCTGGGCCAGGCGGACCAGGGCGTCGTAGATCGCTGTATCGCCGTGCGGATGATACTGACCCATGACTTGACCGACGACTCGGGCGCACTTGACGTGCGAGCGGTCCGGCCGTACGCCCATCTCTTCCATGGAATACAAGATCCGGCGCTGCACGGGCTTGAGTCCATCTCGGGCGTCGGGCAATGCCCGGGAGTAGATCACCGAATACGCGTATTCCAGGAAGCTGGTCTGCATTTCTGAGGAAACGTCGATGTCGACGATTCGTTCGGTGAATTCGTCCTCAGGTGGTGCGGGTGTTTTGGCCATAGAAACGCGGATCCTCCTCTCTAGAGGAAGGGTTTGAGCTCATCCAGCAATCGGTCGCCAGAGGCGGCCTCACGCGCGTAAAGGATTCCGTAGCTGAACCCGTTCTGGCCTGACCGGATGCCGACCTGAGCGCCGAGCTCACGGAGGAAGGCTGCGCTCACGATGCCATCCTGATGATTTCCCAGCAGGTCTTGTAGGTCCTTCCGCTGCGCAACGATCTTGTCGGCCTTGGGTCCCCAGACCGGCGCAGCAGCCTCCACCGCATAGCGATAGCGCTTCGACGCCTTCCGCGCGCGATGAAACAGCTCCTCGGAGGGCTCTTCGGCCCGCCGCACCGCTACTGCTGTGGAGAGCCGCTTGCTCGCCTTCTTCTTCGCCGTCTTGATGGCGGTCTCGATCGCTTCCGTCGGTGAATCGGCGGCCGCAGTGAAGGGCGGATCGCTTCGCCAGTGGTGGATCAGGCCGATCAGCTTGCGGTAACGCTCGGAGTTCAACGCATCGATAAGGTCATCGGTGGCGCGCTTGCGCCGAGTGGCTAGCTCGGTCTGGATCGTCGATGACACCGGACCAAGCATCAGCTCAGGCGGCAGTGCGGCAAGCAGGGCAGCTTGCCGCTCGGTCAGGATGTCCAGATCACGTACCTCGCCGAGCAGGGTCGCCCACCAGATGAGCTCGGATTCAAGATCATCGGCTTCGGCCCGGTCGAAGAGGTCGGCAAACACCCGGATGGTGCTGCGTAGCCGGCGTACCGCTACCCGCGTGGTGTGAACGACATCTTCGCCGGCTCGCAGCTGGGCCTCGGAGTCGATGAGGACCGTGCACTGCTCGGCGAGATACGCACCGATGAGATCGCGAACAGTGGCAGGTTTGTCGCTCATGCCGCGGTCATCGTGTAAGGCATGCCGTGACCTTACGCCGAGCGCGCAATCTGTGTGCGGCTCTACGGAACGTGTCGGATGAATGGTCCTGAGCATGTCGAAGGGCACATAGCTGGGCGCGCTCGACAAGCGCCGCCCTGAGCTCGTCGAAGAGCTCAGCGCACATACAGACCGCTAGTGCACACGGCCCATTCGGACGTCGGGAGCGCCGAGGCGGGCGGCGTCCGCCGACAGGTCGTCCGGCTGGTGTTGCGACTCGCGTTCAGCTGCAACCCGCTTTTGATAGTGCTCCACCTCACGGTCAATATCTGCCGGTCCCCAGCCCAGGATGGGAGCGACGAGTGTGGCGACCTCGGGCGCCGCCGCAAGGCCACGGTCCCAGGTTTCGATGGAGATTCGGGTACGCCGGGCCAAGATGTCGTCCAGATGCAGGGCACCCTCGTGCGAGGCGGCATAGATCGCCTCGACCTTGAGATATTCCGCTGCACCCTCCAACGGATGCGCGAGCTCCGGGCGGGATTTGATCATCTCCAGGAGTTCTGGGAACAGGGACCCATAGCGGTTCAGCAGGTGCTCGACTTGAAGATCACGCAGGCCGGTTTCGTTGACCAGCAGGGGCCGCGCATTCCACAGCGCATGGTAGCCATCGGCGCCCAACAACGGCACATCCTCGGTGCAGGATGCGGGCACCTTTTGATTCAAGTCTCTGACCGCCGCATCGACAGCATCCTTCGCCATCACTCGATAGGTCGTGTACTTGCCACCCGCGATCATCACCAGACCACGGACCGGGGAGGCGACGGCATGCTCTCGAGAGAGTTTTGACGTCGAGTCCGATTCGCCGGCCAGCAAGGGGCGCAGGCCGGCATAAACGCCAATGACGTCGTCTCGGGTGAGGGGGTCGGCCAGCAAGGTGTTCCCGTGGCTTAACAGATAGTCGATGTCAGCCTGGCTGGCCGCGGGGTGAGCCCGGTCCAGCTGCCAGTCGGTGTCGGTCGTGCCGATGATCCAATGGCTTCCCCACGGGATGATGAACAGCAGGCTCTTCTCCGTTTGCGTGATCAACCCAGTCCTGGAATTGATGCGGTTGCGCGGGACGACCAGGTGCACACCCTTGGAGGCGCGTACCTGAAACTGGCCACGACCGCCGAGCATCTGCTGCAGCTCGTCGATCCATACTCCGGTTGCGTTGATCGTCTGCTTCGCGCGGATGGTGAAGGTGTTGCCGGACTCGAGATCACGGACTGTGACGCCGGCTACGTGATCGGCCTCGCGTAGGAAGTCAAAGACTCTGGTGCTGGTTGCGACCGCCGCGCCGTAGTGTGCCGCAGTGCGGCCGATCATCATGGTGTGCCGGGCGTCGTCGACCAGCCCTTCGAAGAACCTGATCGAGCCGATCACCGACTGACGATTCGCGGACGGAAAGGACTCCAGCGTGCGCTTCCGGCTCAGGTGCTGCAGGTGGTGTGGTACTCCGCGGCCGGCGCCCATCAGGTCGTACACGCCAATGCCGAGACCCGCATAGCTGCGGTCAATAACGGGTCGGGTTAGCGGGTAGAGAAACGGCACCGGTTTGGCCAAGTGCGGAGCCAGCTTGTTGAGGGCTAGAGATCGCTCTTTGAGCGCCTCGAACACGAGGGCAAAGTTGAGCTGTTCGAGATAGCGCAGCCCGCCGTGGAACAACTTGCTGGACCGGCTCGACGTGCCAGCTGCGAAGTCGCGGGCGTCGACCAGTCCCACTCGCAGTCCCCGGGTGACGGCATCGAGCGCACAGCCGCAGCCGGTGACGCCGGCACCTATCACGAGGATATCGAGGTCGTCGTTGGCTAGCCGGTCCAGAGCGTCCGCTCGGGCCGCAGGACTGAGGGGTGAGGTGGTGGTGAACATCCGCGCGGTCAGGGGTTGACCAGGAAGGATCGTTCCGGATCATGGCGCCCCTCGATCAGCCGGATCGTGCCCGATCGAGATCGCATGGAAAGCGAGTGGGTCACGATTCGGTGGCTCTCAAATCGCACGCCGCGCAGCAATGAGCCATCTGTAACGCCGGTGGCGGCGAAGAACACATTGTCGCCGGAGACAAGATCGGTTGTTGACAGGGTGCGATCAAGGTCATAGCCAGCATCAAGAATCGCCGACCGTTCGCTCTCATTGCGCGCGATCAAACGGCCGAACATCTCACCACCCAGGCAGCGGAGCGCACATGCGGCAAGCACTCCTTCCGGAGTTCCGCCGACGCCCACCAGAAGATCGACTCCGGTCGACGGGGTGACGGCCATGATCGCACCGGCTACATCCCCATCGAGCAGAAATCGAATCCTGGCACCTGCGGCGCGGATAGCGGTGACGAGCTCGGTGTGCCGCGGTCGATCGAGGACGCAGACCGTAAGGTCGGATACTGCACGATCGGTCGTCGCGGCGATCTTGGAGAGGTTCGTAGCGATCGGCGCGTCAAGATCAACATCGCTGGCGGCATACCCAGGCACCACAAGCTTCTGCATGTACACCGCGGGGCCGGGGGAGAACATCGTGCCGCGGGGAGATACGCCGATGATGCTGACGGCGTCGGGCAGGCTCTTGGCCGTCAGGGTGGTGCCATCGACCGGGTCGACGGCAATGTCCCACTCCGGCCCAGAGCCGTCACCGACCCGCTCGCCGTTGTAGAGCATGGGGGCTTCGTCTTTCTCGCCCTCGCCAATCACCACGACGCCGTTCATCCGAACCGTGCCGAGCACTGGGCGCATGGCGTCCACGGCAGCGGCATCCACCTGGTTCTTGTCACCGAAGCCCATGTACCGCGAGCAGCTGATCGCGGCGGCTTCGGTCGCCCGGACCAGCTCCAGCGCGAGATTCCGGTCCGATTCCGCGCCGAGTTTTTCCCGGGTCCGACGTTGGGTCTCTGTCGCCATCTCCACTACTCCTCTTGTCGTCGCTAGCGCTAGACCTCGACCCAGTCCAGCGTTCGTTCGATCGCCTTCTTCCACCCCTCGTACCCGGCGGCCCGTTCCTGCTCGCTGATCTGCGGGGCCCAGCGCCGGTCCTCTTGCCAGTTGTCTCGCAGTTCGTCCGCCGACGCCCAGAACCCGGTCGCGAGACCAGCGGCGTACGCGGCACCTAGCGCCGTCGTCTCCGCCACCACAGGCTTACTCACCTCAATACCGAGGGTGTCAGCCTGTATCTGCATGCAAAGCTCGTTCGAGGTGACGCCACCGTCAACCTTCAGTTCCGCCAGCCGGACACCAGCATCTTTTTGCATGGCTTCGACGACATCCCGACTCTGATAGCAGATCGCGTCCAGTGCCGCCCGGGCAAGGTGCTCACGGGTATGGAAACGGGACAATCCGACAATGACGCCACGGGCATCAGAGCGCCAATAGGGCGCGAAGAGCCCGGAGAAAGCGGGGACGAAATACATCCCGGATGCACCGTCAACCTGCCGTGCCAGGGTTTCGATCTCGGCGGCATCCCGGATGATTTGGAGCTGGTCGCGCAACCATTGCACCGCGGAACCGGTGACGGCGATGGAGCCCTCGAGCGCATAAACCGGCGCGTCCTCCCCGAACTGGTAGCACACGGTGCTCAACAGGCCGTTTGTCGAGCGGCACAGCTTCTCTCCGGTGTTGAGCAATAAGAAGTTGCCGGTGCCGTACGTGTTCTTGGCATCGCCTTCGGACAGACACACCTGCCCGACCATGGCGGCGTGCTGATCTCCCAGATCTCCGCTGATCGTGACCTCACCGCCGAACGGCCCATCGGAGCGAGTGCGTTGGTAGGCAGTGGGATGCGAGGACGGCAGGATGGCGGGCAACATCGACCGAGGAATGCCGAAGAAGCTCAACAGTTCCGGATCCCAGTCGAGGCTTTCCAGGTTCATCAGCATGGTGCGGCTGGCGTTGGTGACATCGGTGATGTGCTGACCACCCGCAACGCCGCCGGTGAGGTTCCACAACAACCAGCAGTCGGTGGTGCCGAAAAGCGCACGGCCGCGTTCTGCGGCAGCTCGTACGCCGTCGACGTTCTCCAAAATCCACTGCAGCTTGCCGCCGGAGAAGTAGGTGGCCGGCGGCAGGCCGGCGCGCTGCCTGATCACGTCCCCTCGACCGTCTCGATCAAGGGCGGCAGCGATCTTGTCGGTGCGGGTGTCCTGCCAGACGATCGCATTCCCGTACGGCTCACCAGTGGTCGGATCCCATACCACGGTCGTTTCCCGCTGATTGGTGATGCCGAGGCCGGCAAGATCGCTAGCAGCCAGGCCTCGTTCTTGCATGGCTTGCTTCACGACATCTTGAGTGCGTTGCCAGATTTCGACAGGATCGTGCTCCACCCAACCCGCCCTAGGCAGGATTTGCTCGTGCTCGAGCTGGTACTTGCCGACCTCGCGGCCCGAGTGATCAAAGATCATGCAGCGAGTGCTTGTCGTACCTTGGTCGATTGCAGCAACGAAGTCGGCCATGGCCCGACACTATTGCGTATTAGATTGCGTCGCTCGCCGGGCTCGCTCCGCGCGGATCGCGCTCTGTTGCCACCTACTTCGTCGTCGCGTGGGGACGGAAAAGCGTGTCCCCTTCCTCCTCCTCAGCACGGCGGCGCGCGATCCGGCTTTGGTTGGTTCGCTAGTCGCGCTCTGGATCAATGGTTCGATTGCGTAGGCTCATGCTCGTGTCTGCAGGCCAGGGCCGTTCCGATGCGGAAGGCGACCCTCCCGGATACCCACGAGAATGGGAAGCGGACGTGCTGCTTTCCGACGGTGGGGTTGCCCATCTGCGGCCGATCCGGCCGTCAGACGCCGACCGGCTGGTCGCCTTCTACGATCGGGTTTCTCCGGAGTCTAAGTATCTGCGCTTCTTTGCTCCCTATCCGCGACTGAGTGATCGTGACGTCAAACGGTTCACCGAGGTCGATTACGTGGATCGAGTGGCCTTCATCATCACCCTCGGCGATGACATGATCGCGGTCGGCCGTTACGACCGGATCGAAGATGATCATGCCGAGGTCGCCTTTCTCATCGAGGACGCTCATCAGGGCCGCGGCATCGCCCAGTTGCTGTTGGAGCATCTGGCCCAAGCCGCCCGCGAGCGCGAAATCACCCGCTTCGTCGCCGAGGTGTTGCCGGCGAACCGGCGGATGGCCAAGGTTTTCGCGGACGCTGGGTACCGCGTCTCCAAGGGCATCGAGGATGGCGTACTCGCCGTCGAGTTCCCGATCTTGCCCACCGACACATCGGTCGGTGTGATGGAGCGTCGCGAACATCGTGCGGAAAGTGCCTCCGTGCGGCGGCTGCTGACGCCGGAACGGATCGTGGTGTACGGCGACGGTGACCGGATGCAAGGCTTGATCGATTCCATGCTGCGGGGTGGCTTTCACGGTGAGGTAGCGGCGGTTGCCACCGATGGTCGCGAGGTTGCGGGCATCAGCAATGCGTCATCGATCGGCGCGCTCCCGGGTCGGCTGGACTTGGCACTCGTGTCGGTGCCGACCAGCCAGCTAGGAGCTGTGGTCATCGATGCGGCGCACAAGGGAGTGCACGGCATTGTGCTGCTGACCGGGACGGATTACGCCGCCGGGGACAACCACCAGATCATCAACCTGGCGCGCGCGTACGGTATCCGAGCGCTTGGTCCCGATGCTCTGGGAGTGATCAACACGCTGCCGACGGTGCGACTGAACGGCACACCGGGGCCGATGCCGCGGGCCGGGGGAGTGGGGTTGTTCTGCCAATCGGCCGCCGTCGGGGTGGCGCTCCTGAACCACGCCCTACGTCACGATGTGGGCTTGTCGTCCTTCATCAGCACGGGCGACTACGCCGACGTCACCGCGAACGATGTCATGCAGTACTGGGAGGACGACGAACCAACCCGAGTCTGCCTACTCACCCTCGATTCGATCGGCAATCCCAGGAAGTTCTCGCGGATCGCCCGGCACCTGGCTCGGAAGAAGCCGGTTGTCGTCTTTGCCCCCGGACGTACTCGCCGGAATGATCATGCCGGGGTACGCGGTGGGCTCGGGCATGCTCCGGATGAGGCAGTCGATGCGCTCTTCCGACAGGCAGGCGTCATGGTGGTGCACAACCGCGGCGACATGATCGACATCGCCAAGATCGCCACACGCCAGCCGTTGCCTCGAGGCCCGCGGGTCCGGATCATCACCAACTCCCTCACTCTCAGTCACCAAATGATGCAGAAGATGGATTCGGTCGGTCTGTTCCACGACCCAGAGCCGGAACTGCTCGGCGCTAATGCGGGCGCTGCAGCGTTCGCCCAAGCCGCGCGGGCGGCATTGGCGGATCCCCGATATGACTCCGTCGTCTGCGCCGCGGTCAATGCCTTCGACCGCGGCACCGAGGAAGTCATCTTGGCTCTTGAGCAGGTTGCCGCCGAGGGCGTGAAGCCATTGATCGGAGTCTTCTTGGACTTCCATCCGCCACTGGGGAGCGACGGCGAGCCAGACTGGCCCGGATCCCTGCCGAGGTTCGACGGCTCGGTGGATGCCATTCAGGCGCTCGCATATCTGACGGCATATGCCAAGTGGTGCGCTCAAGACCCCGGTGCCGTTCCCATCCTGGAGGTGGACACGCAGGCGGCACGACGAGTGGTCAATCGGGTCCTCGCCCAGCAGCCCGAGGGTCGCGAGCTGACCACTGCGGAGACGGCTGAGCTGCTGAGCAGCTATGGGATCAACGTTGTGCCACAGATCGCGGTCTCCGGGTTGGCGGACGCTATTGCTGCGGGCGAGCAGCTTGGCTGGAATGTTGTGCTGAAAGCAACGACGGCCGCCGTCCGCGGTCGACCCGATCTTGCCAGCGTGCACCGCAACATCGACAACCCCGCTGAGCTGACCGAAGCCTGGAAGGATCTGCGCCAGCTGATGGCCGAGACCGGGCTCCCAGAGGATGAGGACCTCTCGGCCGCCAAACCTGTCGTCCAGGCCATGGCGCCACCGGGCGTGGCGCTGGTGATCGCCAGTCGCGAGGATGCGGCCTTCGGTCCGATCGTCTCGTTGGGCCTGGACGGAATCCCGAGCGAGCTGCTTGGCGACATCGTCTATCGGGTACCGCCGTTGACGACCGTCGAGGCTGGCCAGATGGTCCGAGAGCTCAAGGCTGCTCCTACTCTCTTCGGTCGGCACGGCGCGCCAGGAGTCGACGTGACAAGGGTCGAGGACCTGCTGCATCGGGTGGCACAGCTGTCCGACGCCATTCCGCAGCTGGCTTCGCTGACGCTGCGGCCTTGCGTGGCCTCGGTCAACTCGATCTCGGTCCTGGGCGGACGGGTTTTCGTCGCGCCTACCGCTGACCAGCGCGACCCGTTGGCACGGTTCCTCTAGATGCACCGACTGTCGGTGCTGCGTGGCAGGATGATCGACATGAGAATTGGCTCCACGAGGAAGGATCTGCGCGCCGAAATTGACGCATGCGGATACTTCCCGGAACTCGTCGAGGACGCGGTCATGCTCGCCCTCGCCGACGAGGAGCTGCTGGATTTCGTCGTGCACCACGAGCCGACGTTCAATCGTGACGAGATCCATCGTCATGTCACAGTCCTCGCTTTGACTCCGACCAGATTGGTGATCGGGCATACCGATGACCAGCCCGCCGAACCTCCGACGCCGGGCATCTATGCGGCGTCCTCCACTGAGTCGGTGGCGCTGAAAAAGATCAATACGGTGGCCTTGACCCGCGTCGTCACCCAGCCGGAGGCCTACCAGGCAGGATCGGAGGATGTGTTTGAGACTTGGCTGGCAGTTGGCTGGGGAGCGGTGCGTCGGATCGATGTCGAACCGGCGACGTGCAGCGATCCGCAGTGCGAGGCCGATCATGGATACACCGGAACCCTGGTGGGTGACGACTTGACCGTGCGAATGAGCGCGGCAGCTGATGGCCCGGACCGAGTCGCCCGGCTGGTGCGGTTCGCCAGCTCGCTCCAGCGAGCGGCGGCAGTATGACTTCACCCGTGGTGGGAAGATCTTCGCCACTAGCCGAGCAGCGCGCAGACCCCGACAGACATGACACCAACAAGAACGACCCCAACAAGAATGACGTCGACAAGAACGACTCCGAAAAATCGCAGTCAGCGAGCCAGCCACTGCCCGGGATGATCGTTCCGCGGTACAACTCCGCCACGCTCGGGGAACTCCTGCCGAGCATCGGTGCGCATCTGCGAGTGCCAGAGTTCAGCGAGGACGCCTTCCGGCTGCCACAGTCGGCGCGTTACGTCGTTGTCCTCATCGATGGGCTCGGGTGGAATTTGCTGCGCCGTGCCGTACGTGAGGCGCCGTATCTCGCATCGCTGCTGGGCAGCGCACAGCCGATCACGTCAGCGGTGCCGAGTACCACGGTCACCAGCCTGGCAAGCCTGGGTACCGGTTTACCGCCAGGTCAGCACGGTCTGGTTGGCTACACCTCGCGAGTGCCGGCGACCGGCGAGATCCTCAATGCCTTGACCTGGGAGTCGGACCCAGCTCCGGCGGCCTACCAGTCCAAATCGACATTCTTCGAGCGCGCCGCGACAAGCGGCGTTGCGGTGACCACGGTGGCGCTCGC
>Ga0307306_10000029_pt1 | contig 29678 bp, 27 predicted proteins | sample ER_DNA_193_FD_194507 | JGI IMG/M metagenome (GOLD analysis project Ga0307306, IMG submission 194507) | Bulk soil microbial communities from the East River watershed near Crested Butte, Colorado, United States - ER_DNA_193 | ecosystem: Environmental > Terrestrial > Soil > Floodplain | place...
CAGGTCCTCGAGCGAGATCACCTGGTGCGGGTGCATCGTCCCCTGCAGCTGGAGGACGTCGCGGATCAGTTCGTCGGTCATCGTCCCGGGGCCCTGGTGGCCGGTGACCGGGGTGCCGTCGATGACTGCGATGTCGACCGCGTCGCCGGTGCTGTGCTCGGAGACGTTGCCGGAGGTGGTCAGCAGGCTGTGGCCGCACTCGAGCGCGGTGATCGTCAGCTCGAAGCCCTTCGTGCGCAGGTACTCGAGCGCCGCGAGGATGCGGCGGTCGATGTTGCCGGCGGCGACGTCTTCACGGCCGCATTCGTAGATCTCCAGGCCCTTGTCGGCGAGGACGCGCTTCTGCAGCGCCTCCTTCGAGAGCAGCAGGACGCCGGCGCCGCTGAGGTTGGCGAACGGGCTCTTCCCCTTGGCCCGGTAGATCGCCGTCGCCTCCAGCAGCTTCCAGCCGTCGAGGATCGGTTTCGGGTCGATCCGCGGCGCCCCCTTGCCGGCCGGGCGGATCGAGAAGTTGATGTGGGGGTCGATCCCTTCCTTGCCGGCGGCGACCCGCGACAGCACGGTGCCGGCGACCACCTTCGAGCCGACCCGGATCGAGCCCTCGCCGCTGGCCGCCAGCGCCGCTTCCAGCTTGTCGGTCGCGTCGCCATCCTTGGCGCGGCCGGGGTAGGCGCGGAGCCGCGGCCGCAGGTCCTGGCTTTCGACCGGCACCCGCTTCTCCTTGCCGCTCGGCATCACCACGAGGCGGTGGTCGCGGACGAGGCCGCCGAGCTCGGCGTAGGTGTAGCGGTTGCCGTAGGTGTCTTCGAGGACGACGAAGTTGCCCAGCTTGGCGGAGCGGCCGAGCTTACGGACGACGCCGTCGTTGACCGCGACCACCGGCGCCCCCGCCTTGCTGAAGATGTTGATCCCGCGCGGGGTGGGGGAGGAGGAGATGACTTCGGCGGCGCTGCCGATCTCGTCACCGCTCTGCAGCGCCTGGCGGGCGGCGATGTCGTCGGCGTAGCGGGCGTTGGCGGCGATCGGGAAGCGGGCGCCCTCGGTGAGGCCGGTCAGCGAGCCGACCAGGTCGGAGGGGAGGCGGCCGTAGGCGCGGGCATAGAGGAGGACCTCCTGCACGTACCAGTCGGCGTGGTTGTAGGCGAAGATCGCCTGGTAGAGGTCCTTGTCGCCGCCGGCGAGCTTCAGGTAGTGGGCGGCGGCGCAGATCGCGTCGACCGGGTTGTAGGGGTCTTTCTTGCCGTCGCCGTTGGCGTCGAGGCCGAAGGCTTCCCAGCTCGAGGGCAGGAACTGCATCCAGCCGACCGCGCCGGCGCTGGAGACGTTGGTGTTGGTGCCGAAGGCGGTCTCGATTTTGTTGATCGAGGCAAGCACCTCCCAGGGGATTCCGTATTCGGCCCCGCAGGCCTGGTAGATCGGCAGCAGGAAGGGCGGGATTTCAAAGGAGTCGATGACGAAGTTGGGGACGCCGATCGGAGCCGGGCCAAAGGGGGCGAAGGTCGTCGTCGGGTTGGCGGTCGTCGGGGCGCCGCCTTCGGTGAACTGCGACCCGCCATCCGAACCCTCAGGTAGAGGTTGATCCCCGCCGCCGTTGGCGCTCGGCGCGGTGACGGCGCCGTTACTGCCGCCTCCGCCCGGGGCCGCCAGTTCGTCGTTTTCGGTCGGGCCCTGGCGGGTTCCGGAGCCGGTGGTGCCCGAGCTGCCGATCTCACTGCCGTGCTTGACGCCGCCCTTCGGCGCTTCTTCTTCGGGGGCGGGGGCGGGAGCCGGCGCCGCGACTTCGTCGCCTTCTTCGGTGGCGGGCGGAGAAGCGGGCGGGACCTCGGCCGCGTCTCCGGCCGAATCGCAATCGGCGTCGGCGGTGTCGACCAGGCCATCGCCGTCGTCGTCGATCCCGTTGGCGCAGGCGGGCGCCTGGAGCGACGGCAGCGGGGTGGTGGTCGTAGTGGTGGGGGTGACCGCGCTGCTTTCGGAGACCGGCTCGGCGCCGGCCAAGGCGGCCGCCATGGCGGTGATCGCCATGAAGCCGGCAAGTGCGGCGAAGATGGATGCGACTTTAGATCTCATGCCGAGGCGTCTCTCTGCCCGCGCTGGTTTCCCCTCCCCGGGCAGCAACCGGTAGCAGGCTACCCACTAGTCCTGACCTCCACAACGCCTGCAGCCGCTCCCAACAAGTCCTTAATCAACGTTCGCGCCATATCTGGGCGGGGAGATTTTCAGCCGAGCCGGATGCGCTCGTTAAGCTGCTCTCGACTTGAGCTTCGAGGACGACGAGCAGGATGGGTTGCGGGCCCGGGCCGAGCAGGCGCTCGGGGAGCTGGCGCAGGCCCTGATCGACAACCCCACCCTCCATGACGCCGTCACCGCCGCCCTCGGGGCCCGGGAGAAGGCGCTCGAGGCTCAGCAGGCGGCGATGGCGGCCCTCAACCTGCCCTCTGCGACCGACGTCGAACGGCTGGAGCGGCGCCTGCGCTCCTTCTCCCAGCGCCTCGAGGACGTCGAGGAGGCAATCGACGACCTCAGCCGCGATCTGGGGGCGATGCGGCGCGAGAACACGAAGAAAATCGAGAAAAAAGCATCGAAGAAGACCGAGGCTAAGGCTAAACCTTAGGTTGAGAGTAGCGCCGCGGCAGCTGCTCCCGCAGCCTTAGCCGACCCCTCGAGTCCCTCGTCGTCCAGCTGCTCGGATCCCCTTCGTTCGGTCACGATCAGCACCGCCGCAAGGGCGACCCCGAGGTCGGGGGCCGCATCGAGCAGTGCCGCCGTCTGCATGTCCGCCACCTCGCCTGGCATTGACGGCAGGTCGCCCGCTGCACCGTGGAGGTGGTCGAGGCTGATGGTTGCGCCTGCGGTAGCCGCGGGAAGCGCGTCTCGCAGCCGCTCGGTCAGCCCCGGATCGGGCGCCGCCGAATTGCCGCGGAACCGGTGGGCCTCCGTGACGACTACGAGCTCGCCTTGACCCAGGTCCCCCAGCGAGGCGCAGGTGCCGATCCGAATCGCCCGCTTCACCCCGAGCTCGGCAAGGTCCGCGAGCACGACCGCGGCGCTCGGCCCGCCCATCCCGGTCGCCTGGATCGTCAGCTCGTCGCCTGCCGGGGTGACCCCTGAATAGCCCCAGAGCCCGCGGGCGTGATTGCTCATCTTCGGCTGCTCCAGCAGCTCCTGGGCGAGCATCAGCGCCCGGCCGGGGTCGCCGACGAGGATCGCGTTGGCGGCGATCGGGGCGGTGGGGCGGAGGCGGGCCGGCATCTAGGCCTCGACCCTAGCCGCCAGGCACGGCGCCGACATCGGGGCGAAACGACGCCCCCCGGATTTGCTCCAGCCGTCCAAAGACCCGCGGCGGATCCCCTCATAGCTTGGCAGGAAATCCAAACGCGACCGGCGGGACAGGACTCTCGGCGGGCAAGGAGGAAATGAATGTGAAAACGCCGATCCTGGAAACCCCTGAGGCCAGCATCAACGCGATGTGGGTGATCGTCGCCGCCTGCCTGGTGATGTTCATGCAGGCCGGATTCCTGCTCTTGGAGGTCGGGTTCTCCCGCGCCAAGAACGCCGGCGCCGGTGTCGCCAAGGTTCTGGTGAACTTCTCGATCGCCTCGCTCTGTTACTGGGCCTGCGGGTTCGCGCTGGCGTTCGGCGGGCTCGGCGAGATCGCCGGCACCCACGGGTTCTTCCTCAACGTCGGCTCGTCGGTCGAACAGGCCGGCAGCAGCATCCCCTTCGTCGAAACGTATTCGATCTCCCCGGCCGCATTCATGTTCTTCCAGTTCGTGTTCTGCGCGGTCTCGCTGGCAATCGTCTGGGGCGCGACGCTGGAGCGGATCAAATTCGGCGCCTACATCATCTACGCGATCATCTTCAGCGCCGTGCTGTACCCGGTGCTCAGCCACTGGATCTTCGGCGGCGGCTGGCTGCAGGTGAACGTCGGCATGCAGGACTTCGCCGGCTCCACGGTTGTCCACCTGATCGGCGCGACCGGCGCCTTCGCGGCCCTGCTGCTGCTCGGCCCGCGGATCGGCAAGTACACGAAAGACGGCAAACCGCGGGCGATCCCGGGGCACTCGATGCCGCTGGTCGGCCTCGGCGTGCTGATCCTCTGGCTCGGTTGGTTTGGGTTCAACCCCGGTTCGACCCTCGGCGCGATCGGCGGACGCTTCGCCGAAGTCGTCGTCGTCACCAACCTCGCCGCCGCGGCCGGCGTCGTCGCCGCAGTCGCTCTGATGTACCTGAAGACGAAGACGATCGACATCGGCATGGCCGGCAACGGCGCGATCGCCGGGCTGGTTGCGATCACCGCCCCCTCCGGTTACGTCGAGTACTGGGCGGCGCCGATCATCGGCGCGGTCGCCGGAGTTGTCGTCGTCTACGGCGTCCTCGCAATCGAGAAGCTGATCGACGACCCGGTCGGCGCCCTCTCCGCCCACGGCCTCGCCGGCATCTGGGGCACGCTCTCGTGCGGGATCTTCACTTCCCCGCGCCTGGCGGAACTGAACGAAGTCGGCGATCCGGGCCTCTGGTACAGCGGCTCCTTCCACCAGCTCGGCGCCCAGGCGCTCGGGGTGGCGGTCGCCTTCGCTTGCGTGTTCGTCGCCTCTTACGGGATCTTCTGGGCGATCAAGAAGACGATTGGCCTGCGGGTTACGCCTGAGGAGGAGGACGCCGGCCTCGACATCTCAGAGCACGGGATGTACGGGTACCCGGAGCAGTTCATCCCCCAGCCGGAGTACTCGACGGGGGCAGTCTACGGTGGCTCGAAGCGAGCGGCCACGGCTCCCGCGCCAGCCGTCTCCACCCCGATGACCAGCGAGTCCTAGGAGGGATGAGCGAATGAAGAAGATAGAGGCGTACATCCGCCACGAGGCGTTCGAGCCGATTCGGGGTGAGCTGCTCGACAAGGGCTTCCCGTCGCTCTCGATCATCGAGGCCAAGGGCTCGGGCCGCCAGAAGGGCATCGTCGAGCGCTACCGGGGCTCGACCCTGACCGTCAACGTCCGTCCCAAGATCAAGCTCGAGGTGGTGGTCGAGGACAAAGACAAGGACATAGTCGTCGAGACGATCCTCAAGCACGCCCGCACGGGCGAGGTCGGCGACGGCAAGATCTTCGTGCTGCCGGTGGAGGAGGCGATCCGCATCCGCACCGGCGAGGACGGCCAGTCGGTCCTCCAGCTGCACGAGGAGTCGGAGATCCCCACCTAGCACCTCCGACACTTCCTCCCCCGGGAAGAGCAGCGGGGCGGCCTCCGGGTCGCCCCGCTTTTTTGTGCGCGAGCTTCGCTTCGGGTGGGTTGACTAGCCTCGACGTGTGGCCGAGCAGCGAATCTCCCTCAGTGAGGCGGCGCGGCGGTCGGGGGTGCCGGCGTCGACGCTGAAACGCTGGGCGGCGGAGAAGATCGTGCCGGTGCGGCGGGGGCGCTGGACCGCGGCGGCGGCGGCGCAGGCGCGGGTGGTGGCGCGGATGCGCGAGCGCGGCTACTCGCTCGAGGACCTGAAGGAGGCGGGGCGCGAGGGGCGGCTCGCCTTCGGCTTCACCGAAGAGCTCTTCAGCGACCCGCAGGAGACGCGGACGAGCGTCGAGGAGGTGGCGGAAGAGACCGGGCTGGAGCCGGAGCTGGTCGAGCGGATCCTGGTCATCCTCGGTACCCCGGCCGACCGGCGGCGCGACGTCAGCCCCGAGGACGCCGAGGCGCTGCGCCACTGCGCCCGCGTGCTCGACGCCGGCTTCCCCCTCGTCGCCTTCCTGCAGCTGGTCCGCGTCTACGCCCAGTCGATGCGGCGGATCGCCGACGCCGAGGTCCGCCTCTTCCACCTCTACGTGCACGAGCCGCTAATCCGCGACGCGGTGCCGGAGCTGGAAATGGCCGAGGAGATGGGGGAGCTCGCCGGCGAAATCCTGCCGCTGGCGGCGCCGCTGACCGACTACCTGCACCAGCGCTACCTGCGCTACTTCGTCGAGCAGGACGTGGTCGGCCACATGGAGGCCGACGCGACCGCCGTCGACACCGCCGAAATCGAACTCGGCCACGTCCACGTCAGCCTCTGCTTCATCGACCTCACCGGCTTCACCCGCTACACCGAGGAGGAGGGGGACATCGAGGCGCTCGACGTGGTCGAGAACTTCGTCGCCACCGTCGAAGCGACGCTGCCGCGGGAGGCGACGATCGTGAAGACGATCGGCGACGAGGTGATGGTGGTCTCGCCGGACCCGCTGTCGCTGACCGAGTGGGCGGTCGACTTCCTTGCCCGCTTCGAGCAGCGGCCGCAGCCGCGGGTCGGGATCCACTACGGCGACGCCGTCTACCGCGACGGCGACTACTTCGGCGGCCAGGTCAACCTCGCCCACCGCGTCGTCAACCGGGCGCTGGCGGGAGAGGTGCTGGTGACCGACTCGGTCTGCGGGGCGATCGCCGCCAGCGACCGGCTCCGGTTCGAGGGGATCGGCCGGGTCAGCCTCAAGGGCTTCCCGACGCCGACCGAGCTCTTCGTCGTCCGCTCGGCATGAGCGCGCAGGAGCTGCTGGAGCGGGTCCAGGCCGGCGGCCTGCTCGCCGGGCCCGAGCCGCTGCTGGTGATGCTCTCCGGCGGCCGGGACTCGGTCTGCATGCTCGACCTGGCGGTGCGGGCACGTGGAGCGGAGGCGGTGCGGGCGCTGCATGTCAATTACGGGCTTCGAGAGGAGGCTCACGGAGACGACCGCTTCTGCCGTGAGCTCTGCGATCGCCTGGGAGTAGAGCTGGAGGTCGAGCGAGTGTCGCGGCCGCAGGGCGCCGGGAACCTGCAGGCCTGGGCGCGCGAGGCACGCTACGCGGCGGCGGCCCGGCTGGCCGAGGCAGCGGGGGCGACGATCGTCACCGGCCACACCGCCGACGACCAGGTCGAGACGATCCTCTACCGCCTCGCCTCCTCGCCGAGCCGGCGGGCGCTGCTGGGGATGCGGCCCCGCGACGGCCGTCTCGCCCGGCCGCTGCTCGGCACCGTCCGCGCCGAGACGACCGCCTACTGCGAAGAGCGGGGCCTCGCCTGGCGCGACGACGCCAGCAACGAGGAGGCGGGCTACAAGCGCAACCTGCTGCGCCGTCAGCTGATCCCGGAGCTGGAGGGGATCCACCCGGCCGCCAAGGAGAACGTGCTGCGTACGGCGGCGCTGCTGCGCGAGGAGGCGGAGCTGCTCGACTCGCTCGTCGACGCCGAGCTGGCGGGCGGGGAAGGGGTGGCGTCGGGGACGATCCGCCACGCCCGCTTCGCCGAGCTCCATCCCGCCCTCCGGCGCCTCGTCCTCCAGCGCCTCGCCGACGCGGCAGCCGGGCGCCCGGTCGCCGGCGCCGCCCGCTTCGCCGACCAGGTCGCCGGCCTCACCCGCGGCGGCTCGGTCCTCGACCTCGGCGGCGGCGTCAGGGCCGTGCTCGAGGGCGGCGTCATGCGCGCCGAGCTTTCCCAGCCCCCATATATCTAGACTGCGGCCGGTGTCGGACCCCGCGATCGGCGAGACCCTTGTCGCCCGAGAGGACCTGCAGAACCGCATCGCGGAGCTGGGGGCGGAGATCAGCCGCGACTACGCGGGAAAAGAGCTGATCCTGGTCGGGGTGCTGAAGGGCGCCGTCCTCTTCCTCGCCGACCTGATGCGCCACATCGAGGTCCCCTGCGAGATCGACTTCATGGCGGTCTCCAGCTACGGGTCCCAGACCGACTCTTCGGGCGTCGTCCGCATCCTCAAGGACCTCGACTCGCCGATCAAGGACCGCGACGTGCTGATCGTCGAGGACATCATCGACTCCGGACTCACCCTGCAGTACCTGATGCGCAACCTCAACGCCCGCGAGCCGGCTTCCCTGCGCGCCTGCGCGCTGCTGACCAAGCCGGAGCGCCTGCGGGTCGACCTCTCACCCGCCTACATCGGCTTTGAAATCCCCAACCGCTTCGCGATCGGATATGGCCTCGACCACGCCCAGAAGTACCGCAACCTGGACTTCGTCGCGGCCCTGGCCGAATAGCGGAAAATCCGCCCTGGTACGCTGATTTCTTCCTCGTGAGGCGGTTTTTCAAAAGCGCAGCGTTCCCGATCCTTCTGGTCGTGATCCTGGCGTTCGTGGCCCAGAAATGGATCAGCGGCGGCAGCGGCACGGAGGCCCCTGGCTATAACGAACTGATCAAGCAGGATTCCGGTCTGATCGCCAAGGGGCAGATCGAAGAAGTCGACGTCAACACGAAGGACAACTCGCTCGACGTCAAGCAGACGAACGGCGAAAGCTTCTCCACCGGCTACCCGCCGGATGGCGAACAGCACCTGGTCACGCTGCTCGAACAGAACGAAGTCAAGACCGACGTCCATGGCTCCGGCAGCTCCGGGCTGCTCTCGCTGCTGACGCTGGTCCTGCCCTTCGTCCTCTTCTTCGGCTTCTGGATCTTCCTGATGAACCAGATGCAAGGCGGCGGCAGCCGGGTGATGAACTTCGGCAAATCGAAAGCCAAGCGGATGTCGGTCGACGCCCCGAAAATCACCTTCCGCGACGTCGCCGGCGTTGACGAGGCGGTGCAGGAGCTCGAGGAGATCAAGGAATTCCTCGAGAACCCGAAGAAGTTCCAGGCCCTCGGGGCCCGGATCCCCAAGGGCGTCCTTCTATATGGACCGCCCGGCACCGGCAAGACCCTGCTCGCCCGCGCCGTCGCCGGCGAGGCGGGCGTGCCGTTCTTCTCGATCTCCGGCTCGGACTTCGTCGAGATGTTCGTCGGCGTCGGCGCCAGCCGCGTCCGCGACCTCTTCGAGCAGGCGAAGCAGAACTCCCCCTGCATCATCTTCATGGACGAGATCGACGCCGTCGGCCGCCACCGCGGCGCCGGCATGGGCGGCGGTCACGACGAGCGCGAGCAGACGCTGAACCAGCTGCTGGTCGAGATGGACGGCTTCGAAATGAAGGACAACATCATCTTGATCGCGGCCACCAACCGGCCCGACATCCTCGACCCGGCGCTGCTGCGGCCCGGCCGCTTCGACCGCCAAGTCGTCGTCGACCGGCCCGACCGCAAGGGCCGCAAGAAGATCCTCGAGGTCCACACCCGGGGCAAGCCGCTGGGGCGCGAGATCGAACTCGACACGCTCGCCGGGCAGACCCCCGGCTTCACCGGCGCCGACCTGGCGAACCTGATCAACGAGGCGGCGCTGCTGACCGCTCGCTCGGGCAAGCGCGAGATCACGATGAAGGAGCTCGAGGAGGGGATCATGCGCGTGATCGCCGGCCCCGAGAAGAAGACCCGGGTGATGAGCGAGAAGGAGCGGCTCGTCACCGCCTACCACGAGGTCGGCCACGCGATCGTCGGGCAGCTGCTCGAGAACACCGACCCCGTCCACAAGATTTCGATCATCAGCCGCGGCCAGGCCCTCGGCTACACGATCAGCCTGCCCACCGAGGACAAGTTCCTCACCACCCGCGCCGAGCTCACGGACACGATGGCGATGACCCTGGGCGGCCGCGCCGCCGAGGAGATCGTCTTCGGCGAGATCACCACCGGGGCCTCCAACGACCTCGAAAAGGTGACCGAGACGGCGAAGCAGATGGTGATGCGCTTCGGGATGTCCGAGCGCCTGGGCCCGCGCGTCTTCGGCCACGATCGCGGCCAGCCGTTCCTCGGCCGCGAGTTCAGCTCCGAGCCCGACTACTCCGACGAGATCGCCCGTGAGATCGACGACGAGATCCGCCGCATCGTCGAGAGCGCCCACCAGACCGCGAAGGGCCTGCTGAGCGAGCGCCGCGACGACCTCGAGCGGGTCTCCAAGCTGCTGCTCGAGCGGGAGACGATCGACGCCAAGGAGTTCGTCGCCCTGCTCGACGGCAAGCCGGCCGAGGAAGTCTTCACCGACGAGGAGGAGCCGAGCCAGCCCGCCCCGCCGGCGCCGACCGCCGAACGGCCCCAGCGCGAGGGGCCCCGCCCTTCACCGCGTCCGCGGCCCGGTTTCGCCGGCGGCGACGCCTCTTAGTTCGGAGCGCTTCGTGACTCAGCTCATGGGGGTGGTCAACGTGACCCCCGACTCCTTCTCCGACGGCGGGCTCTACCTCGACCCCGAGGCCGCGGTCGCGCATGGGCGCGAGCTGGCTGCGGCGGGGGCGGAGATCCTCGACGTCGGCGGCGAATCGACGCGGCCGGGGGCCGAGCCGGTGGGCTTGGAGGAGGAGCTGCGGCGAGTCATCCCTGTCATTCAGGGATTGGCCGCCGCTGGCTGTCGCGTCTCTGTTGACACCTCGAAGGCCGCGGTGGCCGCCGCCGCACTCGACGCCGGGGCCGAGATCGTCAACGACGTCACCGCCCTGCGCGGCGATCCGGAGATGGCCGACCTCTGCGCCGAGCGGGGAGCCACCGTCGTGCTCATGCACATGCTCGGCGAGCCGCGGACGATGCAGGAGGACCCCCGCTACGAAGACGTCGTCGCCGATGTCAAGGCGTTCCTGCCTGAGCGCCTGGGCACCGCCGTCGCCGCCGGGATCGACGAGAGCCGGGTTTGGCTCGACCCCGGAATCGGCTTCGGCAAGACCGGAGCCCACAACATGGAGCTGCTGCGGCGGCTCGGCGAGCTGCGCGAGCTGGGGCGGCCGCTGGTCATCGGCACCTCCCGCAAGAGCTTCATCGGCATGGTCGACGGCTCGCCCGCCGACCAGCGCCTCGGCGGCACGATCGCCACCTCGGTGCTTGCCGCCGCCGAGGGCGCCGACGTCCTCCGCGTCCACGACGTCGCCGAGGTGCGCCAGGCGCTCGCCGTGGCGGCGGCGGTTCTCGGGTAGCGTCCCGGTCATGGAGTCGCACGGCAACGGGATCGATTCGAGCGCGGAAATCGAGCTGCGCGGGCTCTCGATCTACACCCACCACGGCGTCTCGGAAGCCGAGCAGGAGGTTGGGCAGCGGCTCGAGTTCGACATCTCCTTCGACGTTCCCGACTGCGACGCGGTGCTGACCGATCGGCTCGAGGACACCGTCGATTACGGCCAGGTCTGCGACATCGTCGCCCTCGCGGCGACCGAGCGCAGCTACAAGACCCTGGAGCGGCTGGCGCAGGTGGTGGGGGAGCGGCTGATGGAGCGCTACGGCTGCGAATCGGTGCGGGTCCGCGCCGCGAAGCCGGAGCCGCCGCTGCCGCTGGCGATCCAGGAGGTGGCCGTCGAGGTCACCCAGGAGCGCGCGGTCGACGAAGAAGGCGAAGGCGAAGGCTGACCCATGGGCGAGCTGCGGACCGGCTACCTGGGCCTGGGCTCCAACGTCGGCGACTCCGCCGGCCATCTCCGCGCCGCGGTCGCGCTGCTGGAAGCGGAGGGCATCGAGGTCGATGCCGTCTCCTCGACCTACGTGACCGAGCCGGTCGGCGAGATCCTCGACCAGCCCGACTTCCTCAACGCCGCCGTCCGCATCCGCACCGACCTCGAGCCCGAACAGCTCCTCGACGCCTGCAAGCGCGTCGAGGCCGAGCGCGGCCGCCAGTTCGACCTCCCCCGCCACAGCCCCCGCCCGCTCGACGTCGACCTGCTCCTCCTCGGCGACGTCGAAATCAGCAACGACCGCCTCACCCTGCCGCACCGCGAGGTCACCACCCGCCGCTTCGTCCTCGTTCCGCTGCTCGAGCTCGACCCGGAGCTGACGCTGCCGGACGGGACTCGTCTGGCCGATTCGTTGGCGGCCCTGTCGGCAGGCGAACGAGTCGACCCCGCAGGATCGCTCTGAATGGCTCAAAATACCTTGCGGTAAATCTACGCAAGGAGGAGCAATGAAGCGAGCATTTGTCTGTGGCAGCGCGATCGCGGCGGCCTTGATGATGGCTGCAGCCTTAGGGGCGGCTTCCGCCTCGGCAACCGTTCTCTGCAAAGAAAACAAAAGCCCGTGCGGCACCTCGGCGTTCGGCGCCGGCACCGAACTGAAAGCTCAGCTGGGGACCTTTACCCTGCTGTTCGAAAACATGGGCACGGGCCAGTGGCTCAACGAATGCTCGCAGTCGACCTTGAACGGCAAAATCTCCAACGCCGGAGGGGTCTCGACGCCGGTCGCCGTCCCCCTCTCCAGCGCGACCGCTTCGAGCTGTCTGCACCCAGTTGAAGTGCTGAAACCGGGAAGCATGGAAATCCGCTATCTCGAAGGGGTCGGCTTCGCTGAAGTCATCTTCAGCCAGCTTGAATGGAAGGAAGGCACCTGCACCTATTCGACTGGCACCAAATACAGCGCGATTGGGCACCTGTACAACACCGAAAGCGCCGGCTATGGACGCCTTCCGGTTGAAATCAGGGCGCAGGGGAGCGGCTTCCTCTGCCCGACGGGGGCGAAGTGGATCACCGAATACCGGGTGCCCGTACCGAACCCCTTCTACGTCAAGCCCAGCTAGGCGGCGGCCGGCGGGGCCAGCCACTCCGCCGGTAGCACCGCCGGCATCTGGCCGGGGTAGTTCGGGACCACGCGGTTCGCGAGCGCCCCGGCAGGACGGTTCTCGATCGCCGGGCGGAGGTCGTCGAGGGTCATCGCCAGGGCGATGCTGGGGGCGATCTGGAAGTCGGCCGCGTTCAGCTGCTCGCCGTTCAGGGTGCCGTCCTCGATCCAGGCGTCGACGCGGTCGAGGAGCGCTGGCAGCTTCTGCAGGGCGGCGCGGGCGTTCTCGTCGGTCGCTTCGTTGAAGCGGGCCGAGAGGGCGACCAGGGGGCCGCCGGTCTTCACCGCGAGGTCGATCGGGACTCCCAGCTTCGCGCCCTCCGAGTAGCTCTTCAGCGGCGAGCGGTCCTGCTTGAAGCCCCACCAGAGCAGCGTGCGGATCGGTTGCTGCAGCTCCTCGTCGCCGAAGCTCTCGGCCTCTTCGACCTTGGCGCGCTGGGCGGCGTCGGCGGGGAAGAGGGGCGGCTCGGGGCGCAGGCGCTCGAGCTCGCGGGCGATCTGGCGCGAGCCCTGGACCTTGTCGCCGTCGATCTTCAGCGCCGGCACCGTGATCCCGGGGAAGCCGACCGCCCGCAGCACGCCCTTCGAGACCACCGGCATCAGGTCCCGGCGCTTGAACGGGATGCCCTTGTGCTCCAGCATCAGTGCGGCGGCGTAGCTCGGGTGCGAGCCGGGGATGACGTAGAGGCGGGCGTCCATGCGGGCGATCCTATGCACTGGAGGGTGTGTTTGGCTACCTGGCCAGTTCTTCCACGCGATAATCGCCCGATGCTCCTCGCGGTCGACGTCGGCAACACCCAGACTCACCTCGGCGCCTTCGACGGCGAAGACCTGGTCGAGCACTGGCGCTTCCAGACCCGCTCGGGCGCAACCGGCGACGAGCTCGCCGAGCGCATCGCCGGGCTCTTCTCGCTTTGCGGCCGCTCCTTCAGCGAGATCGACGCGGTCTGCGTCTCCTCGGTCGTGCCGCCGCTCGGCAGCCAGTTCGAAGAGCTGGCGCAGCGCTACCTCGACGCCGATTGCCTGACGATCGGGCCGGGGGTGAAGACGGGGATGCCGATCCGGATCGAGAACCCGCTCGAGGTCGGCGCCGACCGCCTCGTCAACGCGATCGCCGCCTACGACCGCTTCGGCGAGGCCTGCGTCTCGGTCGACTTCGGCACCGGCATCAACATCGACGCGGTCTCCGCCGAGGGCGAGTACCTCGGCGGCGCGATCGGCCCCGGCCTCGCCCCCTCGCTCAGCGCCCTGATCGACCGGGCGGCGCGGATCACCCGGATGGACCTCGAAGAGCCGACCGAAGCGATCGGCCGCTCGACCCGCGCCGCGATCAACTCCGGCTTCATCTTCGGCTTCGCCGGCCTGATCGACGGCATCGTCCGCCGGATCGAAGACGAACTCCCGAACCCGCACCTGCTCGCCACCGGCGGCTACGCCGCGGCGGTCGTCCCCTTCACCGAGACGATCGACGAGGTCGACGATCTGCTGACCTTGAAGGGCCTACGGCTGATCCATGAACGGTCCCGATAAACAGCCATCTCCTCCGCTATCGCGTCCGGGGATGGCTGCGCTCACCGAGCCCTTCGAGATCGGTGGCGTGCCGATCGCCAACCGCGTCCTGCTGGCGCCGCTGGCCGGGATCGGCAACTGGTTCGTCCGCCTGCAGGCCAAACGCCACGGCGCCGGGCTCGCCGTCTCGGAGATGGTCTCGAGCTTCGCCCTCCACTACCGCAACGAGCGCACGCTGCGGGATCTGATGCGGATCCACCCCGACGAGCACCCGGTCTCGATCCAGCTCTTCGGCCACGACGCCGAGGTGATGCGCTCGGGCGCCGAGATCGCCGCCCGGGCCGGTGCCGACCTGATCGACATCAACATGGGCTGCCCGGTGCCGAAGGTGCGGCGGACCGGCGCCGGCGCCCAGCTCCTGCGCGATCAAGACCTGGCGCTGGCGCTGGCCCGAGGCGCCGCCGAGGGCAGCGGCCTGCCGGTGACGGTGAAGCTGCGCTCCGGGATCGAGGCTGGCGACCGCTCCGGCTTCGAGCTGGCGATCCGCCTGGTCGAGGAGGCCGGCGTCGCCGCGATCGCCTTCCACCCCCGCGTCGCCACCAAGGGGCACAAGGGCTCGCCCGACTACGCGCTCGCCCGCGAGCTGGCCGGGCGGATCGAGGTGCCGGTGATCATCTCCGGCGGCCTCTCCAACGCCGAGGCGGCCCGCCGCGCCTACGAGGAGTCGGGCGCCGACGCGGTGATGATCGCCCGCGGCTCCTTCGGCAACCCTTGGGTGTTCGAGGAACTGACCGGACGCCGGGCCGCCCCTCCGAGCCGCGAGGAGATGGTCGCCGAGTGGCAGTGGGTGGTCGACCGTGCCGAGGAGCACCTCGGCAGCGAGCGCGCCGAGCGCTACCTGCGCAAATTCCACCCCTGGTACGCGGAGCGGCTGGAGGCGCCGAAAGAGGTCGCCGAGGAGCTGCAGCGCAGCGCCGATCTGGCCCGGGCGCGGGAGCTGATCGGCGCTCTCGCGGCCCCCGCCGCGGTCGCCTGAACAGGGCGTCCAGAAGCCGCTTTGGCCGGCCGGCCACCCTCGCTATAATCCCGCGACTCCGTGCCTGGGATGCCGCCGTCGCCGGCCGCATCAGGCGCGTTTTTTTAGGTCCAGGGAGACCGAACAGGCTCCCTTTTTCAAAATCCAAAGCGAGGTCGTCAAGTGCGTCAGGCCGTCATCACCCCCGAGGGACTGGAAAAACTCAAAGAGGAAATCGAGTTCCTCTCGACGACCAAACGGCGCGAGGTCGCGGCGCGCATCAAGGAGGCGCGCGAGGACGGCGACATCTCCGAGAACGCCGAATACGACGACGCCAAGAACGAACAGGCGCTGCTCGAGGGCCGGATCGCCCAGCTGGAGGAGAAACTCCGCCGCGCCCGGGTGATCGACGAGAAGGCGATCAGCACCGACGAGGTCGCCTTCGGCTCGATCGTCCACGTCAAAGACCAGAAGTCCGGCGATTCGCAGAAATTCCAGATCGTCGGCTCGACCGAGGCGAACCCGCTGGAGCACAAGCTCTCCAACGAGTCGCCGATCGGCAAAGCGCTGCTGGGGAAAAAGCGCAACGACATCGTCACCGTCGAGGTCCCGCGCGGGCCGAAGAAAAAACTTAAAATCACCAAGATCGAGAAGGCCTGAGAGCGCCAGGAAGCGGCGCATCTCGGGGTCATCGCTCCTCGCCGATCGCTCACGTATTGAAATACGCTCGCTCACGGCTGCGGGCTGCTTCCCCCGACCTGCTTGCTTCCTGACACTCTCAGAGCGTGACTGAAGAGCCAAAACTCTCCGATGTCCTTCGCGATCGACGCGACAAGCTCGATCGCATCCGCGAGGCCGGGATCGAGCCGTTTCCGCATGAGTTCTCCGGCCGCGAGGAGATCGGTGAGGTGCGGGCCGCGCACGAGGGGCTTGCGCCCGGCGTCGAGACCGAGTCGCGCCACCGCGTCGCCGGCCGGATCGTCGCCCGCCGCGGCCACGGCAAGGCCTGCTTCCTCGACGTCCGCGACGGCAGCGGCCAGATTCAGCTGCACGCCCGCCAGGACCTGCTCGGTGAGGACGCCTACGCGCTCCTCGTCGACCTCGACCTCGGCGACATCGTCGGCGCCGAGGGGACGGCGATGGCGACCCGCCGCGGCGGCGAGCTCTCGCTCTCGATCGACCACTGGCGCCTGCTGGCCAAGAGCCTGCGCCCGCCGCCCGACAAGTTCCACGGCCTCGAGGACACCGAGACCCGCTTCCGCCGCCGCGAGCTCGACCTGATCGCCAACGAGGAGAGCCGCCGCGCCTTCCGCACCCGCGCCCGCGCGATCTCCGAGATCCGCCGCTGGTTCGACGAGCACGGCTTCGTCGAGGTCGAGACGCCGGTCCTGCAGCCGCTCTACGGCGGCGCCCTGGCGCGGCCCTTCACCACCCACCACAACGCCCTCGACCGCGACTTCTACCTGCGGATCGCGACCGAGCTCTACCTGAAGAGACTGGTCGTCGGCGGCATCGACCGGGTCTACGAGCTCGGCAAGGACTTCCGCAACGAGGGCGTCTCCCACAAGCACAACCCCGAGTTCACGATGCTCGAGTGGTACGAGGCCTACGCCGACTACGAGAAAACCGCGCGCGACCTCGAGCGCCTGGTCGCCGAGACCGCCGAGCGGGTGCTGGGGACGACCAAGGTCCCGCGCGGCGACGCCGAGATCGACTTCGCGCCGCCGTGGCGCCGGGTCACCCTGCGCGAGGCGATCCTCGAGAAGTCCGGGATCGACATCGTCGAGCACCCGACCCGCGAGGCCTTGGCGAAGGCGATGGGGACCGAGCCCGACCCGAGGGAGGGCTGGGGCAAGCTCGTCGACGGCCTGCTCTCCAAGGACGTCGAGCCCGGCCTGATCCAGCCGACCTTCATCTTCGACTACCCGGTCGAGCTCTCGCCCTTCGCCAAGCGCCACCGCTCCGAGGAGGGGATGGTCGAGCGCTGGGAGGCCTTCGTCGGCGGCGTCGAGGTCGCCAACTCCTTCACCGAGCTCAACGACCCGGATGAGCAAAGGCGCCGCTTCGAGCAGCAGGCGGCCGAGGTCGCCCGCGGCGACGAGGAGGCCCAGCCCTACGACGAGGCCTTCGTCGAAGCGCTCGAACAGGGGATGCCGCCGACCGGCGGCGTCGGCCTCGGCATCGACCGCCTGGTGATGATGCTGACCGGCGCGAAGACGCTGCGGGAAGTCCTGCTCTTCCCTGCAATGCGCACTTAATACGCGCGTCTCTGCCTGCATTCAGGCGCAGAACGTGACGAGTCTCGCGTGAAATCTCGCTCTTAGCGCCCTAACTGCACCCGAAGCCGGACTTACGCGCCCGGTAGAGTTAAGGAACAGATGGCCGCCTCCCGATAGGGATCACAGGCGTCCGGCGGTACGAATCCGGGTATCCCGGGTTTGTTCAACCAGGAAGAGGTCTTCATTGTTCGAGCGATTCACTGAGAGGGCTCGCCAGGTCGTCGTCCTAGCGCAGGAGGAGGCCAGGACGCTCAAGCACAACTACATCGGGACCGAGCACATCCTGCTCGGGCTCCTTCGCGAGGAGGAGGGTCTCGCCGCGCGCGTCCTCGAGTCGCTCGACATCACCGTGGAACGCGTTCGCTCGCAGGTCGTCCGCATCGTCGGCTCCGGCGAGGAGGTGACCTCCGGCCAGATCCCGTTCACCCCGCGCGCCAAGAAGGTGCTGGAGCTGGCGCTGCGCGAGGCGCTCTCGCTCGGCCACAACTACATCGGCACCGAGCACATCCTGCTCGGCCTCGTGCGTGAGAACGAGGGGGTCGCCGCCCGCATCCTGCTCGACTTCGACGCCGACTCGGACAAGATCCGCAACGAGGTCATCCGCATGCTCTCCGGCCCCGGCGGCCGCCGCCAGGGCGGCGGCGGTGGCGGTGCTTCCGGCGAGGGCAAAAAGTCTTCGAAACTGCTCGACCAGTTCGGGCGCAACCTCACCCGCCTCGCCGAGGAGGGCAAGCTCGACCCGGTGATCGGCCGCGAAACCGAGATCGAGCGGATCATGCAGATCCTCTCCCGCCGGACCAAGAACAACCCGGTGCTGCTGGGCGAGCCGGGCGTCGGCAAGACCGCCGTCGTCGAGGGCCTCGCCGCCCGCATCAACAAGGGCGAAGTCCCGGAGCTGCTGAAGAACAAGCAGATCTACACGCTCGACCTGGCCGCCCTCGTCGCCGGCTCCAAGTACCGCGGCGAGTTCGAGGAGCGCCTCAAGAAGGTGATGAAAGAGATCACCCAGCGCGGCGACATCATCCTTTTCATCGACGAGCTCCACAACCTGGTCGGCGCCGGCGCCGCCGAGGGCGCGATCGACGCGGCCTCCATCCTGAAGCCGGCCCTGGCCCGTGGCGAGCTGCAGACGATCGGCGCCACCACCCTCGACGAGTACCGCAAGTACCTCGAGCGCGATTCGGCGCTGGAGCGCCGCTTCGCCCAGATCAGGGTCGACCAGCCCTCGCCCGAGGACACGGTGAAGATCCTCGAAGGCCTGCGCGAGCGCTACGAACAGCACCACCGGGTGACGATCCGCGACGACGCCCTCGAGGCCGCCGCGGAACTCGCCGACCGCTACATCTCCGACCGCTTCCTGCCCGACAAGGCGATCGACCTGATCGACGAGGCCGGCTCGCGGATGCGGATCAAGAGCATGAGCACGCCGCCGGTCTACCGCGATCTCGAGGAGGAAATCGAGACGACGCGGCGCGAGAAGGAGGCCGCGATCGAGGCCCAGGAGTTCGAAAAGGCCGCCAACCTGCGCGACACCGAGCGCCAGCTGACCACCCGCAAGCGCCAGCTCGAAGACGAGTGGGCCGAGGGCGAGAACGGCGAGGGGCGCCCCGAGGTGGGCGAAGAGGAGATCGCCGACATCGTCTCGATGTGGACCGGCATCCCCGTCTTCAAACTCACCGAGGCCGAGACCAAGAAATTGATCCGCATGGAGGAGGAACTCCACAAGCGGGTGATCGGCCAAGAGGTGGCGATCACCGCCGTCTCCAAGGCGATCCGACGCTCTCGCGCCGGGATCAAGGATCCGAAGCGGCCGGCCGGCTCGTTCATCTTCCTCGGCCCCTCCGGGGTCGGCAAGACCGAGCTCGCCCGCACCCTCGCCGATTTCCTCTTCGGCGACGAGGAGGCGATGGTCCGGATCGACATGTCCGAGTACATGGAGAAGCACGCGGTCAGCCGCTTGGTCGGCTCGCCTCCGGGCTACATCGGCTACGACGAGGGCGGTCAGCTGACCGAGGCCGTGCGGCGCAAGCCCTACTCGGTGCTGCTGCTCGACGAGATCGAGAAGGCGCACCCGGACGTCTTCAACATCCTCCTGCAGATCCTCGAGGACGGACGCTTGACGGACTCCCAGGGCCGCACCGTCGACTTCCGCAACGCGATCGTGATCATGACCTCGAACATCGGCGCCGGCGAGATCTCGAAGAACACCTCGATCGGGTTCACCGTCTCCGACGAGACCGGCATGTCCTACGGCGACATGAAGAACCGGATCATGAGCGACCTGAAAAAAGTCTTCCGGCCGGAGTTCCTCAACCGGATCGACGAGGTGATCGTCTTCCACAAGCTCGCCAAGGACGAGGTCAAGGAGATCGTCGACCTGATGATCAATCGGGTCCGCGTCCAGGTCGCCGAGCACGAACTGCAGCTGGAGCTGACCGACGAGGCCAAGGACCTCCTGGTCGACAAAGGCTGGGACCCTTCGATGGGCGCCCGCCCGCTGCGCCGGGCGATCCAGCGCTACATCGAGGATCCGCTGGCCGACGAAGTCCTGCGCCAGGGCGAAATGACCCCGGGCTCGACGGTGATGGTCAGCCGCAACGCCGCCGGCGACGAGGAAGACAAACCGCTCGACCTCGAGATCATCGCCCCGAAGAAGCCGAAGCGCAAAGCCGAGCCGGAGCGCGAGAAGGTCGGCGTCGGGGCGAAGAAGGACGACGGCGAGGGCGAGCCCGAGGGCGACGCCTCCGACGACGCCGGCGCCGAGTCCTAGCCTTCCTGACCTGAGGTAGTTGGTTGTGAGAGAGCCGGGCCGGGCCGCGATCGGCACCTGGAGCGGAGGGCGCTTCCTCCGCTTCGGAGAGGCGATCGCCGAGGAGCGTCTGGAGGCGATGCTGCGCCCGGGCGACGGCATCGACACGCTGCTGACCGCCGACGCCTACGGCCAGGGCGAGGCCGATGAGGTTCTGGGGCGGGCGCTCGCCGGCGCGCCACGCGGGGAGTACTGCCTGATCGGCGCCGTCGGCCACGACTTCTACGAGGGCGAGCGGGAAGGGCCGAAAGGATTCCCGCGCTTCACCGACCCCCGCCTGCGCGGTCCCGACCAGTACGCGGGCTACCTGCGGATGGCGACCGAGAAGAGCCTGGAACGGACCGGCGTCGACTCCTTCGACCTGCTGCTGCTCCACAACCCCGACCGCATCGGCTACTCGAGCGAGGGCGTCTGGGAAGCGATGGCGGGGCTGCGCGAGGAGGGGCTGGCGGCGCGGATCGGTGTCGCGCCCGGCCCCGCCAACGGCTTCACCCTCGACATCATCAGCTGCCTGGAGCGCTTCGGCGAGGCGATCGACTGGGCGATGATCATCCTCAACCCGCTCGAGCCCTGGCCAGGCGAGCTCTGCCTCGACGCGGCGGCAAAGGAGGACGTCAAGGTCCTGACCCGCGTCGTCGACTACGGAGGCCTCTTCTGGGGCGACGTGCGGCCGGGGATGGAGATGGCCGAGCACGACCATCGCAAGTTCCGCCCCGAAGGCTGGATCGAGGCGGGCCTGGAGAAGCTCGACCGCCTGCGCCCGATCGCCGAGCGCCACGACCTCACCCCGATGCACCTCGCCTGCCAGTGGAACCTCGCCCATCCCGCGGTGGAGTCAGTGGCACCGACCCTGATCCAGGAGATCGGTCCCGACGCGCGCTCGATCGAGGATAAGCGCGCCGAGCTGGCCGCCCTCCCCGCCGAGGTCCGCCTCAGCGACGACGAGGTAGCCGAGATCCGTGCGATCGGCGACAACACCGGCTGCATGACCCTCAAGGGCGCGAGCCTCGAACACGAAGGCGAAGAGCGCCCCGACCGCTGGCCCCTCACCGACGACCTCGCCGCCGTCGGCACCCGCTGGGGCATCGACCCGGCACGGGATCTTGTCGCGGGTAGTAGCTAGCCACCCCGCCCTCGGCGGACCCAGCCGACGAGGCCGCCAACCAGTAGGGCTATAAGGGCCGTCCCGATCGCTCCGGCCATCCACGACACCCAGGTCAGAGCAGTCTTCGAGTTGCCGTCGATGCTGATTCGGGCGCTGCCGCGGAGTTCCGCCAGCCCGGTCGGGACCCCAGCCGAGATCAGAGACGTGTAGGGGTGTTGTCCTGCAGAAACGCCTTCCTCGGAGTTGATGGACACATCCTCCCCGTGATGGATATGAAGGGGTTCGGAGTCAATCTTCAGTTCGCCGGTGAGGGCATCGGAGTCGTAGTGGCTGAGCCTTCCGAACACGCTTATTTCGGGCCTTCGAGGCACTGGCGGGAGCCGATACGTGGAATATGCAAAGGGTTCGATCTGCAGCTTGGGGGCCAGCATCGGCTTCAACTCCGCACGCGACTGCGCTGCTAGGCGCGCCCATTGACGCTGAAGCGGTACCGATACTCCGTCCAGTCGCACCGTGTACTGAGGCAGGGGTTCGCTGATGAGAAAGCGTCCGACGAGGGTGCCACTACGCGCCCCTGCTCGTAGTTCTGGTGACACATCCGGCGGATATCGCTGCGGTGGCACCAAGCCGAAATCGTTAGCCCAGCTCCTACTAGGGGCCGGGGTTGGGTAAAGGCGAATGGCGAATGCGGACTTGATCTTGATCGTCACCGCGTCGTTGGGCCTGATCCCTCGGACGGGCATGAGCCCGGCGTACACTCTCGAGCGTCCCAATTGCCCGAGCCGGAAGGTAGTCGTACCGAGTAGGTCGATCATCGGCCCCCGCTGCAGGGCATTGAGGGAGCGGCCATCGTGTGGCGTCACCCAGTCTCGTGAAGGAGCCCAGGTGTCGATGTTCAGAGAGCCGCCGACACCCTCGCGAGGGGGTAGTTGGGAGGTGAAATCGGTGCTACCTCCGTAGGCGGGGAGTACAGCAGCGTAGGGAAACTTCTGATCCTGGACCACCTTCATCGGTCCCTTCCCCACCACCTCCAGAAAAGTGACCCGGCCGTGAAAGAGCCGTAGCAAGTGACCGTTTCGATTGACGATCACCGTCATGGCAACCGTCTGGACCGGTGATGCGAACCAATTGATCGGTTCGATATCAGGGGCCATGGCCGTCAATTGCCAGGTTTCATCCTTCACATCACCTGAGGAGAGCGCCGTTACGCCAAGGCTGAAGTGACGAGAAGGAATCGCAACCCCCGTGCGCCGCTGCAACAACAATGGGCCGTTGCGCAAGCAGCCGCATAATGGGCTGAGAGCAGTTGGTTCGCCCTTGATTTCGAGGCTGGCTTCGCCGGGCTGCGCAGAGGCGATGAGGTCGAGATCCCTATTTTGACCGAGCCGATGGCCTAAGAAAAAGAGGCTGCCTGCCATCAGCAAAGTGGCCAGAATGGCGAAGCGGGCCGTGCGGCTATGAAGAAAAGCGGGTCTACGGGAGCGCTTGTCATTGCGGATAGAGGCGACAAATTCATGTCCGCCGGTCGATGAAGGCCTCTTTGTCACAATCCGAAGGTCCAATCCTAAGAGCCGCCGTCCGCGCCGGTAGCGTCGCGCCCGCATGGGGATCACGGACGCGAACCGGAAGTGGTGGACGCTTGCCGGGGCCTGTGCGGGGTTGTTCCTGTTGATGCTGGACTCGACGGTGGTCGCGCTGGCGCTGCCGGCGATTCGGCATGACGTCGATGCGAGTGCGGAGGGGTTGCAGTGGGTGATGAACGGCTACCTGCTGACGATCGCGGTCCTAGTGGTGACCGCTGGGCGGCTGGGGGACATGTTTGGGCGCAAGCGGGTCTTCCTCTTCGGGATGGTCTTCTTTGCGATTGGCTCGGTTGTCTCCGGCGCGGCGGGTGACCAGGACGCATTAATCCTCGGTCGTGTCCTGCAGGGAGTGGGGGCGGCGCCGATGCTCTCGCTCTCGCTGGCGCTGGTCTGCAACGTCTTCCCGGGCTCCGAGCAGCCGCGGGCACTCGGCATCTGGGCGGCGGTTTCGGCCGTGGCGCTGGCGATCGGTCCCCTGGCCGGCGGCTTGCTGATCGAAATCGATTGGCGGGTGATCTTCTGGATGAACCTGCCGGTCTCGGTGCTGGGGATCGCGATCACCTTGGCGGCGGCGCCGGAGTCGACCGACCCCGAGGCCGGCGACCGGATCGACTGGCCGGGGTTGGCTGCGCTCAGCGTCGGCCTCACCGCCGTCGTCCTGGCGCTGGTTCAAGCCGACGCCTGGAGCGCCGGAGCAGTCATCGCTCTCGCCGTCATCGGCCTTCTCGCGCTCGGCGCCTTTTGGGCCATCGAGCACCGGGTCCACGCTCCAATCGTCGAATTCGACCTCTTCCGCAACGGCCCCTACTTCGGCGCCAGCGCCGCCGCCTTCGCCCTCGTCGGCGCCTACTGGGCGGTGATGTTCTTCCAGCCCCAGTACCTGCAGGACGTGCGCGGCCACTCGCCGGTTCTCAGCGGCCTGATGATCCTGCCGGTGACGGTGCCGATGATCTTCGTCTCGCCCTTCTCCGGCCGCTTGATCGGCCGCTTCGGCGCCCGCCGGCTGATGACCACCGGCATGGTTTGCGGCCTGCTGGGACTGCTGGTCCTCACGCGCCTAGAGGCCGACAGCTCCTACCTCCTCCTGCTGGTCGGCTACCTGCTCTTCGGGATCGCCCTCGGCCTCGTCTATGCGCCGATGTCGACCGCGGCGATGGCGGCGATGCCAGCCGACAAAGCGGGCATCGCCTCCGGCGTCCTTGCCATGGACCGCGTTCTAGCCGGCGCGGTCGCGCTAGCCGCCACCGGCGCCGTCTTCCACGCCCTGCTCGGCGCCGACCACTCCTTTGCCGCCTCGGTCGCCGGCTCCACCTGGGTCGCCGTCGCTCTGACGACGATCGGCACCGCTCTCACCTGGGTCTACGTCCGCGATCCGGAGAAGCCGGGACCCGATCCGGCGGTCGCCGGCGAACCGGAAACGCAGCAGTTGCGCCACCATATGCACCACCGTCGCTTCCATCTCTAGGCACGGCAGCAGCAGCAACTTGACAAAGGCCATTCCGACCTGTCCACTCGGAATGCAGCAGACCGCATTCCAGAGCCGTTTCTGCCATCCTCTTACGCGATGCCTTCTTTGCCTGGGGATGAGTTACAAGAGCTTTCAGAACGTCAAGATCCCCGGCTCCTCAGAGCACTCGACGTAGTCGCCCCCGGCGGCGCCCTGCGTGAGGGGATCGACAACATCGTCCACTCGCGGACGGGCGGGCTGCTGGTCGTCGGCGATCTCGACGACATCTCCCATCTGCTCTCGGGCGGCATCAAGCTCGACGTCGACTACACGCCGGCGATGCTCTACCAAGTGGCAAAGATGGACGGCGCCATCGTCCTCAACGGCGAGGCGACGAAGATCGCCTGGGCCAACGTCCAGCTGATGCCGGACCCGACGATCCTCAGCTCGGAGACCGGCACCCGCCACCGCACCGCCGAGCGCGTCTCCAAACAGACGACGGCGCTGGTGATCGCGATCTCCCAGCGCCGCGACGTCGTCTCGCTCTACGTCGAGGGAACGAAGTACATCCTCCAGGACATCCCGGCCGTGCTCGCGAAGGCGAACCAGGGCCTCGCCACGCTCGAGAAGTACCGCCAGCGCCTCGACCAGGTCTCGGCGCGGCTGACGCAGCTCGAGTTCGACGGCGGCGTCGTCCTCCACGACGCGCTATCGGTCCTGCAGCGGGCCGAGCTGGTGACGCGGATGGCGGTCGAGGTCGAGCGCTACATCGTCGAGCTCGGCACCGAGGGCCGGCTGATCGAGATGCAGCTGGAGGAGACGATGGTCGGCGTCGCCGCTGACAAGACCGCGCTGATCCGCGACTACAGCGTCGAAGATTCCGAGGGCAACCTGACCGCGGTGCTCCAGGCACTCGGCCGGATGCCCCACCAGGACGTGCTCGACTTCGGTCGTCTCGCCGAGCTGCTCGGCTACGACCGCAAGGTCAACACCCTGGACTTCGCGGTCGGCCCGCGCGGCTATCGCGTGTTGGGCCGGGTCCCGCGCATCCCCAAGCTTGTCGTCCAGAAGATCACCCACGAGCTGGGCGGGCTCGAGGAGGTCCTTGCGGCCTCCGACGAAGAGCTCGCCGCCGTCGATGGAGTCGGAGCGCAGCGCTCCAAGGACATCCGCGAGGGCCTGCGGCGGCTCCAAGAGGTCGATCTGGTCGACCGGTACTTGCAGAGCTGACGGCAACCCCTGCCGTCGAAAACGAAAGGAGTCACGATTTCCGAGCTAGACGAGGCCACCGTGGAGGCAGTCTTCGAGGAGGACGTGGAGTACGTCTGCGACTTCGAGATTGGCGACAAGGTCGTGTACCCGCATCATGGCGCGGGCCTGGTGATGACCAAAGAGTCCCGTGAGCTGATGGGGGAGGAGCGTGAGTACCTCACGATCAAGATCCTCCACAACGAACTGACGGTGATGGTGCCCTGCGAAAACGCCGGCAAAGCGGGCCTGCGACGCATCATCGACGAGGAGGAAATCAAGAAGGTCACAGGAGTCCTCACCGACGACGTGTCGGAGATGCCGAAGAACTGGAATCGGCGCTTCAAGTACAACCGCGAGAAGATCAAGACCGGCGACGTCTTCGAGCTGGCCGAGGTCGTCCGCAACCTCGCCATCCGCGAGATGGAAAAGGGCCTGTCCACGGGCGAGAAGCAGATGTACACCCGGGCGAAGAAGATCCTCGCCTCGGAGTTCATGTACGCGCTCGACAAAGACGAGGAAGGCGCTGAGGAATACCTCGACAGCCTCCTCGAGGAGCGGTTCGCCGCCACTGCGACCGCCTAGTAGTCCGGCAATAACCGCTGTCATCGCGGCCGCCGGCTCCGGGGAGCGTCTCGGAGCCGGCGGCCCGAAGGCATTCGTGCTGGTCGCGGGGCGGCCGCTGGTCGAGTGGTCGATCGCGGCCTTCCGCGCCTGCCAAAGCGTCCACTCGATCGTCGTCGCGGCGCCGCCGGGCCACGTCGGCGATCTCGCCGGCCACGACCTCGACATCGTCGCCGGCGGGGCGACGCGGGCGCAGTCGGTCGCCAACGCCCTCGAGGCGGTCGACACCTCTTATGTCGCGATCCACGACGCCGCCCGGCCCCTGCTGACGCCGGAGCTGGTCGAAGCGTTGGTCTCCGACCTCGACGTGAACGAAGACGCCGCCGGCGTGATCGCCGCCGCCCCGGTCACCGACACGATCAAGCGGGCGGTCGAGGATTCCAGTGTGCAGTTGGGCATCGATACGGGCGTCAATTTCACTCTCGCGATTGAGGCCACCGAGGACCGGGCGCGGTTGTGGCGGGCGCAGACGCCTCAGGTGTTCCGGACCGACGCGCTGCGCGAGGCGCTGGCCGCCGCCGAGCGGCCGGAGGAGGCGACGGACGAGGCGATGCTGGTCGAGGGCGTCGGGGGGACCGTGCTCATCCATCCCGTCGCCGAGCAGAACCTGAAGGTCACGACGCCGCTCGACCTCCGCGTCGCCGAGCTACTGCTCGCGGAACGCTCCTGAGCGCCTAGTCCCGCATCAGCACGTAGACCAAGATTGCCGCGAAGCAGACCTGCGCCACGCCGAAGGCGGTGCCGAGGTTTTTCGCCCCGATCAGGAGGGCGATGACGGTGGCGGCCGCGAAGCCGAGCAGGAGGAGCGCGAGCTGACGGCTCATTCGGCGCGAAGTCTATGCTCGGCCCATGCTCACCGACTACCACCTGCACCTGCGCCCGGACGAGGGGGGAACCACGTTCGAGCGCTACTTCACGGCCGAGAACGTCGAGCGCTACCTCGACGCCGCCGCGGCGGCGGGGATCGAGGAGCTCGGGGTCTCCGAGCACGTCTACCGCTTCCGCCAGGCGCTCGACCTCTGGCAGCACCCGCTCTGGGTGGAGAACGCCGTCGACGACGTCGACGCCTACTGCGAGTTCGTCCGCGGCACTCCGCTGCGGCTGGGGATCGAGTGCGACTACATCCCCGGTGCCGAGGAGCGGGTCGAGGCGCTGCTCGGGGCCCGCGACTTCGACTACGTCGTCGGCTCGGTCCACTTCATCGGCGACGGGGACGCGGCGATCGACCACAAAGGCTTCGACGTTTGGGAAGGCGACGGCGACCCTGACGAGATCTGGCGTCGCTACTTCGCGATGCTCGCCGACGCCGCCCGCTCCGGCCTCTTCGACATCCTCGCCCACCCGGACCTGGTCAAGGTCTGGGGCCGGGCGACGCCGCTGCCCGACCGCGACCTGCGCGCCTTCTACGAGCCGGCGGTGGAAGCGATCGCCGAGAGCGGGATCGCGGTCGAGATCTCGACCGCCGGGATCCGCAAGCCGGTCGGCGAGCTCTACCCCTCGCGCCAGTTCGCCGAGATGTGCGTCGAGGCGGGTGCCTCCTTCGCCCTCTCCTCCGACGCCCACCTGCCCGAGCAGATCGGCTTCGAATACGAGCGCGCGGTGCAGTTCATGGACGAGCTGGGGATAGGTGAGCTATGCGTCTTCGAGCAGCGCCAACGGAGCCTCGCGCCCCTGGGGAGTCGGGTCCGCTGACCGTGGTCGGCCTCGGCTACGACAGCCACCGCTTCACCGCCGGGCGGCCGCTGATCCTCGGCGGCGTGCGGATCGAGCACGACCAGGGCCTCGAGGGCCACTCCGACGCCGACGTCCTCACCCACGCGGTGATCGACGCCCTGCTCGGCGCCAACGGCGGCGGCGACATCGGCGAGATGTTCCCCGACGACGACCCCGCCTTCAAGGAAGCCGACTCGATCGACCTCCTGCGCACCGTCGTCGGCACGATCGCCGGCCCGATCGTCAACATCGACGCCACCCTGGTCTGCGAGCAGCCCCGCCTCGGCCCCTACAAGGCGGAAATGGAGCGCATCCTCGCCGATGCCACCTCGGCACGGGTCAGCGTCAAGGCGACCAGCAACGAGGGCATGGGCTTCGTCGGCCGCGGCGAGGGGATCGCCTGCATCGCGGTGGCCAGCGTCGAATCCGAATAGTCTTCCCGCTGGGAATGGCGAACTCGCGTCTAACTCCGGCAGCCGTGCGCGGCTCCATCTCCGACCTCTCCTTCCAGGGCAAGGTGCTGCGCGAGGCCGGCATCCTCGAGCCGATGCGCCCCGACAAGGCGCTGAAGATCGGCAGCACCTTCCTCCGCTGGGGGGCTTCGCCGGCGACCGGGGTCGCTACCGCAGCCATCCACCATCCGCACGAGCTGGCGATCGTCGACGAACGCGGCGCCCTCAGCTGGCAGCGGCTGCACCAGCGCTCCAACGCGCTTGCCGACTCGCTGGCGAAGATGGGGATCGGCCCCGGCGACGGCGTCGGGGTGATGTGCCGCAACCACCGCGGCTTCATCGAGACCACGCTCGCCGCGGCCAAGCTCGGCGCCAGCGCGCTCTACCTCAACACGATGTTCGCCGGCCCGCAGCTGGCCGAGGTGACCAAGCGCGAGGGGCCGAAGGCGCTCGTCTATGACGAGGAGTTCACCGATCTGCTCTCCGAAGTCGATCCCTCGGTGCAGCGGATCGTCGGCTGGTGCGACGGCGAGGTCTCCGGGCCGACGCTCGAGGGCCTGATCGAGGCGGGCGACGAGAGCGACCACAAGCCGCCGCCGCAGAGCCCGAAATTCGTCATCCTCACCTCCGGCACCACTGGCACCCCGAAGGGCGCCCAGCGTTCGAGCCCGGAAGGCCTGATGCCGATCGCCTCGCTGATCGACAAGATCCCCTTCCGCAGCCGGATGACGATGATGATCGCCGCGCCGCTCTTCCACTCCTGGGGCTTCCTCCACTTCGTGCTCAGCCTGCCCACCGCGGCGACGATGGTCTTGAGGCGCAAATTCGACCCCGAGGACACGCTGCGCGCGATCGAGCAGAGCCGCGCCGAAGTGCTGGCGGCGGTGCCGGTGATGATCCAGCGCATCCTCACCCTGCCCGACGAGACCCTCGACCGCTACGAGCTGCCGTCGCTGAAGATCACCTCGCTTTCGGGCTCGGCGCTGCCTGGTGAGTTGGCGATCGAGTGGATGGACCGCTTTGGCGACAACGTCTACAACCTCTACGGCTCGACCGAGGTCTCCTTCGCGACGATCGCGACCCCCGAGGATCTGCGCGCCGCCCCCGGCACCGCCGGCAAGCCGCCGCGCGGGACCGAGATCCGCCTCTACGACGAGAGCGGCAACCAGGTGCAGCCAGGGGAGGTCGGGCGCATCTTCGTCGGCAACCAGATGGCGATGGAGGGCTACACCGGCGGCGGCGGCAAGGAGATGATCGACGGGCTCTACTCGAGCGGCGACGTCGGCCACTTCGACGAGAACGGGCGCCTCTTCATCGATGGCCGCGACGACGAGATGATCGTCTCCGGCGGTGAGAACGTCTTCCCGCGGGAGGTCGAGGACCTCCTCGCCGACCACCATGCGGTCGAGGAGGTGGCGGTGATCGGGGTCGAGGACGAGGAGTTCGGCCAACGGCTGAAGGCGTTCGTCGTCGTCCGCGGCGGGGTGGAGGTCTCCGAAGGG
>Ga0307306_10000030_pt1 | contig 29527 bp, 22 predicted proteins | sample ER_DNA_193_FD_194507 | JGI IMG/M metagenome (GOLD analysis project Ga0307306, IMG submission 194507) | Bulk soil microbial communities from the East River watershed near Crested Butte, Colorado, United States - ER_DNA_193 | ecosystem: Environmental > Terrestrial > Soil > Floodplain | place...
GGTCCGACCAGATCGACGGGGCGACGGTGAACAAGGACCGTCTCAGTGCCTCGAGGACGATTCGATGGGGCATCCGCCCGAGGATCGTCACCCCGGGAGACTCCTCGATCTCGCCGACGCGGCGGCCGAGCAGGACCAGCGGCGGCGGCGCCTCGAGCTCGCGGTAGGCGGCGATGAGGTTGTTGACGCCCTTTTCCCTGCTGACGTCGCCGAAGTACATGACGTAGGGCTCTTGGGGCAGTTGTGCCAGCTCCGGCTCGTTCCCCAGCGGCTCCGGTTGGCCGACGACGAAGTTGTTGATCACGCGATGGGTGTCCTCGGGGCCGAGCCGGCAGAGGTCCCGCACCGCGCTGCTCACCGGCAGGAAGACGTCGACGTGCTTGCGGACGCGACGTTCGGACATCCGCGTGCCGAGCGCCGTCGGGGCGCCCTTGGCGACGCTTTCGTAGACCTCGCACGAGCACTGCACGCACTTGGCCGGCCCCGGTCCGCTGCAGAGCTCCTTTCCTCGATGCATGAACCGCCTGGTCGCGCAGGTCAGGCCGTAGTCGTGCATCGAGAGCAGCAAAGCCGGAGACGAGCGCCGATCGAGGGGGAGGTAGGAGTGGATCAGCCAGTCGTGGGCGTGGACCACGTCGGGCCGGAAGCTTTGCATCAGCTGGCGCAGCTCCCGGGTCGTCCAGGGGTCGGGCGCGGGAGGGGCGTGGGTGCGCTCTTCGTCGAGCTGCAGACCGGGGATCTTGCGGATCGAGGTGTCGAGGCCGTAGGCCGGAACGCTGTCGGATCCGACCGGCTCCGACTGCGGCTGGCGCAGCGTGGCAATGGCGACTTCGTGCCCGCGCTTGGCGAGCTCGCCGCTGATGTCTTCGACCATGTGCTCGATCCCGCCGACGATCGGCGCGTAGGACTGGGTGAGCATCAGGATCCGCATGCGGCGCGTCATCGTAGTTGAGTGGAAACCCGGCGATAGGCCTTGTCTTGGCGGCCGCGCAGGTAGAGCCGTGCTTCGACCCCGACCGGTCCGGCGCTCTCGTCGATGGGGACCGTCACCATCCGGGTCTCGCCGGGCTCGAGCTCGAAGGTCCGCTTCAAGGGGTCGCTCTCGCCTTCGATCTCGATCATCAACCGGTAGGCCCTGGTCTGCTGCTGCTCGCTGGTGATCCCGATCTGGGCCGGGCCGTCGCTCGCCCGTGGGGGTTCGATCCAGAGCTGCGTGTAGCCGTAGACGTGGTTGGTGGTGACGGTGTTCTGGGCGAGGATCAGCGCCGCCACCACCGCCGCCAGGGAGCCGACGGCGAGAACCGCGGTGGCCGGGCTGGGCTTGAAGCTGGGGAAGGGTCCGAATTCGACGGTCGTCCGCCGCCGCCGCCGGGCGGCGGTCCGGCAGCTCGCCAGCACGATGACGACCAGGATGATCGTCCAGGGAAAGCCATGGATTCCGCCCGGGACGTAGTTGAGGACGATGCTGGCGAGCGCGAGGCAGGCAAGGCTGACGCCCAGCGTCAGCGGCAGCCGCTCCGGCCAGGCCGGCAGGCGCGCTCCGAAGGCGGCCGCGGTGACCGCGTAGCCGGGGAAGATCAGCGTCAGCGGCACCGCGAAGATCGCCCGGACCGGCCCAAGCGGGGTGATCAGCGATCCGATCGCGCAGACGAGGGTCGCGGCGGCGAGCAGCCTGAGGTCGCGGTGACCCCTCACGGTTGCTTCAGCCTTTCGCCGGGCGCGGCGGGGCCGATGGCGAAGACGACGATCGAGCCGCTGTCGTAGATCCGGGTCGCACCCGGGACCCCTTCGAACTTGGTCACTGCCACATGGGGCAGCCAGCCCGTGGTCGGTTTGTCCCCTTCGGAGAAGAAGAAGCCGCGGATCCCGTCGCCGGCGACCTCCCTGCGGTCGACGACGACGTAGTGGATGTGATCTTCATGCAGGAGCTCCAGCTGGAACGGCACGACCTCGTTGTCGGGGATGACTTCGATCAGGTTCGCGGTGAAGTCGCTGAAGACCCTGCGGTCGCCCGGATCGAGAAGCATGCGGGAGGTGGCGGTCTCGGCGCCCCATTTTTCGTCGTCCGAGCCGTACCTGTTGGCCCATTCCGCCATCGCCAGCGGCGGCGAGGAGATGACCGGGCCCTCTTCCGAATGCACCTTGACGGCGCGGGCGAGCTGTGAGTCCCACGGCCACCCGGCGATCGCGCCGCCGACCAGGATCACCGTCAGCGCGGCGGCGGCCGCTGCGCGTCCGAGCCATCGCGCTCTCTGGGGACGCCAGCGCTCGAGCCCGACGCAGCCGAGGACGAAGCTGAGGCCGATGAAGAGGAACTCGCTGGCGCGGTTGCCCGTCTCCCAGGCCGCCGGCGTCAGCCGCAGGGCGAGGGCGCCGAAGAAGCCGATCGCCGCGACTCCGAAGATCAGGGCGATCGGCTGGTTGCGGTAGCGGCGCCAGACCGTCCGCAGGCCAAAGGGCAGGCCGCCGGCCAGCAGGAGGACGGCGAGCAGCGAGATCGCCCGGGCGACGCCCGGGGTCGGCTTGACCGTCGAGGTCGCCCCCTGGAAGAGGTCTCTCGTGGGTGCTTCGCCGGTGGCGGTGTGCAGGCTCGAGTCGATCGCGTTGGTGATCGTCGGCGAGATGTAGCCGACGGTGTCGCTGGCGACGATGACCAGCCAGATGATCGTCAAGACCACCGCGAAGACCGCCAGCCGCCAGGGGTTCGGCCGCTTCGGCACCCGCTTGATCCGGGCCGAGAGGATCGACATCGCAACCAGGAAGGCGGCGACCCAGTAGGAGGTGATGTGGTGGGTGATCACCACCCCCGCGATCACCAGGGCGGCCAGAGTACGCCAGGCGTCCCTGGCTCGGCGCGGTCCGTTTTCGAGCTCGACCACGGCGAGCATGATCAGCAGCAGCAGCGGCAGCGCCATCGACTGGTAGGAGAACTGGGCGCTCCAGAAGAGGAAGTTGAAGTTGCCGGTGAAGATCGCCGTCCCGATCCCGGCGGCCCGGTCCGAGCCCGAGACGCGCCAGAACAAGACAAACATCGCGCTCATCGCGACCAGCCGGGCGGCCCCGATCACGATCGCGCCGGCGCTGTAGGCCGAGAGGCCGGTCAGGGTCCTCAGGGCCGAGGTCGCTCCCTCCAGGCCGGGGTAGTACTTCGAGGTTTCGAGGATCGGGTTCGGCTGGAAGAGGTGGTGATGGATGCTGACCTGGTTCGAGTTGTAGCCGTGGAGGAACTCGTCGGCGAAGGTGAAGATCGGGGCGTCGCGGACCAGTTTCACGCCGAAGAGGGCGAGGCCGAGGAGGCAGACCAGCAGCAGGCGCTCGCCGGGAGAGGCGTCCTCGGAGGTGAGGCGGTAGAAGATCGGGACCGCGATCAGGAGGATGCCCGCCCAGTAGAGCAGCGGGGTGGGCGCTTCGCCGGCGCGCGAGAGGGCGTTTGCGAGCGAGCAGAGCAAGAGGCCCAACCCGCTGGCGAAGACGATCGCCGCAAAGCGGTTGGGAAGCAACGCCCGCCTGCTCACGGCAAGCCTCTCGCGGCGCATGGCAATGGCCCCCATCCCGGGCGATACTAGTGCTGGCGCCGGCCCTCCCGAGGGCGCCGGACCCTTGTCTACACTGCGATTCCTGATCGAGCCGGGTGCCAACATCGCGACGAGCGCGTCTGCCGTGGGACGCGACCTCGGCGTCGACGTAGTCATCACCAACCACAACTACGGCCGCTTCCTCGGCGCCGCCATCGACAGTGCGTTGGCCCAGACGCGGCCCGGTGTGCGGGTGATCGCCGTCGACGACGGCTCCGAAGACGAGTCCCGCGAAATCCTCGCCGGCTATGAAGACCGGATCGAAGTGATCCTCAAGGAGCGGGGCGGCCAGGCGTCCGCTTTGAACGCGGGCATCGCCCGCTGCCAGGGAGACGTCCTGGTGGTGCTCGATGCCGACGACGTGCTGCGACCGCGGGCCGCCGACCTCGTGGCGGCGGCGTTCGCGGCCGACCCGGGCCTGGTCAAGGTGCAGTTCCGGATGGAAGTGATCGACGCCGAGGGCAGGCCGACCGGCATCACGAAGCTCTTCGAGCACCTGCATGCGCCGACCGGCGACGTTCGCCGCGCCGAGCTGGCCTTCCCCTTCGACCTCGCCTGGCTGCCGGGCGGCGGTACCGCCTTCCGGCTCTCCTCGCTGCGCGATCTGCTGCCGATCCCGGAGCAGGACTACCCACGGCACGGCGCCGACTGGTACCTCGTCCACCTGACGGCCCTCTCCGGCCGCTCCGGCGCGCTCGACGACATCTGCGCCGAGTACCGGATCCATGGCGGCAACGGCTACGAACTCGACCAGGCGCAGCTCGAACTCGGGCACGTGCGCGACGCGATCCTCTACGCGGACGCGACCTTCCGCTCGCTCGAGCGCCGCGCCGACGCGATCGGCCTGCAGCGGCCCGATCCGATCCTCTCGCTGTCGGACCTCGGCAACCGGCTGATCTCCTTGCGGCTGGCGCCGCAGGAGCATCCGATCGCGGGCGACACCCGGTCCGGCCTGCTGTTCGCCTCGGTGCGGGCGATGCACCGCCGCTTCGACGTCTCGGCGCCGATGAAGGCGATGTTCCTGGTCTGGTTCACGTTGGAGGCGGCGCTCCCGCGACCCCTGGCGCTGCGGCTGGCCGAGCTCTTCCTCTTTCCCGAACGACGGCGGACCCTGAACCGCCTCCTCGGTCGCCTGCGTCGCTCCGACGCCAGGCTGCGGATCGGCCTGGAGTGATGCGGATCCTCTGCGGCGGTCCGGGCCGGTGAAGGTCCTGCTCGTCACGCCGGTTCCGCCGCAAGCGGACGGAGGCGGGGCGATCCCGGTTCTTCTGTACGCCGAGCTGCAGGGCCTGCGCCGCCTGCACGAAATGACCGTGGTGACCGCCGTCGGCGACGAGCCGGGCCAGGCGGAGGCGGTCGAGCGGCTGCGCGAAGAGGTCGAGGTCCACGCCGCCGACCGCCGCCGACCGCCCCCCGGCCGCCGTCGCCGACGCCGGCAGCTCCGACTGGCGGCGACGTGGGCGCGCGGTCCGTGGCCCTGGCGCACGGTCTGGTACGCCGACCCCGGGATCCAGGCGATCCTCGACCGGGTCGCCGCGGAGCGGGATTTCGACGTGATCGCGATCGACGACAGCGCGATGTCCGTCTTCCGCTATCCCGCCGACGTGCCGATCGTGTTCACCCATCACGAGGTGCTCCGCCCGCGGCCGATGGCTCCGCCCCCGGCGTCGCCGCGCGGCTGGCCGGGCTGGGCGTTCGGGGAGCTCGACTGGCGCCGCTGGTCGGGGTTCCAGAGGCAGGCCTGGAATCGCTTCGACCTGGTCCAGGTCTTCAGCCGCCGCGACGCGGAGACGCTCTCCGAGCTGGCGCCGGAGGTGGGGCCGCGGGTTCGGGTCGATCCCTTCGGGTTGGTGCTCCCACCCGCCGCGGACCCCGCCCGCGAGGTCGAGGGGACGGTGCTCTTCGTCGGCAACTTCGCCCACTCTCCCAACCGCGACGCCGCCCACTGGCTCGCCGCCGAGATCATGCCGGCGGTGAGGGCTCGGGCCTCCGGGGCGCGGCTGCGGATCGTCGGCACCGAACCGACTGCGGACGTCAAAGCCCTGGCCGGCCCGGACGTCGAGCTGGTCGCCGACGCGCCCAGCGTCCTTCCCCATCTCGAGCAGGCGGCGGTGGTGCTGGCGCCGGTTCGGACCGGCGGCGGCATGCGGATGAAGGTCCTGCAGGCGATGGCGGCGGGCAAGGCCGTCGTCACCACCGGCCGCGGCCGCGAGGGCTATGACTGCTTCGGCGAGGAGCCGCCGCTGGCGATCGCCGAGGACAGCGCCGAAATCGCCGCCGCGACCGCCGCCCTGCTCGGCGACGACGCGCGGCGCCGTCAGCTCGGGCGGCGGGCGCGCGAGTTCGCCGAGCGCCATTGCAGCCCGGATCCCTGGGCCCGGCGCCTGACCGCCGTCTACGAGGAGGCCCGGGCGATCCGGGCGGGATCTGGCGATGGCTGAGCCCTCGGTCTCGATCATCGTCCCCACCCACCAGCGCCGCGAGGCGGTGCGACGGGCGTTGGAGTCGCTGCGGGAGCAGTCCGTCGAGGCGGCGAGCTTCGAGGTGATCGTCGCGACCGACGCCTGCGAGGACGGCAGCGAGGCGATGATCGACGCCTTCTCGGCGGGCTACGGGCTGCGCCGGGTCGATCCCGACGGTCGCGGCAGAGCCGCCGCCTGCAACGCGGCGATCGCCGTTGCCCGCGGCGAGGTCCTGATCGTCCTCGACGACGACATGCAGGCGGTGCCGGAGTTCGTCGAGCGGCACCGCTCCCACCACCCGCCCGGTTCGCGCCGCTGCGTCCTCGGCGCGGTCCCGGTCGAGCTCGATCTCGGAAGCCCGCGCGCCGCCCGCTACGTGAAGGAGAAGTTCGATCTTCACCTGGCCCGGCTCGACGCGGACTCCGAGCACCTCAACCTGCCGCGATCGTTCTACAGCGGCAACGCTTCGCTGCGGGCGGAGGTGATGCGGGAGGTCGGCGGCTTCGACGAGTCCTTCGGGATCTACGGCAACGAGGACGTCGAGCTGGCGCTGCGGTTGCGCGAGGCCGGCGTCGAGCTGGCCTACGATCCGGCGGCGCTCGCCCGTCAGGAGTACGGCAAGGACCTCGTCGGCCTGCAGCGCGACACGTTGGCCAAAGGGCGGACGACGGTTCTGCTCGCGCGCGGCCATCCCGAGGTCTTCGGCGACCTGCGGCTGGCAACGCCCGACGACGGCTCGCACCCCTGGCTGGCCGCGCGCTCGCTTCTGCTGTGGGCGACGCGGCGACTGCCCGCCACCGCGAGCGCGGTCTTCGCGGTCGCCGCGGCGGTAGAGAGCCTGGGCGCCTGGCGCTCGCCGCTCTTCTACCGTGCCGTCCTCGATTACGCCTTCTGGGCAGGGGTGGACGCCGCCCTCGCCGAATCAGACGACCGGGGTGAGCTGGCAGAGCTCGCCTGTGAGTTGCGCCATGGCCCGATCCACCTTCTTCTACACCGATAGCCACGTCCTCGGAGGGGCCGAGAACGCGATGCTGATGCTGCTCGAAGCCCTGGACAGGTCGGCTTGGCGGCCGACCCTGTTGCTCGAGGACGTGGCCGGGGTCGAGCCGATCCGCGAGCGGGCCGAAGCGCTGGACGTTCCCGTGCGGACGATCGCCCCCCTGCCGCTCGGGCTGGCCGGGGCCGGCCGCGTCCCCGCCCTGGCGAGGATGTTGCGGCAGGAGCGGCCCGACGTCTTCCATGCCCACATGAGCTCGCCGCTGGCCGCGAAGTGGGGGCTCACCGCCGCCGTCCTCGCCGGCGTACGGGCGGTGGTCGGGACGGTCCAGGTGATCTCCGACTACGTCCCGGACCGCTCGACGCTGCTGCAGCTGCGGCTGCTGTCCCGCTGGGTCGACCGCTACCTCGCGGTCTCGCGGGAGATCGCCGACGGGCTGGTCGCCGACTACCGCTGGCCGGCGGCGAAGATCGAGGTCGTCCACAACGCGGTCGCGGCCGAGCGCTTCGACGGCGCCGGGTCGCCACAGCTGCGGCGAGAGCTCGGCGCCGAGGGCCGGCCGCTCGTCCTCACCTCCGCCCGGCTCAGCGACCAAAAGGGCCACCCGGTTCTATTCGAGGCGGCGACCCAGGTGCCGGAGGCGATCTTCGCCCTGGCCGGCGAGGGGCCGGAGCGCCCCCGTCTGGAAGAGCTGGCCGGCCGGCTCGAGATCGCCGACCGGGTGCGGTTCCTCGGCCGTCGCGACGACGTGCCGGAGTTGCTCGCCAGCTGCGACGTCTTCGCCCTGCCCTCGCTGTACGAGGGAACGTCGCTGGCGGTGCTGGAGGCGATGGCAGCGCGCCGGGCGGTGGTCAGCTCGGCGATCGGCGGCACCGAAGAGCTTGTCGAGGACGGACGCAGCGGCTTGCTGGTGCCGCCCGGCGACGCGGACGCCCTTGCGGGGGCGCTGCGGCGCCTACTCGCCGACCCGGCCCTGCGCGAGCGGCTGGCCGCCAGCGGCCGCGAGCGGGTCGAGAGGGATTTCACCCAGGCCGGCATGGCCAGCCGGGTCAGCGCCGTTTACGAAAGGCTGCTGGGCGATGACTGACCGCCCGCTCGACTCCCGGCCCCGCGACTCCGACCTGGTCGAGCCGCTGCGCAACGAGCAGTTGCGGCGGGTCGACTGGCGCTTCCTGCTGCGCGCTCGAGAGCAGCCGCGGGTCATCGACCTCGCGCCCGGACCGGACTCGGAGGCGCTGCGGCTGGTCTCGGCACCCGCTGGGCCCGGGGAGGCGGACCTCGTCGTGATCGGCTTCCCCTCGCGGGCGCTGATGCGCCTTGCCCGCGACGCCGCGGCGCCGGGGGGAGAGGTGGTCTGCCGCTGGTGGATGCCGCGCCTTGGCGGACCGCAGCGGGCGGAACGGCGGCTGAGAAAGGCCGGCTTGGTCGACGTCAGGGTCTACTGGCCGGGCCCGCAGCCGAACCGGCCGCCCCAGTTCTGGCTGCCGCTCGGCTCGCCCGAGGCGGCGATCCACCTGCTTTCCAAGCGGCCGGCGATATCCGCAAAAGGGGCCGGCCTGCGCCGCCTCTGGAGATGGGCTGCCCGCTCCGGCTACCTGGCGCCGGTGTACGTTCTGGCGCGGTTTTCCGATGGAGAGCAGGGGGAGGACTCCGAGCACGGCCGCTCGCCGATGCTGCTCACCGGTGGGCACCGCAGCATCAACAAGGTCGTCGGCCTCGAGTTCGGCCCGGGCCGCGCGCGCCCGCGCACGGCGACCAAATTCGCCCGGGTTGCCGAGGCCGAGACGGGGGTGGCCCGCGAGGCGGCGGTCCTCAGCCGCCTGGCGGAGGAGCGGCCGGAAGTCGAGGGGATCCCACACCTGCAGAAGCGGCTGCAGCGCTGCGGCCGCTTCGGCGTCGCCGAGGGGGCGATCGACGGCGATCCGCTGCTCGACCGCCTGACGCCGAAGAGCTTCCCCGTGATGGCGCAACGCGTGACCGACCTGCTGATCGAGCTTGCCGGTAACCGGTCGCAGGGCGAGGCGGCCAGAACGACGATCGACGAGCACCTCGAGTTCTTCGAGCGGCACTTTGGCCCGACCCTGGAGGCGGAGCAGCTGCCAGCGCTGCGTTCGGCGGCCGCGGCGGTCACCGGGCTGCCGGTGGTCTGCGAGCACCGCGACTGCTCGCCCTGGAACCTGGTCTTGGCCGACCGCGACTGTCCGGCCCTGCTCGATTGGGAGTCGGCCGAGCCGGACGGGCTGCCCGGCCTCGACCTCGTCTACTTCCTCGCCAACGCCGCCTTCGTGCTCGAGAAAGCACTCGAGGAGGGGGCCACCCGGGCTTCCTACCGGCGCCTGCTCGATCCTTCCACGCCCTTCGGTGCGATCGCCGCCGCCGAGACCGCTCGCTACTGCGAGGCGCTGGATCTCGATCCGGGCCTGCTGCCGGCACTGCGCAAGCTCTGCTGGATGGTCCACTGCCGCTCCGACTACGAGCACTTGCGCCTCGCGGCCGCCGGTGAGCCCGCGCTGGAGGACCTGCGGGAGGCGCCGTTCCTCGGGCTGCTGCTGGAGGAGCTCCGGCGCCCGTCGGGCTGAGGCTCAGCGGCGCAGGCGCGGCCAGAGCCGCGGCAAGCTCTCGCCGGTCACGACCTTCCAGACCGCTGCCAGCGCGCCGTCGGCACCGTGGATGCTGACCCGCCGCAACCGGTAGGGATCGGTGGCGGCGCCGTTGCGGCCCTTCTCGGTGGTGAACCCGAGCTCGTAGCCGGCCGCTCGCGTCGCCTCGCAGACGGCGTCGTCGTGGTCGCCGTTCGGGTAGGCGATCACCGCCGGTGCCTGCGGCAGGTGCTCGCGCAGCTCGGCAAGGGAGCCGGCCAGCTCGATCTCACGCAGCGCTGCGGGAAGCTCGGAGAGACGCTTGTGATGGCGGGTGTGGGAGCCGATCGCAACGCCGGCGGCAGCGAGCTCCTCCACCTGTGCCCAGGTGGCAACCGGCTCGCCGTCGATCCAGTGGGCTTTGGCGCCGAGCTCGGCGGTTGGCACGAAGAGCTGCGGGCCCCAGCCAGCCGCCCGCCGCAGCGGCTCGACGCTGTCGGCGATCGCGTCGTCGACGGTGATCGCGAAGGCGCGGCGCGGGACCTCTGCTTCGCCGCGGTGGAAGGCGAGGATCCGCTCGACTCCGAGCGGCCGAAAGCCGAGCAGGCGGAGGGCCCATAGCTGGCGCCGGAAGCGCCGCGGCGAGATGTCGATCCGCTCCTGGCCGGGTTTCAGCTCGCCGGCGAAGCGGTGGTAGACGAGGACGGAGTAGGAGGCGGTGAGGCGCCGCCACTCCGCCGCCGTCGTCTCGCGACGAACCCGCTGCCAGTAGGCGAGGTCCTCTGCCAGCTCAGACCAGCGCGGCGAGCGCGCCTCGAGCGGCAGCAGCAGCGCTGGCGGCAACCGCAGCCGGCGCAGGAGGCGGGTTCGCCAGGGGGCATCGGACCAGGCCCTCATCGCAGCGCCGCCGAGCGATCGGGAATGATGCGGCGGTGCGAGCACTGACGACGATGAGGGCGGCCCTCGAGGAGCGGCTGGCGTTGATGGCGCCGTCGCGCCGCCTGCGCCTGGCACTTGCCGACGCGGTCCTGAGCGAGGAGGCCGCGGGCCGGCCGCTGCGCCTGCTCGACGCCGGCTGCGGCGATGGACTGCTTTCGATGGCGCTGGCGAAGCGCCACCCGGACTGGACCGTGCTCGGCGTCGACCAGCGGGCGGACATGCTCGAAAGCGCGGGGGCGAGGGCGCGGGGGCGCGGGCTCGCCAACGTCGGCTTCGAGGCCGGCGATCTGACCGAGCCGCTGCCGTCGGGATTCGACGCCGTCCTCGCGATCGAGTGCCTGCACGAGATCCCCGACGACCGCAGCGCCCTCGAGGCGATGGCCGGCGCTCTGCGGCCCGGCGGTCTGCTGGCGTTGCAGGTGCCCGAGCGCGACTGGGGGCCGGTCCTCCCGGGCAGCTCCGGGATCTGGCGCGAGGAGGTCCGCCACGGCTACGGCGAGGATGAGCTGGCGGGGATGCTGCGGCGGGCGGGGCTGGAACCGGTGGCGATGCAGCCGACCTACCGCAGCCTCGCCGCCGCCGCGCAGGAGGTCCGCGACCGGATCAAAGGCGCATCTCTGCCGGTGCGGCTGCTCGCCTTTCCCTTCCTCGCCGCAGCGGTGCGTCTGGAGCGCTGGGGCCTTACCTGGGGGCGGCCCAGCGCGTTCCTCGCCCTCGCTCACCGCAGGTAGCTCCTCAAGGGCGCATCCCCAGACTGCGAAGGAGGGGGTCGCGCAGTTTTCGGGGCCACCGCGCCGTCGCGATCTTCACCCGCAGGGCGAGCGGCGTGTCGCTGGCCAGGACCTCGATCCGGGGCAGCGCGAACCGGTTGTCGGCGCGGGTGGCAAACCCAGGTTCGACGGTGAAGGCGGCTGCGTAGCCGGCCCGGAAGGCCGCCAGGGCGGCGGCCTTCGACCACTCGCCGTGGGGGTAGGCGAGCGCTCGCGGGCGGGGGAGGCCGAGGGCGGCGAGCGCCTCGGCGGAGCCGTTCAGCTCACGGTCGAGCTCGTCGTCGGGGGTCGCGGTGAGCGGCCGGTGGGTCATGCAGTGGGAGCCGACCTCGACGCCGCGGGCGGCGACCGCCCGCAGGCCCTCGGCGTCGAGCAGCGGCAGCTCGGCTGCGCCCTCGCGGCGCCAGTCGTTGCTGCCGCCGACCGAGCCGGCGACGGCGAAGACCACCGCCGGCACGCCGCGGGGCTCCAGCACCTCCAGCCCGTCGTCGAGCAGGTCGCTGTAAGCGTCGTCGAAGGTGACGAGGACGGCGCGGTCGGGCAGCGGTTCGTCGCCCCGCAGGGCGCGCAGGAAGGTCTCCAGGTCGATGAAGGTCCAGCCGCGGCGGCGCAGGTCGTCGAGCTGCTCGGCCAGCTGGGCAGGGGGCACCGCGTACTCCCGCAGCGGGTCGTCGCCGAGGTCCCCGATCGCGTGGTAGGCGAGCACCAGCGTCCGCCCGGTCGAAAGCTCGGATCGCGCGGCCCGGGCGCCGCGTCGGTATTCGAGCGTGCGCATGGCGAAGAAGAGGCGCCGCAGGCGTTCGCCCTGGCGGCCGGAGCGGGCGAGGGCGGCGACCGCCGACGCGAGTGGGCGGACCAGCGCCGTCGGGGCGGCGACGAGCCGGCCGAGGGTCCAGCCGCTGGCGCGGGTGTGGAACGACGGCGCCCGTTCCAGCTTCTCGGCCTGCTCCGGGTGCTTGATCACCAGCTCCTGCTCGGAGGCGCCGATGTCGTAGGCCCGCCGCAGGTAGTCGCCGGGGTCGACGTCGTAGTACTGGAGGCTGATCGCGGCGGCGTTGAAGGTCGCCCGGTAGCCGGCTTTGATGATCCGGTAGCCGAAGTCGTGGTCGCCGCTCGGCACCAGGCCGTCGCGGGTGAAGCTGGCGTCGAAGCCGCCGACCGCGTCGAAGGCCTGGCGCGACACCGACATCTGCCCGGTCAGCAGGTCGTCGAGCCCCAGTTCGCCGCCGGCGGCCTCGAGACGCTCGCGCCGCGAGGCGGCCCAGACCCCGACCCCCCAGGAGAGCAGGTTGCGGGGCGATTTGGGGTGCAGCGGCAGGTCGCCGAGGACGAGATCGAAGCCCTGGCGATGGGAGGCGTCGTGCTCGGCCAGCATCCGCGGCTCGGCCTCCATGTCGTCGTCGATGAAGATGAGGATCTCGCCACGCGCCGCGGCCGCGCCTGCGGTCCGCGCCACGGCAACCCCCTGGTTCTCCTGCTCGACGACGGTGAGCGGGAAGGAGACGTCCAGGGCTCGCAGTGCCTCGGCGGTCCCGTCGGTGCCGCCGTCGACGACGACGATCGCCTCGAAATCGCGCCAGGTCTGGCGGTCGAGCGCGGCGACGTTGCGGACGATCGTCTCGCGCCGTTCGTGGGTCGGGATGACGACGCTGAAGCGGGGCGCGGTCACCGGCGTACCCCGCTTGGCAGCTCTTCGGGAAGCAGCTTGCGGGCCAGCGGAGGCGCCACGGCGGCAAGCAGCGCCGTCTCCCTCGCTCGCCGGTCGATTCGCGGGGCGATTGCCCGCCGAGCCAGCGGCAGCCGCGTGCCGGAACCGTAAAGAGCCTCCTGGACATCGGCCATCACCGCCCGAGACCGGTGCATCCGCAGCGCCTTCTGCAGCGCCGCGAGCTCCTCCGGTTTCAGGGCCTGGCTGCGGGCTGCCTTTTCGAGCATCCGCGCCCGCTCCCAGAGGCTGGCGGCGCGGGCGGAGGAGAGGCTGCCGGCCTGAACGAAGTAGTCGTAGAGCGGCTCGGGGACGAAGCCGGCGACGGCGCCGTCGAGGATCGCCCGCAGCCAGCAGTCCCAGTCCTGGGCGATCTTCAGCGACTCGTCGAAGCCGCCGATCTTCTCGAAGCGAGTGCGGCGGATCGCCGGCCAGCCGCCGACGAAGCAGGAGTGGAAGATCGCCGTGCGCTGGTTGTCGGTTACGAACGGCGTGTACTGCGCGAAGGTGCCGGTCGCCTCTCCTTCGACCATCAGCCGGGCGTCGGTGGTGATCAGGTCCAGCTCGGGACGGTCGGCCGCCAGGCCGGCGAGAGCCTGGAGCCGGCGCGGGTGGTAGGCGTCGTCGGCGTCGAGGATGACGACGAAGGTGCCGGTGGCCGCGGCGGCGGCGGTGTTGCGGGCAGCGCCGGCGCCGCGGTTCTCCTGTTCGATCAACGTCACCGCGTCCCCGAACCGGGAGAGGGCGCCGGCCAGATCGTCGCGGGAGCCGTCGTCGACCACGATCACCTCATGGGCCGGAGCGGTTTGCTCCAGTGCGGAGCTCACGGCCCGGCCGATCGTGCCGGCGGCTTCGTAGGCGGCGATGACGATCGAGAAGGTCGGCTCGCTCACGTCGGCAACCGCCAGGAGTGGGCGAGGACGACGTCGCCGTCGGCCTCGGCGGCGGTCGGTCGGTCGCCGACGATGCCGGGCTCGACGTCGAAGAAGGCGGCGGCCTGGAGGCCGTCCTGGATGTGCCGCTTCGCCCTGACCAGGACGTCGATCCGGTAGCGCCCCGGCAGCAGCGGCAGGGCGTCGATCTTGCATTCGAGTCGCGGGCCGAGGTCGGGGTCGCGGACGTCGACCGGCGCCGAGAGCGCGCTGCTGAGGGTGCAGACCGGCTGGCCGAGGCTGTTGGCGATCGTCAGCTCGCACTCCATCATCGGCAGCCGCTCGGTGACGTCGATCTGGATCGTCGCCGGGCGGCCGGCGACGACGACGTTGGGGTGGCCGCCGCTGCCGTCGTGGATCTCGAGGCGCCGGACGAGGGTCTCGTCGTAGGCGCGGTTGTCGCGGTCGGTACGGCTGAGGAGGTCGTCGGAGGCGGCGCTCTCCAGCGTCCGCAGGTAGCTGTCGATCGTCTCGCCGACCGGCGCGTCGGCGAGCACCTGCCCGCGTTCGAGCAGGATCCCGCGCGTGCACAGCGCCTGGATGATCGCCAGGTTGTGGGAGACGAAGACGACGGTCCGGCCCTCGCGGGCGACCTCGTTCATCTTTCCCAGCGACTTGCGCTGGAAGGCGGCGTCGCCGACCGCCAGCACCTCGTCGACGAGGAGGATCTCGGGCTCGAGGTGGGCGGCGACGGCAAAGGCCAGGCGCACCGACATCCCGCTCGAGTAGCGCTTCACCGGCGTGTCGAGGAAGCGCTCCATTTCGGCGAACTCGACGATTTCGTCGAAGCGGGCCTGGATCTCGGACCTCCGCATCCCGAGGATCGCGCCGTTCAGGAAGATGTTCTCGCGGCCGGTCAGCTCGGGGTGGAAGCCGGTCCCGACCTCGAGCAGGGAGCCGACCCGGCCGGTCACGTCGACATAGCCGGCCGATGGCTCGGTGATCCGGGAGAGGATCTTCAGCAGGGTGCTCTTGCCGGCGCCGTTGTGGCCGATCAGGCCGACGACTTCGCCCGCCTCGATCGTCAGCGAGAGATCGCGCAGCGCCCAGAGCTGGTCCCCCTGCTCCTTCGCACCCCGGCGCTGCAGCGGTCGGCGGGCGAGCCCGACGATGCTCTCGCGCAGGGTCCCGTAGCCGCGGCCGCGGAGGCCGAGCGTGTAGCGCTTGCCAAGCTGGTGAGTCTCGATCGCGGTTGCGGGCATGCTCAGACGAAGTCCGCGAAGGCGCGCTCGACGCGGTCGAAGTAGGCGAGGCCGGCGAAGAAGAGGACGACGGCGGCCGCGGCGGAGATGCCGATCAGGTCCCACGGGGCGTTCCCGGTGCCGAGCGTCGCCCAGCGGAACCCTTCGACGACGCCGACCATCGGGTTGATCGCCGAGAGCGTCCGCCAGGGCTCGTCGATGCTGCTGCTGGCGTAGACGATCGGGGAGATGAAGAGCCAGAGCTGGATTCCGAAGGGGACGACGTACTTGACGTCGCGGAAGCGGACGTTGACCGCTGCCAGGGCGGAGCCGACCCCGAGCGCGGTCAGCGCCGCGATCGCGACCAGCAGCGGCAGCGCCAGGATCGCCACGCCGGGCGCGTAGCCCCAGATCAAGACGATGGCCAGGAGGATCACCAGCGAGATCGCCATGTCGACGAAGCCGGCGACGATCGGGCCGGCGGGCATGAAGATCCGCGGAAAGTAGATTTTCGAGACCAGGCCGGCGTTGCTGATCAGGCTTTCGGAGCTGAGCAGCAGCGCGTTGGAGAAGAAGACCCAGGGGACGAGGGCGGAGAGGCTGAAGAGCGCGTAGGGGAGGCCGTTCGAGGAGATCCCGGCGACGTTGCCGAAGATCAGCGTGAAGACGACCATGAAGCCGATCGGCTGCAGCACCGCCCAGGCGCCGCCGAGCAGGGTCTGGCGGTAGCGGATGGTGATGTCGCGGACGGCGATCTGCAACGCCAGGTCGCGGTAGCGCCAGAGTTCGCGCGGCGAGAGGACGCGGCTGAAGCCGCTGGTCGGCTGCAGGCGGATCGTCTCGGGAGCCACGGGCGGCTCGGTCGGGGCGAGTGGTGGGGCGGTCGCGGTCTCCATCGGCTTGAGCATAGATAGAGATCGCCCGGCCGCAGCGGCGCTTGATTTCCGCAGGCCGCCTTGCTCGCGCGGAGACTCAGGGAACGCTGCTAGCTTTGCCGGTCCTCGCGATGACGCCACCCTTTTTCAGCATCGTCGTTCCGACTTACAACCGGGATCAGATCGTCCGCCGCTGCGTCGACAGCGTCCTCGGTCAGAGCTTCGAGGACTTCGAGCTGATCGTCGTCGACGATCACTCCAGCGACGGCACCCTGGCGGCGCTGGAGCGCTATGACGATCCCCGCCTGCGCGTGGTCGGGCACGAGCGCAATCGCGGCATCACCCCCGCCCGCAACACCGGCGTCCTCAACTCGACCGGCACCTGGGTGGTGATCGTCGACAGCGACTGGGAGCTGCTCCCGGGGGCGCTGGAGCGAATGCGCGAAATCGCCCTCGGCCTGCCCGAGGGCGTCCGGATCGTCCGCAGCCGCCTCGTCTGGGACGACGGCCGGGTGACGCCGGAGTTCACGCCTTCGGAGCCGATCGGCTACGAGGGCCGGATCAGCTGGGCCGAGAGCGAGGGCGGCAACGACGCGACCCATTGCATGCATCGCTCGGTCTTCGAGGCGACGCCGCTGTTCGCCGACCGCCGCGGCGCGATGGAGACGCTTTACGAGCTCGAGCTGGCGAGCCGGGAGAAGACTCTCTACGTGGAAGACGTGCTCGGCCACGAGCACACCGACGCTCCCAACAGCTGGCTGCGCAGCGCCGCGGCCTCCGAACTGGTGCCGCGCCTGTTCAGCGACGCCCCGGACATGCTCTGGATGGCGGAAACGGCGCTGAACCGGCACGGGTCGGCGCTGCGCCGACACGGACCGGGCCAGTACACGACGCTCCTGCGGGTCGCCTCGGTCCAGGCCTTCCTGCTCGGCAAGCGCCGCACCGGCATGCGCTACGCGTTCGCGGCCCTGAGGCGCCGTCCGCTGGAACCGCAGGCCTGGGTGACGCTGGGGCTCGGCCTGATCGGCCCCCGTGCCGTTGCCCACGGGACGCTGGCGCTTCGCCGCATCATCGCCTGGCGGGCGCAGACACAGCTAGTCGACGGCGCCGCCCCGGTCCCCTCCTGAGAAGAGGACCGGGCGCAGGATCGTCGCCAGCAGCGCCGCCGCCAGCAGGAACTGGCAGGCGGTCCAGGCGATGCCGACGCCGGCGATGCCGACGCCGGGCAGCAGGGCGGCGCTGAGGGCGACGACGAAGACGAGCTGGAAGCCCTGGATCGCGGTGACGATCCAGCCGCGATGCTCGATCCTGGCTACCCCGGCGCCGAGCGCGGCGATCACGTTGGGGATCGCGCCGAGGGCCAGCAGCCGCAGCAGCGTCGTCCCTTCGTCGGCGTACTCGGTCCCGAACACCAGCAGCCCGATCGGGGCCACCAGCGCGGTCAGCGCCGCGACCGGGACGACCAGCCGCATCGAGTGCTTCAGGGCCTGGCGGGAGAGCTGCCGCAGCCGCGGCATGTCGAGGGCGGCCTCGACGGTCAGCGAGGTCATCATGTTGAGCGCCACCAGCTCGACCGTGAGCGAGATCATCCAGGGGACGTAGAAGTAGGCGGCCTCGGCGGCGCTGGTGCGGTTGGCGACGAGGATCGGGAGGTACATGTTGCCGAGCAGGCCGAGCAGGTTGCCGCCGTAGTTGCCGGCGGCCATCGCCATCACCTTGCGCCGGTCGAGCCCGCCCTCTCTCGACATCCTCGGGATCAGGCGGCGGAAGATCAGGTAGTTGACGATGAGGACCGCCGGCAGCAGCGGCAGGTTCCAGGCGACGAACGGGCCGGCGAACGGAAGCAGGGCGGCGAGGGCCGCCAGCAGGACCAGCTTGGCGAGGGCGTAGAGGGTGTTCTCGAGCGGGATCCAGGCGGCGCGGTGGAGACCGGTGAGGACGCTGTCCTGGAGCGTGAAGGTGGTCATCGCCGCGGTCGAGAGGGCGAAGGCGAGCGGCCAGAGGTCTTCGCTGAGGAACCCCAGGGTCGGCGACCACAGATCCGTGCTGAGGGCGACGAGGGCGCCGACCAAGAACGAGAGGGCGATCGTCAGCGCGTAGCTGCGGACGATCAGGGGCCGGCCGCTGGGCCCGGCCACCGGCAGGTAGCGGACCAGGACCGCGGAGAGCCCGAGCGAGCAGATTCCGGAGACGAGGGCGATCGCCGAGACCGCCGCCGCGCTGAGGCCGACCACGTGGGCGCTGTAGGAGCGCGCCGCCGCGGCCCAGAAGGCGACGCCGAGCAGCCCCGAGGCCCCGGTGCCGAGGATCAGGTAGTACCCCGTCCGGTACATGCGATCGTCGAGGTGCGCCCGCAGCCGGCCTCGGCGGGGCGTGGTCGCAGTCGGGGAGGAGGCCATCTCTGTTAAGGAGCTTGACGATCCCGCAGGCGCCAGAGCGCCTGGTCCCGTCCGGCCGCGCTCCAGACTTCGACGGCGCCGCCGCCGGGCCCTTCGCTGCCGTAGTCGCGCCCGGCGATGACCAAGCGGGACGGCGGCGCTTCGCGATCGCCGTGGAAGAGGAGGATCGGCGTGTCCGGCAGGAACCACTGGTAGGCGTAGAGGCCGATCGTGTCGTAATCCTCGAGGTCGTAGGCGATCGGCCCGCCGCCCGCCGCCTCGGCCGCCGCCTGCGGGCTGGTCCAGCCGTCGCCGTAGACGGTCCGATTGGAGCTGCGCACCGGGTTCCAGAGGCTGTAGACGGTTACCGCGAGGAAGAGGCCGAGCGCCGCTATGCCCAGCGTCCTCGAGCTCCGATCGGAGGCGATCCACAGGGCGGCCGCTCCAGCCGCGGCGACCACGGCACCGCCGATCAGCACCGCCGGGCCGAGGTGCATCGTCACGAACGGCAGCGCCGAGACGTTCCAGCGTCCGGGGATCTCGTCATACGAGCTGAGCGCCTGGATCAGCGCGGCGGCCACCGTCAGGATCGCGAACGAAGCCGGCAGCCAGGCAAGGCGACGGCCCGGCTGCAGACGGCGGGCCAGGGCCGCGATCCCGAAGGCGATCAGGGCGGGAGAGACGACCTCGACGTAGCGCCCGTAGATCAGCATGTCCGGCCGGGTCCGCTCCGGGAAGGCCGAGGCCGAGACCAGGAGCAGCAGCCCGGTCAGCGCCAGGAGCGCGGCGGCCAGCGGCCGCCAGGGGTCCGGCGGCCCGGCCTCCTCGTCGTCTCGCCGCGGGCGGCCGCGGAGGAAGTCCCAGAGCACCACCGCCGCCAGCCCGAAGGTCGCGGCGAGCAGGTACCAGGTCTGACCCACCAGGTTGGCGAGCACGGTCCGCACCCCGGCGAAGCGGAGGATCTCGTCCATGCGCGCGCTGAGTTCGTCCGGGGCGCTGCCGCCGTAGTTATGGGTGGCGACGAAGGAGTCGAGGAAGTGGACGGCGAGCATCGTCAGGACGATCGCGGCGACGCCGGCGATCGCCGCCGCCGGCCGCAGGCGGCGGCGGTAGAGGAGCCAGGCCATCCCCGCGATCGCGACGAGGACGGCGACGATCATCCGGTTGTGCACGGCCCAGAGGGCGCCGGCGGAGGCGCCCAGGGCGATCGCCCACAGCAGCTGCGAACGGGAGGCGGCGCTGGAGAGCAGGCCGGCGAAGCAGATCAGCCAGACGCAGACCAGCGGGAAGAGGGCGTTCTCCGACATCGCCACCTGCGAGAGCACGGTGACCGCCGGGTAGACGCTGCCGGCGAGGGCGGCCCACAGCGCCACCCGGGGCGGGACGCCGGCGAACCTGGACAGCAGGAGGTAGAGGAGTGGGAAGACCGCCGCGGCGAGCGCGGCGTTGAGGACGAGCACCAGGTGGTACTCCGTGGTGACGTCGCTCGACAGCTTCAGCAGCGGGGCGATCAGCAGCGAGTAGCCGCCCCGGTAGAAGGGGGCCAGTTCCAGTTGCGCTCCGGTTTCGCCGACCAGCGCGCGGGCGTCGCCGAGGTATCCGATCTCGTCGGCGACCAGGACCGGCCCGGTGCGGATCAGCGAGAGCAGGGCGCGGGCCAGGAAGAGCAGGAGGGTTCCGCCCAAGAGCGCAGCCCAGATGCGCCGCGGCGCGTCCGCGGCCGTTTCCTCCCTCGGCGACTGGTGCATCTTCAAGGGTCAACGCTACGGGCAAGGCAGTTGTCAGGCTTCTTCTTCTCGTGGCTCGATCGCCAGAGCCCTGCCTGGGCGGGGGATGGGCGTGGCAGAATCCGCGCGGTGTCCGCGGATGCCGCCTCCAGCCCGCAGTCGCCGACGATCTCGGTGGTCGTCTGCGCCTTCACCGAGGAGCGGCTCGAGGTTCTGACCGAAGCGCTCGACTCGCTGCGCGCGCAGACCTACCCGGCCCACGAGATCGTCCTCGTCATCGACCACGCCCCCGAGCTGCTGGCCAGGGCGCGTGAGAGCTGGCCCGACGTCACCGTCGTCCCCAATCGCGAGAAGCAGGGTCTCTCCGGCGCCCGCAACAGCGGCGTCGCCGAGGCGACCGGCGAGGTCGTCGCCTTCCTCGACGACGACGCGATCGCCGGGCCCGACTGGCTCGAGCGCCTCGCCGCCGCCTACGTCGATCCGAACGTGCTCGGGGCGGGGGGGACGGTGCGGCCGCGCTGGGTCGAGGGCAAGCCCCGCTGGTTCCCGCCCGAGTTCGACTGGGTCGTCGGCTGCACCCACTCGGGGATGCCGCAGCAGCTGGAACCGGTGCGCAACCTCGTCGGCGCCAACATGTCCTTCCGTCGCCAGCCGCTCGTCGACGTCGGCGGCTTCAGCCACGACCTCGGCCGGGTCGGGACCCTGCCGGTCGGCTGCGAGGAGACCGACCTCAGCATCCGCGTCCACCAGCGCTGGCCCGAGGCGGAGATCCTCTACGACCCCGCCGCCGCCGTCGAACACGTGGTACCGCCGGCCCGCGGCAGGGTTCGCTACTTCCTCGACCGCTGCCGCGCCGAGGGCCGCTCGAAGGCCGTCCTCAGCGGGATGGTGGGGACCGAGGACGGCCTCTCCTCCGAGCGGTCCTACGTGCGGCGGACGCTGCCGCTCGGCGTCCTCCGCGACCTCGGCGCCGTCTTCAAGGGCGACACGGGCGGGCTGGGGCGGGCGACGATGATCTTCGTCGGCCTCGCCGCGACCACGGTCGACTACCTGCGGGTCCGCACCGGCCTCGCCAAGCCCGACGAGACCGCGGGCGCGCACCCGAGCGCCAACGGGACCGCGCCCCGCATCTTGATCGTCACCCCCCGCAGCCCCCTGGCGCAGGGCGGGGTGGAGCGGCACGTGCTCGAGGTGAGCACGCGGCTGGCCGCCGCTGGCGTCAACGTCGAGGTGCTCTGCACCGACCCCGATGCCGAGAGCGCCGGCGAGCAGACCCACGAGGGCGTCCGCATCCGCACCCTGCGCGCCTGGCCGCGCGGCCGCGACTGGTATTTGGCGCCCGGGATCTGGCGGGCGATGGGGGAGGGGAAGTGGGACCTCGTCCACGTCCAGAGCTACCACACGCTCGTCGCCCCGCTGGCGATGCTGCGGGCGCTCGCCCTCCGCATCCCCTACGTCGTCACCTTCCACGGCGGCGGCCACTCGCTCGAGCACCGCAACCAGGCCCGGGGCCTGCAGATGCGGCTGCTGCGGCCGCTGCTGCGACGGGCGGCCCGCCTTGTCGCGATTGCCCGCTTCGAGGTAGAGCGATACGGGGCGCAGCTCGGGGTGCCGCCGGAGCGCTTCGCCTTCATCCCCAACGGCACCGACCTCAGCTTCTCGGAGGGAGACGTCGCCGCGGCCGAGCCGGCGACGCCGACGCTCGCCTCGATCGGCCGCCTCGAGCGCTACAAGGGCCACCATCGAGTGCTCGAGGCCTTCCCTTACGTGCTGGAGCGCGAGCCCGAGGCGCGGCTGCTGATCGTCGGCAAGGGCCCGTACGAAGACGAGCTGCGGCGACAGGCGCAAGAGCTCGGCCTCGGCGACCGGGTCGCGGTGACGAGCGTTCCGCCCGGCGACCCGCGGGGGATGGCGGCGCTTCTCGGTGGCGTCTCCCTGGTCGTCCTGATGAGCGAGTTCGAGAGCCACCCGCTGGTCGCCCTCGAGGCCGCCGCCGCCCGCCGCCGCCTGCTCGTGGCCGACGCCGGCGGCCTCTCCGAGATCGCCGCCGACGGCTTCGGCCGCGCGATCCCGCTCGACTCGACGCCGCAGCAGATCGCTGCCGCCGCGCTCGAGGAGCTGGCAAAGCCGCAGCCCGAGCGCTCTCCCAGCCTCACCTCGTGGGACGAGTGCGCTGCCGCCCTGCTCGATCTCTACGCCTCGATACTTAAAAGTGATGTGCCGATTGCCGACGTAACGTCCAGTCAGCGCTCTGCCGCTGGCGGACGAACGTCCAGTTCTCACAGGCCGGGGTGAACCGCAAGGGGGGCGAGTCGATGAGAGCCGGGCAATGGCTCCCACTCGACTCCTCACCAAGACCCTCGCCCTCCTCTTCCTCCTCGCCGCCCTCTTCGCGCCGAGCGCCCTGGCCGCCGAAGGCGTCGGCCCGGCCAAGGCCCTCCGCAGCACCACCACCACGACTTCGGCAACCACCAGCGGCAGCGGCAAGACCAACGGCAGCAGCAAGGAAGTCCTCTCGATCTCGACCGTCAAGCCGCTCGCCGGAGCGACCGTCTCCGGCACGGTGGCCTGGGAAGTGGCGGTCACCGCCGGCGCTCCCAGCAAGGTCGAATTCCTCGTCGACGGGGCCGCCAAGTTCAGCGATTCCTCCGCCCCCTACGGCGGCAGCCTCGACACCACCAAGCTTGCCAACGGCAAACACACCCTCAGCGCCACGGCCTACGGCTCCAAAGGCGTGAGGGAGACGACGAGCGCCACGGTGAACGTCTCCAACTCGTCCGCCCCCGCGCCTGAACCGACCCCCGAACCGACCCCGGGCCCGATCGAATCCGGCACCGGCGCCCCCGTCTACTGGGGAGCGACGATCGGCAACCAGTTCACCGGCACGCCGGCCCCCTGGGACATGGCTCCTGTTTCGAAGTTCCAGGAAATCACCGGTAGGTCGATGTCGCTGGTCCACTTCTTCCAGCCCTGGGCAAACTGCAGCGGCGGCAGTTGCAGCTTCTACAGCTTCCCCTGGACCCCGGTGGAAAACGTCCGCAAAAACGGCTCGATCCCGGTGATCAGCTGGGACTCGGAGTCGATCCCCTCCAACGTCAACGAGTCCGACTTCCAGCTCTCGGACATCATCGCCGGTCGCTACGACTCCTACATACGCGAATGGGCCGGCAAGGCCAAACAGTGGGGCCACCCCTTCTTCCTCCGCTTCGACTGGGAGATGAACGGCAACTGGTTCCCCTGGTCGGAGGGCGTCAACGGCAACACCGCCGGCCAGTACGCCGCCGCCTGGCGCCACGTCCATGACATCTTTACCGCGGTCGGGGCGACCAACGCGACCTGGGTCTGGTGCCCGAACGTCAACTGGAACGGCAACTTCGAAAACTTCAAAGCGGTTGCCGGGATGTACCCGGGCGACGACTACGTCGACTGGACCGGCCTCGACGGTTACAACTGGGGCACCAACCCCAGCCGCTCCGGTTCATGGCAGACCTTCAGCCAGCTCTACCGCTCGAGCTATCGCTACCTGACCGAAACGGTGGCGCCGAGCAAGCCGCTGATGATCGGCGAGGTCGCCTCCAGCGAGTACGGCGGCTCGAAGGCAGCCTGGATCAAGGAAATGCTCGGCCAGGTGCCGACCGAATACCCGAAGATCCGCGCCCTGCTCTGGTTCGACAAATTCGACAGCAGCATGGACTGGCCGATCGAGACGTCGGGCAGCGCCACCAGCGCCTTCGCCGAAGGCGTCCGCAACTCCGCCTACGTCGACGGCACCTTCAGCAACTTCAGCGCCACGACGACGATCCAGCCTCTCGCCTGAGTGCTCGATTTCAAACTCACCTGGACATATGTCCAGGTGGGCGGACGGTCGCTGAAACAAGTGACCAGGAGGCCGATGGGCCTGTATGGCTCAACGACCTGGCAGTCGCCTTCTCACCCGCGTCCTCTGGGCGGCCGTGGCGATCTTCGTGCTCACCGCCTGCACCGTCGGCGTCGCCTCTGCAGCAGGCAAGGGAGGCCCCCACCACCGGGCCAAGCTGTCCCACCACCGCGCCCAGCTTTCCGGTGCGCGCGCCGTCGGCGGGCTCAAGCGCTGCTTCAGCGCCCGCGCCAAGCGCATCAACCCCGCTGCCGTGCGGCACCGCGGCTGCAAGTCGCCGGCGGAGGCCAGCCGGACCCCACAGCCGCTCTACTGGGGCGCGGCGATCGGCGACCACGTCACCGGAGAACAGGCTCCCTGGGACATGTCGGCGCTCGGCAAGTTCGAGGCCGAGGCGGGCAAGTCGGCGTCGCTCGTCCACTTCTTCCAGCCCTTCGCCGACTGCGAGCCCGAATGCTCCTTCTATCCGTTCCCGACCGAGCCGGTCGAAAGCATCCGCGCCCACGGGTCGATCCCGGTGCTGAGCTGGAGCTCGCAGTCGATCCCCTCGAGCCTGGAAGCGCCCGACTTCCAGCTCGGCGACGTGATCGAAGGGCGCTACGACGAATTCATCCGCGAATTCGCCGAAGAAGCCCGCGACTGGGGACATCCCTTCTTCCTCCGCTTCAACTGGGAGATGAACGGCAACTGGTTCTCCTGGGCCGAAGGGGTCAACGGCAACTCCGCCGGCCAGTACGTCGCCGCCTGGCGCCACGTCCACGACATCTTCACCGCGGTCGGCGCCACCAACGCTTCCTGGGTCTGGTGCCCGTTCGTCGACCCCGGCGGCTCGCTGACCGACCTCTCCTCGCTCTACCCGGGCGACGACTACGTCGACTGGACCGGCCTCGACGGCTACAACTGGGGGACCAACCCCGCCGCGCCGCGCGGCTGGCGCAGCTTCGACCAGCTCTTCGCCGACAGCTACGAAGAGATCACCCAGAACGTCGCCCCTTCGAAGCCGCTGATGATCAGCGAGATCGGCTCCAGCGAGCAGGGCGGCGACAAGGGCGCCTGGATCCGCGACGCCCTTGCCCGGATCCCGCTCGCCTACCCCCAGGTCCGCGCCCTGCTCTGGTTCGACAAATTCGACGACGGCATGGACTGGCCGATCGAGAGCTCGGCGACCGCCGGCAGCGCCTTCGCCGAAGGGATCGGGCAGCCGGCCTACGTCGGCGCCAGCTACGGCGAGCTCCCTGCCGGCCCGATCCAGCCGCCGAGCTGAGCGGCCCCGGCAATGCCCGTAACCGCGTTCCCTACACTGGCCCCTCTGTCCTCGAGGTTCCACCTGCGGCGCCCTCCCCGGGCGCGACTATGGGTTCTCTTGCTCCTGGCGGCGCTGGGCTGCGCACTGCTGCCAAGCGCGGCGGCCGGGGCGGCTCCGCCGGGGCGCGGGGCGACGAGCCCGAAGGTAAAGCCGAAGCCGCTCTACTGGGGCGCCTGGATCGGCGACCCGGCGAGCAGCCGCGATGCCCCCTGGGACATGGGCCGGGTGGCTGAATTCGAATCGCTGGTCGGCAAGAGCCTCTCGCTGATCGAGTTCTCCTCGTCCTGGCAGGACTGCAGCGTCAGCCCCTGCAGCCCCTACCGCTTCCCGACCGGGGCGATGGACAACGTCCGCGCCTATGGCGCGATCCCGGTCTTCAGCTGGGGATCGGAAGCCTCCCCGCGCGCATCGGCCGAATCGACCGAACAGCCGGCTTTCACGCTCGGCAACGTGGTCAACGGCACCTACGACGGCTACGTCCGCGAATTCGCCGAAGAAGCCCGCGGCTGGGCGCACCCGTTCTTCCTCCGCTTCGACTGGGAGATGAACGGCAATTGGTTCCCCTGGTCGGAGGGCGTCAACGGCAACGCGCGGGGCCAGTACGTCGCCGCCTGGCGCCACGTCCACGACATCTTCAGCGCGGTCGGGGCCACCAACGCCACCTGGGTCTGGTGCCCGTACGCCGATACCGAAAAGCGCCTCCGCCGCGAGCGGCTGAAGAGCCTCTACCCGGGGAACGCCTACGTCGACTGGACCTGCCTCGACGGCTACAACTGGGGCGAAAACCTGGTCAATCCCAAGCCGTGGCGCAGCTTCTCGGAAATCATCGACCCCGCCTACCAGCTGGTGACGAAGAAAATCGCCCCCCGCAAGCCGCTGATGCTGGGCGAGTTCGCCAGCAGCTCCTACGGGGGTCACAAGGCCCTCTGGCTGAAGAAGATGTTCAAGAGCCTTCCGCTCAAATATCCGCGGGTTCGCGCGCTGATCTACTTCAACACCGTCGACCGCGACGTCGACTGGCCCCTGGAGACGTCTCCGAACGCGGCCCGGGCATTCGCGGCCGGCATCCGTAAAGGCATCTACGCGGGGAATCGCTTTGGCGAACTGGCGAGCAGCCCGATCGCGCCGCTGCGCTAAGCCGGTAGCCGGGCTGGCCTGCTCCCTGGCCCTTTCGGTGCTGCCGGGGCCAGCGGCGGCCGCGGCGCGGCCTCCCGCCTCGCTCTACTGGGGAGCGCAGATCGGATCGCAGATGACCGGCGAAGCCGCCCCGTGGGACATGGACCCGGTCTACCGCTTCGAAGCCCTCGCCGGCAAGGGCCTCTCGCTGGTCGCCTTCGGCTCCCCCTTCGCCGAATGCGACGGCGACGGCTGCGTGGCGACGAGCTTTCCGACCACGCCGATGGAAACCATCCGCAGCTACGGCGCGATTCCGCTTCTCAGCTGGAACTCGAGCTCGAGCTCGACCGAACTGAGCCAGCCGGACTTCACGCTTGGCGCGATCGCCAGCGGCCGCTACGACGCCTACATCGAGGAATTTGCCCTCAAGGCAAAGGCGTGGGGCCATCCGTTCTTCCTCCGCTTCAACTGGGAGATGAACGGGTTCTGGTTCCCCTGGGGCGAGGGCGTCAACGGCAACTCGCCGGGCGAGTACGTCGCCGCCTGGCGCCACGTCCACGACATCTTCACCGCGGTCGGAGCGACCAACGTGACCTGGGTCTGGTGCCCCATCGTCGACCCCTACAACAAGCTGATCCCCCTCCGCGAGCTCTATCCCGGCGACGCCTACGTCGACTGGACCGCCCTCGACGGCTTCAACTGGGGCAGGCGCTTCGGCTCGGCGGGGTGGCAGACCTTCGACGAGGTCTTCAGCCGCACCTACAGGCAGATCGTCACCCGCATCGCGCCTACCAAGCCGATGATGCTGCCGGAGATCGCCTCCAGCAACAAGGGGGGCGACAAGCCCGCCTGGATCAGGGACATGCTCGCCGTCGTCCGGCACCGCTACCGCAAGGTCCACGCGGTCGTCTGGTACGACGTCGAAGATCGCGGCACCGGCTGGCCGATCGAGCGCCGCCCGCGGGAGGGCAGGGCCTTCCGCGCGGGCATCCGGCCCTACGCCTACCGCCCCAACTGGTACGGCGGGATCGAGTCCAGCCCGATCCAGCCCCCGCAGTAGCGAGAGGGCCCTCCCGCCGAGGCGGGGCTAACTGCCCTCCAGCCGTCCGAGCAGCTCGGGCAGCGGCACCTCGAGGGCGTAGGCGATGCGGCGCAGATCGCCCCAGGTCGGTTCGAGGCCGCCCGCCTCGAGGGCGGCGATCTCCCGCTCCTGCAGCTCCGCCCGCTCAGCCAGCTCGGCCTGGGTCAGGCCCGCCCCCTGGCGCAGCTCGGCGACCGCCGCTCCCAGGAGCTCGTTGGCTTCCCGGTCGGGATCTGTCCGCGGCTCCCCATTGCTCATCTGCCGCGAGGCTAACGAGGGCGGCGGGGGAGGGGCCGTTGCTCGAAGCCCGATAACCGCTCGAGGGTCAGGCAGCGGCCCGGGCGCTCTCGCGCTCGGTCATCTTCGTTGCCCCCAGGTCGGGGTGGGGGCGGAGGCTGCGGCGACGGCGGGCCTCGTGGAAGATCGTGCGGAGGACGCGGAAGCCGTCGCGGAAGGTCTTGAGGTTGCTTTCGCCGTGGATGCGCTCTTTCTCGTAGCTCGGCACCTCGACGATCTTCATCCCGGCGGAGGCCATCCGCAGGTTGATCAGCGTCTCGACCTCGAAGCCGGGGACGTCGAGGGAGATGAAGGGGAGGCAGCGGGCCCAAAAGGCGTTGTAGCCGTAGCAGAGGTCGGTGAAGTCGGTGCCGTGGAGCATGTTGGCGGTGCCGCTGAGGACGGTGTTGCCGAGGCTGCGCAGCTTGGTGATGTCGGCGCTGCCGCCGCCGTCCATGTAGCGGGAGCCCTTGGCGAAGTCGGCGCCGGCCTCGAGCGCCTCGACGAAGCGGACGATCTCGGCCGGGTCGGCGGAGCCGTCGGCGTCGAGCATGACGACGAGGTTGCCGGTGACGGCGGCGAAGCCGGTGCGGAAGGCGTCACCCTTGCCGCGGCCGCTCTGGCTGGTCACCCGGATCTCCGAGCAGGCGCGGCGGGCGGCCTCGATCGTGTTGTCGTGCGAGTTGCCGTCGACGAGGATCACCTCGTGCAGGCCGTCGGGCAGTTCCGAGAGGACCTGGCCGATGTTCTTCTCCTCGTTCATCGCCGGCACGACGACGCTGATCTTGGTGCTGCGGGTGCGGCGCCGGTCGGGGCCCTTGTAGGGCTGGGAGCTGCGGCCGAGTGCCTCGACGCCGATCAGCGGCACGCCGCCGACGCGGCTGGTGGTCACCGACTGGGCCTCGAGCAGGTCGAGCGGGCGGGGCAGCAGGCTGACCGGGACCCCGATCGATTTGAAGGCGCGGACGAGCTCCAGCAGGCCTTCGTCGTCGGCATGGGAGCTGGAGATGACGACGCGGTCGGCGTGGTAGCGCTCGACCACCTCGAGGGCGGCGACGCGGCCGGCGGTGCCCGGGTCTTTCTCGGCCGGGGGCACGGTGCCGACGACGTTCGCGTATTTCTTCAGCGGGGCGTAGGCGCGGAGGCGGTCGGCGGTGTCCTCGTCGCCGACCAGAACCCAGCGCTCCTGCGGGTTGAACCGCTCCAGATAGGGGGTCATCACCGAGCGCAAGATCGTGTCGAGAGAGACGAAGCCGAGCCAGAGCCCCAGCTGCTCGATCCCGCCGAGGGGCGTCAGCAGCGAGGCCGACCAAGCGAAGAGGGCGGCGACGAGGAAGCGGATGACCGGCCAGCCACGCGCGCCCTCGTCGGCTCGGGCCGAGGCCGAGCCGTAGACGCCGAGCAGGGCGTAGACCACGACCAGCACCAGAGGCGCGAGCGGGAAGGCGGGAGAGAAGGCGACGCCGTCGAGCGCCGCCACCGCCGCGAGGGCGACCGAAGACGAGAAGAAGTCGACGACGGGGAGCAGCCAGAGACCGGGGCCGCGCTTGGTCAGGGGCATCGTCCCGAGCGTGGGACGGTCCTGGACCAGGGCTTCGCTCGTGGCGGCCGGAGGCTGGAAGGGTCGGTCTAGGGGGACGTCAGTGGAAGAGTGCATTGGCTGCGAGACGGAGATGGGACTGGGCTGTTCTCTTAAGTCGGAAACGGAGCGATGGTTGCGGTTGTCAACGCAAACTCCGTATCGGCAGCCG
>Ga0307306_10000032_pt1 | contig 28316 bp, 24 predicted proteins | sample ER_DNA_193_FD_194507 | JGI IMG/M metagenome (GOLD analysis project Ga0307306, IMG submission 194507) | Bulk soil microbial communities from the East River watershed near Crested Butte, Colorado, United States - ER_DNA_193 | ecosystem: Environmental > Terrestrial > Soil > Floodplain | place...
GATCGCGCCGTAGAGCGGGAAGCGGATCAGTTCGCGATGCCCGTTCAGCAGCCCCCAGCTTTTCTTCGTCAGGCCCCAACCGCGTTTGATCCGGCTCATCGTTCCTCTCCTTCGTTCAGTGACTCAGAAGGTTTCGGCCAAACCCGGCGTTCTCTTTACGCCCCGCTCCTCGAAGTAGTCCCACTCCTGCGCGCCCAGCTCGGTCGCCGGCGGGTCGGCGTAGACCCACTCGCGGAAGATCTTGTGCCAGTTGCGCTTCGCCCGCAGCTGGCCGAGCACGGCGACGACGCCGATTTCCATCCGCCGTCCCATCAGCTCCTCGGCCGGGATCGACTCGCGCCGCATCAGGTCGAAGTACTCCGAGCGCGGGTCGTTGGTCGACTCGATGATCTTCATCACCCGCTCGCCGGTGATTTCGATCTCCCGGTCCTCGATGTACCAGCCGCCGACCGCGCCCATGTGCTCGAGCAGCCGCTCGGCGTCGAGCTTGGACGGGTTCTTGACGAAGCCGAGGTCGTGGAGTGCCTGGCGGAAGGCCTCGGGGTCGTTGCGGGAGGCGGCGTCGAAGGCGCGCTGCTCGAGCAGCAGCTGCTCGTTGTCGACCTTCTTCGTCATCCCGAAGTCGAGGAAGGCGACGCGGCCGTCGGCCATCAGCAGGTAGTTGCCGGGGTGGGGGTCGGCGTTGAAGTGCTGCAGGTGGAACATCGAGCCGAGGCTGCCGCGGAAGACAATCTCGCCGAAGCGGCTGCGCTCCTCGTGCGGCAGTTGCTTGATCTCCTCGAAGCCGATCCCCTCGACGAACTCGGTCACCAGCACCCGCCGCCGCGAGAGCCGGGTGACGACTTCGGGCACGTAGATGAAGGGGTGTTCGCGGTAGGCACGGGAGAAGGTGCGCTGGTTCTGGGCCTCGTACTCGTAGTCGAGCTCCTCCATCACCCGCTCGCGGATCTCCTCGGCGATCGCCTTCGCGTCGAGGCCGGGGGCGAGCACCTTCGCCAGCTTCACGATCGTCCCGGCGTTGCGGAGGTCGGCGTCGAGCGCCTCGGCGATCCCCGGGTACTGGATCTTCACCGCGACCCGGCGGCCGTCGAGCAGCTCGGCGCGGTGGACCTGGCCGATCGAGGCGGCGGCGAAAGCCTCCTGCTCGAACTCGGCGAAGAGCTCGGAGAGCGGTTCCCCGTCGTACTCCTCGTCCAGCACCTGCTCGACCTTCTCCCACGGCATCGAGGGGGCGTCGGTGCGCAGTTTCGCCAGCTGCTCCTGGTAGATCTCGCGGTACTCCTCGGGGATGAACTCGGTGTCGATGAAGGAGGCGAACTGGCCGAGCTTCATCGCCGCGCCCTTCATCTGGCCCAGCGCGCCGACCATTTTCATCGCCGTCTCCAGGTGCCGCTGCTCGAGCCGCTCTTTGCTCTGCTCCTCGGAGCGGCCGACGTTGGTGGCTTTGGTCCCGGCGTAGCGGGCGCTCTGCACGCCGACGATCGAGCCGAGCTTGGCGGAGCGGCGAACCCGGCCCTTGGGGATCTTCGAGTCGTCGGCCATCGCTCGAAGGGTGTCACAGCCGCCGTCCGGCGGTGATTTCTCTATCCTCTCCCGTCCGATGGCGAGCAAACGCTCAACTCTGAAGGCAGCTCCGCGCGAGGATTTCGGCTCGCGCTCCTCGCGCCGCATGCGCCGCGAGGGCCTCGTGCCCGGCGTCGTCTACTCGGGCGGTTCGGAGGCGAGCCCGTTCCAGGTCTCCGAACGCGACGTCCGCGGCATCGTCAACGAGGGCGCCGCGCTCTTCGACCTCGAGATCGACGGCAGCAAAGCGGTCCCGGTCGTGATCAAGGAGGCCCAGCACCACCCGGTGCGCGGCAGCTTCCAGCACCTCGACCTGATGCAGGTCAACCTCAAAGAGGCGATCCAGGCCGAGGTCACGATCGAGCTCGAAGGCGTCGAGGACGCCCCCGGAGTCAAGGGCGGCGGCGTGCTCGAGCACGTCACCCGCGAGATCACGGTCGAAGCGCTGCCGACCGACATCCCGGACAACATCTGCGTCGACGTCTCCGCGCTGGAGATCAACGACACCCTCACGCTCTCCGCCGTCACCGCACCCGACGGGGTCACCTTCCTCGCCGAGGAGCCGGAGGAGATCCCGATCGTCATCGTCTCGCCGCCCCGCGTCGAAGAAGCCGCTCCCGAGGTCGAGGAGGAGACCGAACTGGTCGGCGAGGGCGACGGCGACGCTGCCGCCGAGGGCGAGGGTGGCGGCGACTCGGGCGACTCCGAGGGCGAGTAACCGCTGTCGCTGTTCCGCCGCCGCGAGGACGGCGAGGAGCGAATTCTGATCGTTGGGCTCGGCAACCCCGGGCCCGAGCACGAGCGCGACCGCCACAACCTCGGCTTCATGGTCGGGGAGGAGCTGGCCCGGCGCTGGGAGCTGGGGAAGCCGCGGGAGAAGTTCCGCGGGCGACTCTGGGAGGGGCGGACCGGTCCGGGTGGGCCGCGGGTCGCGATCCTGCTGCCGCAGACCTACATGAACGCCTCCGGCACCTCGGCCGGCCCGGCTCGGGGTTCGCTGAAGGTGCCGCTCGACCGCGTCGTCGTCGTCCATGACGAGATCGACCTGCCCTTCGGCGAGATCAAGCCGCGGCTCGGCGGCGGCCTCGCCGGCCACAACGGCCTCAAGAGCCTGAAAAAGGGCTTCGGCGACCCGGAGTTCTGGCGGGTGCGGGTGGGGGTGGGACGGCCGGACTCGACCGACCCCGAGATCGTCTCGGCCTGGGTGCTGGGGCGCTTTCGCGAGCCGAAGGCGGAGGTGGAGGGTCTGATCGCCGAGGCCGCCGAGGAGACCGAGCGCTTGGTCGAACGGATAGCTTCCGAGGCATGAGCACGGGCAACGGCAGCACCTCCGGCAGCGAGGTCACGAGCTACTCGGTCGACGAGCAGGGGATCGCCCTGATCCGGCTCGAGCGGCCGCAGGCGCGCAACGCGATCGACACCCAGATGCTGCTGGAGCTGCTCGAGCACCTCGCCGTCGCCCGCGACGACGCGGCCGTGCGGGTGCTGGTGATCAGCTCGGCCGATCACCTCGGCCTCTCCGCTGGCGCCGACGTCCGCGAGGACCTCGACGAGGAGGGCAAGGTCCGCCGCATGCAGCTCTTTGCCGACCTCTACGACGCCGTCGTCGCCTTCCCGAAGCCGACGGTCGCCGCCTGCCACGGCGACGTCGTCGGCGGCGGCGCCGAGATCGCCGTCGCCTGCGACATGCGGGTCGGCGGCGCCAACCTGCGGATGCGCTTCCCCGGCGCCGCCCTCGGCGTGCCGGTCGGCCCCGCCCGCCTCGTCACCCTCTGCGGCCTCGCCGCCGCCAAGTACCTGCTCTTGAGCTCGCGGACGGTCGGCGCTGACGAGGCGCTGCGCCTCGGCCTCGTCAACCGCGTCGCCCCGGCCGCCGGCACCGAGCAGGCGGCCCTAGAGCTCGCCGCCGGCGTCGCCGCCCATCCCCCCGAGGCGGTCGCCCAGCTGAAGCGGATGCTGCACGAGTGGGACGACGTCGTCGGCCGCTCCGCCACCGAGGGCCGCGGCCAGGTCGAGTGGCAGCGCAGCGGCCCCGGTTTGCCTTTCTCGGACTGATTAGGCCTTTCGGCCAAACCTTTTCGGCGTCCGCCCGCGCGGGATAGGGTCGCCGCCATGATCCTCCGCCGCGTCGTCCTGACGCTTCTCGCTGCCCTGTTCATCCTCGCGCTTCCGGCTGTCGCCTCAGCGGCCGATTACGAAGTCGACAGCACCGCGAACGAAGAAGACGCGGCGCCTGGAGTCGGCGGCTGCGTCACCCTCGGTCTCAAATGCACGCTGCGAGCAGCGATCGAAGAGTCCAACGCCTCGACCGGCGTTCGCGACGAAATCACCTTCAGCGCAGCCTTCGACGGAGACAAAGCCGACAGCACGATCGACGTGCCGTCCAGCCTTCCCCAGATTCAAGACCCGGTGACGATCGACGGCGGACTCTGCGAAACCGACGCCAACGTCAAAGGGCCGTGCGTCGGGGTCAACGGGGAATCGAGGTTCGAAGTCCGCGCTCCCGAAGTGCAGATCGACGGGCTGGCGATCAGCGAATTCCAAATCGCGATCGCGGTCGAAGCAGACGAATTCGGAGCGCGGGGCGACTGGATCGGGTTCCAGCTGGACGGCACCGGCTCGGGAGAACAGCCGCTGGGCATATTCGTCGCGCCGCATGCCGACGGAGCGGTCATCGGCGGCACCGAACCCGCCGAGCGCAACGTGATCGGCAACACCAACAGCGGGGTGATCCTCCGCGGGGCGAGCTTCGGCACGGTGCTCGGCAACTACTTCGGGGTCGAGCCCGATGGAACCACCCCTGCTTCCAACGGGCGGGACCTGGTGGTCGCTGACAAGAAAGAACTGTTGGCCAGCGTTGCCGCCACCGACAACCAGATCGGCGCCGATGTCGGCGCATCCGACGCGGAAACCTCCGAGTGCGACCTCGGCTGCAACGTCTTCGCCAGCCGCGGAGGGTTTGGCTATGTGGCCGCGATCGACCTGCAGGGCAATGAGGTCGAAGAAGAGCTTCCGGCAACCGGCCCGACGCTGATCGAGGGCAACTACATCGGCCTCGACGCCCACGGGGAAGCCTTCACCGAAGCGGCCGAAAGCGGGATCCGGGTCGGCAGCGCCGGCAGCGTCACGATCGGCGGCCCGGAACCCGGCCAGGCCAACCAGATCCACGGCGGCACCTACGGCGTCTTTGCCGGCGAAGCCGGCCCGACCCCCGCGCTCGATCTCGTGGTGGAAGGCAATCGGATCGGCCGGAGCCTCGACGGCACCGCCGCCCTTTACCCGCCCTCGATCGGGATCTCCGCCTCCTCCGAAGGCATCACCGAGGCTGCCGACAACGCCGTGTTCGTGAACAACTCGATCGGGGCGGCCCAGGTCGGCATCAAAAACCACAGCACCGGCGCGGTAATCGCCGGCAACGCGATCACCGGTGGCGGAACCGCGATCCACGTCCTGGGCGATACCGAAGCCAGCGGGATCGGGAACCTGCTCGAAGGCAACAAAATCGCGGGCACGTCCGGTGCCGGAATCCTGATCGAAAACGACTTCAACGAAGTCCTCGGCAACAAAATCTTCGCAGCCGGCGGATCGGGGATCGCGATCCAGCCCTACCTCGCGCTCGGGGCCGACGGAAACCTGATCGGAGGCGATGTTCCGGGCTCCGAGAACACGATCTTGGGCAGCGGCGACGACGCGATCAGGATCCTCGATTTCGAAGGCACGTTCACCGAAGTCGCCCGCAACCTCGGCGCCGGGAACGACGGCAGGTTCATCCGCCTGATCGCCGCGGGCGGCGAATCGGTCGGCCCGAACGGCGGCATCGAACCGCCGGAGATCACGACCGCCGGCAAGACCGAAGCGAGCGGCTCCGCCGAACCCCTCGCGCTCGTACGCGTCTTCCGCAAGGACAGCACGGAACCCGGGGAGCTCGGCGCCTTCCTGGGCGAAGCCACTGCCGACGGCAGCGGCAACTGGAGCGCCACCTACGCAGCTCTGCCCGGCAGCACCCTCGTCACGGCGACGCAGACCAACACCGAAGGCGGCACCTCGGAACTGGCGGACCCGGTGGCGACGCCAGCCGACCCCAAACCTCCGCCCCCAAGTGGCGGTGAAACCGGCAGCGGCAACAACAACGCGCCGATCCAGGGCTGCCTCGCGAGCAGTGGGTCGTGCGGTCCGCCGATAGGCCGGAGGCCACCGCCCGACACCAAGATCGTCAAAGGGCCGTCGAAGAAAACCCACAAGACGACCGTGGCATTCAGATTCAAGTCGACTGTGGGTAAGTCGACGTTCCAGTGCAAGATGGACCGCAAGCCGTTCAAGCCCTGCTCCTCGCCGAAGAAATACAAGAAGCTGAAGCCCGGCAAGCATGTCTTCCAGGTCCGCGCCATCGACAACGCCGGGAACGTCGACCCGACTCCCGCCAAGCGCAAGTTCACCGTTCTCCGCTGAGGTTCAGCCGAAGCGGCCGCCGCTTCCGCCCGGGCCCTACCTCGTCGTCGGCCTCGGGCGGGCGGGGCTGGCCGCGGCCCGGGCGCTGGCGGCGACCGCGGGCTCGAGCTCGGTTCGGGTCTGGGACGGTGCGGTGGATGGTCGGCAGCGCAAACGCGCCGCCGAGCTGCGGGCGGCCGGGGTCGAGGTGCGGCTGGGCGGCGACGGGCTCGACCTGCTGCAGGGCGTGGAGACGATCGTCAAGAGCCCCGGGGTGCGGCCGGACATCCCGCTGATCGCCGCGGCGCTGCGGCGCGGGACGACGGTCATCGACGAGCTGGAGCTCGGCTGGCACCTGGTCCCGGCCCCGACGGTGGCGGTGACCGGCTCGAACGGCAAGTCGACGATCGCCGGGCTTTGCCTGCAGCTCCTCGACGTGCACGGCCTCGAGCCGGTTCTGACCGGCAACACCGAGTTCGGCCCGCCGCTGAGCCAGGTCGCTCTGGGGGCGAGGCCGGGCTCGGTCGTCGCCGAGGTCTCGAGCTTCCAGGCCGAGCTCGCCCGGGACCTCGCCGTCGACGCCGCGATCTTCACCAACCTCACCCCTGACCACCTCAACCGCCACGGCGGCTTGGCGCCCTACCGTGCCGCCAAGCGCCGCCTCTTCGTCCGCGGCGACTGGTGCGTCCCCTTTGCTGCCGTCAATCGGGACGACGATCTCGGACGGCAGCTGGCGTCCGAGATTCGCGAGCGCGGCGGCGCGGTCCGCACCTACGGCTTCGAGCGAGGTGCCGACTACCGGATCGCCGGCTGCAGCTGGGGCTTGGAAGGCGCCGGGGTTGAGGTGGAGACCCCGGACGGGCCGCTGCGGCTGGAGACCCGGTTACCGGGCCGGCACAACGCCTCCAACATCACCGCCGTCCTCGCCTTCGCTGACCACTTCGGGCTGCCCCGCGAGAGGTCGCTCGCCGCGCTCTCGGCGGCCGCGCCGGTCCCCGGCAGGTTCGAATCGGTGGAGGTTGACCGCCCATTCGACGTGGTCGTCGACTTCGGCTACACGCCCGGCAGCGTTCGCAGCACCCTCTCCACGGCCCGCGAGCTGGCGGCGGCGCGGGGCGGGCGGCTGCTGGTGGTGCTGGCGCAGCTCGGCCGTGCCGGGACCGTGATCGGGCACGAAACCGGCGCCTGCGCGAGGGAACTGAGCGACCACCTGATCCTCTCCGCGACGAGCTACGTCGGCGAGCCGCGGATCAAGAACCTCGCGCACGCCGCCGCCGGCGCCCGGTCGGCCCGCGGCGGCACCCTCGAGATCGTGATCGACTGGCGGCGCGCGGTCGCCGCAGCGCTCGAATGCGCCCGCCCCGGCGACCTCGTGGTGATCCAGGGCAGAGGAGCCACGTCGCGTGAAGCGACGGACCGGCGCGGGGGATACGTCGAGCTCGACGACCGCGAGATCGTCCGCGAACTGACCGGCTCCTGAGGGCCGCGAGGCCGATTACGATCGGCAGATCGGTTCCGCCCCAGTCCCTCCGCAAGCGTCTCGTTCTTCGCTCCCGCAGACGCCCCGCCCGCCGCTGCCGCCCGGGCCATACCTCGTCGTCGGCCTCGGCCGGGCGGGGTTCGCCGCGGCGCGGGCGCTTGCCGAGGCTGCGGGAGCAGGCGCGGTTCGCGCCTGGGACAGCGCTGCCGATACCGCGCAGCTCGAGCGGGCGGTCGAGCTGCGGCGGCTCGGGGTGGAGACGTATCTCGGAGGGGACGGCCTCGCCGTTCTCGGCGAGGCGCGGACCGTGGTCAAGAGCCCGGGCGTCCCGCCGGAGATCCCCGTCGTCGCCGAGGCGCTGCGGCGCGGGGCTGCCCTCATCGACGAGCTGGAGATCGGTTGGCACCTCGTTCCAGCACCGACGGTGGGGGTTACCGGCACCAACGGCAAGTCGACCACCTCGGCCCTTTGCGAGGGTGTGCTGCGAGCCAACGGCTTCGAACCCGTGCTCGCCGGTAATACCGAATTCGGGCCGCCGCTGACCGAGGTGGCGCTGCAGGGGCCGCCCGCCTCGGTGGTCGTCGAGGTCTCGAGCTACCAGGTCGAGTTCGCGCGGGCGCTCGCGGTCGACGGCGCGATCTTCACCAATCTGACGCCGGACCACCTCAACCGGCACGCGGACATGGAGGCCTACGCCGCCGCCAAGCGCAGGCTCTTCGTGCGTGGCGACTGGTGCGTGCCGCTCGCCGCGCTCAACGCGGATGACCCTCGCGGGCGCCAGTTGGCGACGGAAGTCGCGGAGCGGGGCGGGCGGGCGATCACCTACGGGTTCGGCGAAGGGGTCGACTACCGCGTCGCGAGGTGCAGCTGGGGGCTTCAAGAGGCCGAGCTCGAGGTCGAGGCGCCCGATGGGAGGGTCGTTTTGCAGACGACTCTGCCTGGCGAGCACAACGCTGGCAACGCAACCGCGGTGCTGGCACTTGCGGATGGGCTGGGGCTGCCGCGGCAGGCGACGCTGCAGGCGCTCTCGGGGACCGCGCCGGTCCCGGGTCGGTTCGAGCGGGTCGAGGTCGATCGGCCCTTCGACGTGATCGTCGATTACGCATACACCCGCGCCAGCGTCGGCAGGGTCCTGGAGACGGGGCGCAGGCTCGTCCGCGAGCGCGGCGGCCGGCTGCTGACGGTGCAGGCTCTCGTCGGCCGCACGGGTCCCCACATCGGGGCCGAAGTGGGCGCCCGGGCGCGAGAGCTGAGCGACCACCTCGTCCTCTGCGGTTCGAGCTACCGGGGCGAACCGCGCCTGGTGAACCTGGCGGAGCTAGCCAAGGGGGCTCGGGGAGCCGTCGGAGGCACCTTGGAGCTGACGATCGGCCGCCGCGAGGCGATTGCGATGGCCCTCGACAGGGCCCGCCCTGGGGACCTAGTGATGATCCTCGGTCGCGGTCCGACCTCGCGTGAAGCAACGGACTGGAGGGGGGGCTTCGTCGAGATGGACGATCGCCAGATCGTCCGGGAACTGACCGGTTCTTGAGAGCCGAAGCCGATTACGATTGGACGGATCGTCTACGTCCGCAACGCTCCGCAAATGCCTCGTCCACCGATCCGGCAGACGCCGCGACCGCCGCTGCCGCCTGGGCCGTACCTGGTCGTCGGCCTCGGCCGCGCGGGATTCGCCGCGGCCCGCGCGCTTGCCGAGGCGGCGGGCGCCGGCGCCGTGCGCGCCTGGGACGGCGCCGCCGACCCCGTTCAGCTCGAGCGGGCGGTCGAGCTGCGGCGGATCGGGGTGGAGACGCAGCTCGGGGGCGATGGCCTCGCTCTCCTCGACGGCGCACGCACCGTCGTCAAGAGCCCGGGCATCTCGCCCGAGATCCCCGTTCTGGCAGCGGCGCAGCGGCGCGGCGCTGTGCTCGTCGACGAGTTGGAGATTGGCTGGCTGCTCGTACCGACTCCGACCGTGGCGATCACCGGGACCAACGGCAAGTCGACCACCTCGGCTCTCCTGGTCGACGTGCTCGCGGCTCACGGCCTGGGCCCTGCCCTTGCGGGGAACACCGAATTCGGGCCGGCGCTGAGCGAGCTGGCGCTGGTCGAGCCACCGTCCGCGGTGGTGGCAGAGGTCTCCAGCTACCAGGCGGAGAACCTCGCCGCGTTCGAGCCCGACGGCGCCGTCTTCACCAATCTGACGCCTGAACACCTCTTTCGCTACGGCGACATGGAGTCGTACGGCGCGGCGAAGCGGGAACTGTTCGTGCGCGGCGATTGGTGCGTCCCGTTGGCCTCGATCAACGTCGATGACGCACTGGGCGCGCGGCTAGCCGCCGAGATCGAGGAACGGGGCGGCCGAGTCATCCCCTACGGGATCGGTGCCGATGCCGAGTATCGGATCGTGGCCTGCCGCTGGGGCCTTCGCCACGGGGAGATGGAGATCGCGACGCCCGACGGCAGGGTTGACCTCGAAACGCGACTCCCCGGCCAACACAACGCCTTCAACGTCGTCGCTGCCTTGGCGCTCGCAGACGGACTCGGGCTCTCCCGCGGGCCGACCATCGCTGCGTTGGCCGGCGCCGCCCCGGTCCGCGGCCGCTTCGAATACGTCGAGGTCGATCGGCCCTTCGACGTCATCGTCGACTTCGCGATCGCCCCAGACAGTGTCACGAGTGTGCTGGAAACCGCCCGCGGGGTGGCAGCCTCCAGAGACGGGCGCCTGATCGTGGTTCAGAGCGTGATGGGGATGGCCGGGCCGGTGGTGGGCCCCGAATCTGGGGCGATCGCCCGCCGGCTCAGCGATCACCTGATCCTCTCGGCCACGAGCTACCGCGGTGAGGCTCGCCTGGTTCCGCTTGCGCAGTTGAAGGCCGGGGCCCGCAAAGCGTCTGGGGGAAAGCTGGAGATCGTGCTGGATCGACGCGAGGCAATCTCCCATGCGCTCGACGTGGCTCGACCTGACGACGTCGTTGTCATCCTCGGCCGCGGCGCAACCCCTCGCGAAGCCACCGACGGCCGCGGCGGCTTCATCGATCTCGACGACCGCGCGATCGTCCGGGAGCTCGCCTGATGCGCATCGTGATCGCCAACTCGCGCTTCCTCCTCGGCGGCTCGGAGACCTACGCGGTGACCGTCGGCGAGCAGCTCGAGCAGCTCGGGCACACGGTCACGCTCTTCGCCGGCGAGGCCAGTAAGGAGGGAAGAGAGCTGGCCGCCTCGCGGGGGCTGGCTCTGGGGACGTGTAGCCCGGCGGAGCTGGCCGAACGCGATGACTTCGACGCCCTGATCGCCCAGGATGCCGCCGCGGCCTATGGCGTCGCCAGCCAGCGAGAGGTGCCCCAGGTCTTCGTCATCCACGGCTTCGCTTCCTTCGAGCACCCGCCGCAGGGGCTGAGCCCGGTGCCGCCCGTGGTCGTCCTCAGTGATCGGCTTGCCGACCGGGCGGCTGCCTTCGCCGGCCGTCCCGAGGTCGTGCGCCTGCGGCAGCCGATCGACCTCTGGCGCTTCAAGCCCACGGCCCCGGCCCGCGAGCGGGCGCGTCGGGTCCTCGCCTTCAGCAACTACCTGCCGCCCGACCGCCTGGCGATGCTGGAGGCCGCCTGCGGGGACTTGGGGCTGGAGCTGACCAGCATGGGCGCCACCTCGACCACCAGCCTCACCCCGCAGCAGCGGATCGCCGATGCCGACATCGTCGTCGGCTACGGCCGTTCGGTTCTGGAGGGAATGGCGGCCGGCCGGGCGGCTTACGTCTGGGACCACGCCGGCGGCGACGGCTGGATGACGCCGGAGACCTATCCCGCCATCGAGGCAAACGGCTTCGCCGGCGCTGCCACCGAGAACATCGTCGGCACGGAGCGACTGCGCGAAGACTTCGCCGCCTACCGCTCCGAACTCGGGCCGCTCGGTTACGACCTCGTCCGCAAACACCACTCGGCTGCCCGCCACGCGGAGGAACTGGTCGGCGTCCTGGCGCGCGCCCAGCCGCCGGCTGTCGACCCCGTCAACGCGACCTTCGGGATCCTGATCCGATCCGAGTGGCGGGCCGAAGACGACCGCATCAAGGTCACCGCCCAGCTGCGTGAAAAGGCGGCCGAAGTCGAGGGCCTGGCGGCGAGGCTGGGGGAGGTGGGGGAGGCTGGAGACGCCGAGCGCCGAGGCCGCCTCGCCGCCGAGCAGAGGCTGCAGGAGTCCGAGCGGCAGCTGCAGGAGGCGCACCTGCGGTTGCAGGCCTTGTTCGGATCCGTCTCCTGGCGGCTGACCGCCCCGCTGCGACGGCTGACCGCGGCGCTGCGGGCCCTCCTCGGCCGCTGAGCCGGGCGCCCTAGAATCGATGGCCTCGCCTGGAAGGCGCCCCTTCCGGGCTGTTCCCCTGCCATGAGCCTCCGCCCACTGATCGAGATCGCCGCCGAGAACGAGCGCGTCCACGCGCTCGCCGGCCGCGTGCGCGCCGCGGCGGACGGGGGGGAGGCGGCGGGCGTGCGGGCCTCGGCGATGCTGCGGCCGCTGCTGCTCGCGGCCCTGCTCGAGGACGACCGCGGGCTCGCCGGACGGCCGGCGCTCCTCGTCGGCGCCGACGACCGCTCCGCCCGCGACCTCGCCGCCGACCTGCGCTCCTACCTGGCGCCGCGCCGGGTCCGCTTCTACCCCTCGCGCGGAACCGGCTACGCCTCGCACGTCAGCCCGCCGCCGCACCTGGTCGGGCTGCGGATCGACGCGCTCGACGCGCTCGGCAGCGAAGAGGACGCGATCGTCGTCGCCTCGGCGACGGCGCTGGCCGAGGCGGTACCGGACGCCTCGCTGCGCCCGGCCGGCTTCGCGCTCGAGCTGGAGGAGGAGATCGACCTCGACTCGGTCTCCTCGGACCTGGTCGGCGCCGGCTACGAACGGGTCGAGCAGGTTGAGGAGCGCGGCCAGTTCGCGGTCCGCGGCGGCATCCTCGACGTCTATCCGGCGACCGAGGAACGGGCGGTGCGGATCGAGCTGTTCGGCGACGAGATCGAGTCGATGCGCTGGTTCTCGACCTTCACCCAGCGCTCGCTCGGCGACGCGCAGCGGGTCGAGCTGGCGCCGGCGGCGGAGATGGACGCCGAGCACCGCGAGCTGGCCGAGCTGGCGGCGATGGCCGCCGAGGAGGAAGGCGGCGAGTCCCCGAACCTGGCCGAGGTCCTGCCGCTGGAGCACTTCCGGGCGCCGCTGGAGCTGGTCCCCGAGACGGCGGCGGTGGTCCTGGTCGGCGAGGAGGAGATCGAGCCGGCGCTGCGCGACCACTGGGAGGACGCGACCACGGCGATGCACGCCGACGACGCCCAGCACCTCTACGTCGACGTCGCCGCGCCGCTGAACGAGCGGGCGGCGCTGGTGCTGACCGGCGCCGGCGAAGGCGACGAAGCCGAGGGCGACGGTGCCTTCCGCGCCGCCCGCGCCGAGTCGCCCGCCCGCAGCATCAAAGAGGCCGAGGCCGAGCTGGAGAAACTCGTCCGCTCCGGCTACCGCACGGTCGTCGCCTTCGACAGCCGCGGCGAGGCCGACCGCGCCCGCTACGGCCTCGACCGCCTCGACGCCCGCATCCTCGAAGGCGGCCGGATCTCACCCGACCCGGGGCTCGCCTTCGCCGAGGCGCGCCTGCGCGAGGGCTTCGTCAGCCCGGAGCTGAAACTCGCCGTCTATCCCTTCCGCCGCCTCGTCCACCGCCGCCGCACCGAGGAGCCGGCACCCGGGGCCGGCCGCGGCCGCCTCGCCTTCTCAGAACTGCGGGTCGGCGACTACGTCGTCCACGAGGACCACGGCGTCGCCCGCTTCGCCGGCTTCGAGACCCGCGAGGTCGGCGGCGTCACCCGCGACTACCTCTACCTGGAATACAAAGGCGAAGACCGCGTCTACGTCCCCACCGACCAGCTGGCGAAGCTGAGCCGCTACGTCGGCGCCGGCGGCGACCCGACGCTCTCGGCGCTCGGCGGCAAACGCTGGCAGAACATGAAGGCGCGGGCGCGCAAAGCCGCCGGCGCCCTGGCCGGCGAGCTGCTCAACCTCTACGCCGAGCGCCGCTTTCGCAAGGGCCACCCCTTCCCCCCCGACGGCGAATGGCAGATCGCGATGGAGACCGCCTTCCCCTACCGCGAGACCGCCGACCAGGTCGAAGCGATCGAGGCGGTCAAGGCCGACATGGAATCGGAGCGGCCGATGGACCGGCTGGTCTGCGGCGACGTCGGCTTCGGCAAGACCGAGGTGGCGCTGCGCGCCGCGGTCAAGGCCGCCTCCGACGGCAAGCAGGTGATGGTCCTGGTGCCGACGACGATCCTCGCCCAGCAGCACTACGGCACCTTCCGCGAGCGCCTCGCCGACCTCCCGTTCCGGGTCGAGGGGGTCTCGCGGCTGCGCCCGCCGGCCGAGGTGAAAGCGATCCTCAAGGACTTCGAGGCGGGCAAGGTCGACGTCCTGATCGGCACCCACCGGCTGCTCTCGCGCGACGTCCGCGCCAAGGACCTCGGCCTCGTCGTCGTTGACGAGGAGCAGCGCTTCGGCGTCAAGCAGAAGGAGCTGCTGCGCCAGCTGAAACTGAAAGTCGACGTCCTCGCCCTCTCGGCGACGCCGATCCCGCGGACCCTGCAGATGAGCCTCGCCGGCCTCCGCGACATCTCCGTGATCGAGACGCCGCCGGAGGGCCGCCGCCCGGTCCGCACCTACGTCGGGCCCTACGACGAGGACCTGGTCGGCAAGGCGATTCGCCGCGAGCTCGAGCGCAAGGGGCAGGCCTTCGTCCTCCACAACCGGATCGACTCGCTGCCGGACACCACCAGCCGGTTGCGCGCGCTTGTCCCAGCGGCCCGCTTCCTCGAAGCCCACGGGCAGATGGACGAGCACCAGCTAGAGGAGACGATGCTCGCCTTCCTGCGCGGCGACGCCGACGTGCTGGTGACGACGACGATCATCGAGTCCGGCCTCGACATCCCCACCGCGAACACGTTGATCGTCGAGCGCGCCGACCAGCTCGGGCTCAGCCAGGCCTACCAGATCCGCGGCCGGGTCGGGCGCTCTCGCGAGCGCGCCTTCGCCTACCTCCTCTACCCCTCCGCCGAGGCGCTGACCGAGGAGGCGGCGGCGCGGCTCTCGACCCTCGCCGACCACACCGAGCTCGGCTCCGGCTTCCGGATCGCGATGCGCGACCTCGACATCCGCGGTGCCGGCAACCTGCTCGGCGACGAGCAGTCCGGCCACGTCGCCGCGGTCGGCTTCGAGCTCTACTGCCAGATGATCGACGAAGCCGTCGCCGAGGCCGCCACTGCCGGCGAGGAGGAGGCTCGGGAAGAGGCGCCGGAGCCGGTCCGCCTCGACGTCCCCGTCGACGCCTACCTGCCGGCCAGCTACGTCCCCTTCGAGGCGGCCAAGATCGATATCCACCGCCGCATCGTCGCCGCCCGCGAACCGGGCCAGCTGCGGGCGATCCGCGACGAGCTCGACGACCGCTTCGGGCCGCTGCCGACCGAAGCCGAGAACCTGCTGAAGCTGCAGCAGGCGCGGATCCAGCTCGGCCTCGCCGGCGCTCGCAGCGTCGAGTTCCGCAGCGGCCGCCTCACCGTCACCGGGGTCGAGCTCGACTCAACCGCCGCCGGAGTCTTGGCCGAGCAGGTCGAGGGCGCGCTCTACGAATGGCGCGAGCAGACGGCGGCAATGCGGGTCGACGGCGACCCCGAAGCCCGCCTGGAGGCGGTGCTGGCGCTCGCCGAGGGCCTGCGCGAGGCGCGGCGTGAGGCCGAGCCGACGGCCGCTTGAGCCGTTTTTTAATCCCTGCCGGGAGTGATTTGACTATGCTGCCCGCTGCGTGGGAGCTAAAGGTGGGCAGAGAGGCAAACCCGGGAGAGACCGGGACCGAGATCGGGCGGCCGGCCGTCAGCGCCTGGGCCTGATCCTCTTCGGCGCCCTTCTCGTCGCCCTCTTCGTCGGTTTCGCCGTTGCGCAGGGCCTCGGTTCGCCGAGCGTTCCCTCGGGCGACGTCGTCAAGGTGCAGAACGTTCCCGACGAAATCGCCGCGATCAGCCAGAAGGACTTCGACCGGGCTTTCGCGCAGCAGGTGAAAGGGGCGAAACTGAAAAAACCGCCCGCCCCCGGCAGCAAAAAATACGAAGAAGTCAAGGAAGCGACGCTGACCGAACTGATCGAAGGCGTCTGGCTGCGGGGGCAGGCGGAAGAGATGGGAATCACGACCACCGACAAACAGGTGGAAGAAGAACTCGCCCAGATCAAGAAAAGCAGCTTCCCGACCCCCGGCAGCTACGACAAATTCCTCGAGGAATCGGGTCTGTCTCAGGAAGACGTCAACGACCGGGTCGAACTGCAGGTCGTGATCAACGCGATCCAGGAAAAAGTCAACGCCGAAGCGCCGGCTCCGACCGCATCTGAAATCTCGGACTACTACGAGGCCGAAAAGGAAAAACAGTTCACGGAAAAAGAAAGCCGCGACGTCCGCCTCATCATCAGTAAAGACAAAGCCAAGGTCGAAGCGGCGAAAAAAGAGCTGGATAAAGACAACTCGCCGGCCAGCTGGAAAAAGGTGGCGCCGAAATACTCGAGCGACCCGACCAGCAAAAGCAAAGGCGGTCTCCAGGAAGGGATCACCGCCGAATTCCTCAAAGGCGAGCTGAAAGAAGCGATCTTCGACAGCGCCACCGGCGAACTCAAAGGGCCGGTCAAATTCGAAACCAACTGGTTCCTGATCGAAGTCGTGAAACTGAACCCGGCAAAATCCAAAACCCTGGCCGAAGTCAAAGCGCAGATCGAAGAAACGCTGAAAGGCGAAAAGCAGCAGGCCTACCTCGGGGAATTCGCCAGCGACTTCCAGACCAAGTGGGTCTCCCGCACCTACTGCGCCAGCGGCTACGAGATCGAAAAATGCGCCAACTTCAAGGGCGACGGCCATCCCGCCAACGCCGCGCCGGCCTGCTACGAAGCCGACCCGAAAACGCCGGCGACCGAATGCCCGGCGCCGGTGACGCCGATCTCGCCGGCCCTGCCGGGCAGCGTCACGCTGCAGAAACCGAAAGGCGAACCGTTCCCGCAGCGGCCGCTGCCGGAATCGGCGACCGCGGAAACCGGGACCGAAGTGCCGCCGGGAGCAGCGCCCGAAGGCGAAGCTCCCAGCGAAGCTCCGCCGAGCGAAACCGGCGAATAAGCGCACGGCAAACCGCCGCCGTCGCTGAATAGACTGGCGCGCCCGTGAGCACTATCGCCTCCATCCACGCGCGCCAGATCCTCGATTCGCGCGGCAACCCCACCGTCGAGGTGGAGGTCGCCCTGGAGTCGGGCGGGCGGGGGCTGGCGGCGGTGCCCTCCGGCGCCTCGACCGGCGAGTTCGAGGCGGTCGAGCTGCGCGACGGCGGCGACGCCTGGGCCGGCAAGGGCGTCTCGCAGGCGGTCGCCAACGTCAACGGCGAGATCGCCCAGGCGCTGACCGGCGCCCGCGCTTCCGAGCAGGGAGCGCTCGACCGGACGATGATCGAGCTCGACGGCACCCCGAACAAGGGCCGGCTCGGCGCCAACGCGCTGCTCGGCGTCTCGCTGGCTGCCGCCAAGGCCGCCGCCGCCGACTCCCAGCAGCCGCTCTACCGCTACCTCGCCGAGCTCTACGGCGGCGGCGAGCCCAGCCTGCTGCCGGTGCCGATGATGAACGTCCTCAACGGCGGCGCCCACGCCGACAACTCGGTCGATTTCCAGGAGTTCATGGTCGTCCCGGCCGGCGCCGGCAGCTTCTCGGAGTGCCTGCGGGTCGGGGCCGAGGTCTTCCACGCGCTGAAGAAGTCGCTGCACTCCCAGGGCCTTTCCACGGCCGGCGGCGACGAGGGCGGCTTCGCCCCGAATCTCGATTCCAACGAGGCGGCGCTGCAGGCGGTGCTGGCGGGCGTCGAGGCCGCCGGCTACGAGGCCGGCAAGGACGTCTTCATCGCCCTCGACCCGGCGACCAGCGAGGTCTTCGAAGGCGGCTCATACAAGCTCGAGCATGAGGGCCGCACCCTCTCCTCCGAGGAGATGGCCGACTACTGGCAGGACGCCTGCTCGCGCTACCCGATCGTCTCGATCGAGGACGGCATGGACGAGGAGGACTGGGACGGCTGGAAGCTGCTGACCGAGAAGGTGGGGGAGCGGGTGCAGCTGGTCGGCGACGACCTCTTCGTCACCAACCCCGAGCGGCTGCGACGCGGCATCGACCTCGGCGTCGGCAACTCGATCCTCGTCAAGGTCAACCAGATCGGCACCCTCTCGGAGACCCTGGAGGCGATCCGCATAGCCCGCGAGGCCGGCTACACCGCGGTCATCTCCCACCGCTCGGGCGAGACCGAGGACACCACCATCGCCGACCTGGCGGTTGCCACCGGCGCCGGCCAGATCAAGACCGGCGCCCCCTCGCGCTCCGATCGCGTCGCCAAGTACAACCGCCTGCTGCGGATCGAGGAGGAGCTCGGCGACGCCGCGCGGTTCCCGGGTCTGAACGCGTTCGTCCAGCGCCGCTCTTAATGCAGGAAAGCGGTACCCGGCCGCGTAGCTCCGGGTATGGCAGCCAGCGCTCACGCCGCCCGGCGGCCCTCGACCGCCCGCAGGCGGCCCGCCGCGCGCAAAGCCCGGCCCGGTGCGCGCCGCGCTCCCAGCCGGATCAAGTGGGACCGCCTCGGCCGCGTCGCCCTCACCCTCGTCCTCGCCGCCGTCCTCTACTCCTACCTGCACCCGACGATCGACTTCTTCCAGACCTACAGCGGCACCACCGACGCCAAGACCAAGCGCCACCAGCTCCTGCAGGAAAACCGGGCCCTCCACCAGCGCATCCAGTCCTCGAAGGACCCGCTCGTGATCGAGCGCGAGGCACGCGCCCAGGGCATGGTCGGCGAAGGCGAGACCCCGGTCGTCATCGGCGGCCGCCTCGGCGGCTGAGCCAGCTTCTAGGGGCACGCCATGGTTAGCGCCGGCTCCTATCTCGTAGGGGCCCTCCAGCTGGCGCTGGTCCTGATCCCGATCTGCTTCAGCGCCTACCGTCTGCGCAAGAAGCTGCTGCCTGCATGGACCGGCGCCCCGGCGCGCCTGGTCGAGTCGGTAGCTGCCGTCGCACTTCTCGTCTGGCTCTCCGAGATTCTCGGCACCTTCGGTCTCTTCTACGCCGGGGCTTTGATCGGCGGGGCGCTTCTTGTTGCAGGGACGGTGGCGTTCTGGCCGGCGGGTCCTGTCACGGCAGGGGACCCACCACCCCTTCCGGTAGCTAAAGCTTCCTCAGGGGCGGTCCCCCCTACCGTGCCACCCGCCGGAGAAGCGCCTTGGTCTCTCCTTGTGATGTGGGCGGTGATCGGAATCACCGTGTTCACGTGGGCGGTCACTACGAAGCACGCCCTGGACAGAGGAATCTTCAACTTCGATTCGCTCTGGTACCACATGCCGTTTGCGGTGGACATGGTGCAGACGCACAGCGTGGTGGGGATGCATCACGTCGAGACGGTGTTCACGAACTGGTTCTACCCGCAGAACTCCGAGCTGCTGCACGGAGTCGGGATCCTCCTGACGGGCAGAGACACGCTGTCGTTGTTCCTGAATTTCGGTTGGCTGGCGATGGCGTTACTGGCCGCCTATTGCGTCGGTCGCCCCTACGGGCGAGGTGCGGCAACCACGGTCGCCGCCGCGATCCTGCTGGCCTGCCACACCTTGGTCGTACGGGATCCCGGGGCCGCGAAGAACGACCTTGCGGCCGCCGCGCTGCTGCTGGCCTCGATCGCGATTCTGATCGAGGCGTGGGCTCGTCGTGGAGAGGAGTGGGATCGCTGGGCTCTCGCGGCTGCTGGCGTTGCTGCGGGGCTGGCTGCTGGGACGCGCGTTACGGGGTTGGCGATGGCGGGGGCGCTTACGGTGGCTGTGGTGGTGCTGGCGCCTCGTGGGAGGCGCTTGGCGGGGTTCGGGTGGTGGTTTCTGCCGGCGCTGGCTGGTGGGGCGTTCTGGTACCTGCGGAACCTGGTGGTAGCGGGGAACCCGATTCCGGAGGTCGAGAAGCTGGGGCCGATCTCGCTGCCGCACCCGGAGCGGCTGCAGGAAGGGCGACCGGACTTCAGCATCGCCCACTACGCGACCGATACCGGCGTCTGGCGCCATTACTTCGCGCCGGGGCTGCACGAGGCGTTCGGAGGCTTGTGGCCGCTGGTCGTCTTCGGTGCCGCGGTGGCGGCCCTGCTGGCGCTCCTGCACGGACGCGACCGGATCGTGCGCTGGATGGGAGCGGTTGCTCTCTTCGGCCTCGTCGCCTACCTCTTCACGCCGCTGAGCGCCGCCGGGGCGGAGGGGGAACCGGTCGGCTTCGGAATCAACATCCGCTACGTCATCCCGGCCCTGCTGGCCGGCATCGTCCTCGTCCCCCTGGACCACTGGTTCGACCCGCCCGAACTGCATCAGATTTCCAACCCGGCAGGGAGGAAATCTGATGCAGTTCGGCTGTATGGGCTGATGGGGGTGCTGGTGCTGGTCTTTCTCGCCACCAACCGCCCCGATGACGCTCTGCATGACCAGGCGCGCGTCTTCGCGCTGGCGTTCGTGGTCGTGGTCGTCGGCGTCCCGGCGCTGCTGCTCTACGCGCGTTCGCGGGGCACCAGCGCGGGGGTTGTCACGGCAGTCGTTGGTGCCCTCCTCGTCGCCGTCGTCGCGATCGGCTACCCGCTGCAGCGCCACTACCTCGAGGGCCGCTTCGCCAACGCCGGCTCGAAGGAAGAGCAGATCCCCGGCATGGACCTCGACAAGGCCTACCGCTGGGCTCGCGATGTCGACCACGCCCGCATCGGCCTCGCCGGTACCACCGCCGGCTTCGCCAACTACGGCTTCTACGGCACCGACCTCACCAACCGCGTGGTCTACCTCGGCGAAGAGGGCCCTCACGGCGCTTACAACGCGATCCCCAGCTGCGCCGGCTTCCGCGCTGCCGTCAATGCCGCCGACCTCGACTACCTGGTCACCGCGCCCTTCCTCAACTTCCTCCACCCGGGCAATCCGATTCCGTCGCCCGAGGCGCGCTGGCTGCGTGGCGAGGAAGCCGTCCAGCCGGTCCTCCGCGAAGGTCAGGTCACCGTCTGGAAGGTCGAGGGACGGCTCGACCCGAGCACCTGCGGCTCCCGCAACGCGCCGCTGCGCGAGATCCCGAACACGCCCGCTCCCTGATTGCCGCCGCTGGCGGCGGGGTAATCTCGGCCAGTGGCCTACCCGCTCGACAACGCCCTCTTCCAGTGGGAGTCCGGGAAACGGCGGCTGGAGGAGATCTCCGAGCCCCGCGAGCGGCGGATGGCCGACCGCGTGGTCGACGCGATCCGCGACGAATTGCGCCGCCGCATCGGCCCGACCTTCAGCGCCGGCGAACTGGCCGAGCTCTACGGCGAGGGCACCGACTGGTGCCAGCAGGTGGCGCTCGACGTCGCCCCCTTGATGGAGGAAGAGGCGCAGTCGCTCGGCGACGCCGCCTTCTGGCTGTACCTGCGGGGGGCCACCGACTTTGCCGGCGGCCGCAAGCTAGAGGTCTAAGCAGCCCGTCTGACCGGCGCATAGCGGCGTCCTCGGTCGCTCGCGTGCAGAGCACGCCACGCGACCCCCACCGAAGGTGGGGTGTGAGCCCGCCAGGGCGAGTTCCTTGCTCTGCTTGGTCAGACGAACTGCTTAAGCGTCGTCTGAATCTTCAGATTCGTCGGAGTCCGCTTTGGCGGGCTCGCCGGCGCGGCGGATGACGATCTGGTCGGCCTCGATGCGGACGGTGACTTCGCGCTTACCGGCCCAGCTCTCTTTGTAGACGGGGTTCTCCTTGATCGCCGCGTCGAGCCAGAGGCCGTAGCCGTCCTCGTCGCCGTGGTCGAAGGTCGCCTCGATCTCTTTGCGACGGCCGCGCCCGCCACGGCGCCCGCGGCGGCGCCGGCGTCGGCGGCCCGCTCCCGAGCCCTCGCCGCCTTCGGAACCCTCGGAGCGCTCCTCGCGCTCCCCGCGCTCCCCGTCCTCGTCACCCTCGTCGCCCTCGTCCTCGACCTCTTCGGCCTCTTCGGCTTCGGTCGCGGCCTCGATCTCCGCTTCGATCTCGTCGCGCAGGTCGACTTCGCCGCCGCTGTTCTCCTCGTCGGGGTTGAGGTCGTACTGCTTGCGGAACTCGCGCAGCTCGGTCGCGCTGATCTCCAGCTGGTGGGCGATCCAGGCATCGGTCCGCCCCTGTTGCACCCAGGCGCGGATCTGGTTGAGCTGCGGCTTTAGCGAGCGTCGAGCCATCGGCGCGCGAGTCTATTGAAGGAGGGCATTCGGCTGCGTAGAGAGGGGGGCGTGGCGAGTGGGGGCTATGCCATCAGGAACGAGAGAGCCTCGAACATCGCCAGCACGACGACGATCACCGTCGCCGTCAGGCAGACCGCGAGGACGCTGAAGCGGACCTTCCCCTCCTGCTCGACGCGGTTGATTTTCCGCGCCCGCGACCGGTTGGCGGCGCGGCGGCGCAGCTGCTCGCGGCGGCGGCGCTCGAGGTAGGTCTCCTGCTCGAAGGCCGTCTCGAACTGGGAGATGCTCTGTCGCATTCTCATAAGGAAGTCGTTCCGCCGGTCATTCGGGGATGACCCGGAACAGCGGGGACCGTAGCAAAAGATCTTGCACGGCTCATGATTCGCTCACACTTCAGCAGCCGCCCCAGAGCCCGCGCCCGGCCCGCGCAGCCGCATGCTGAAGCCGTTTGAAGCGCTTCGCGAAGCGATCGTTGGGCGGGATCGTCAGGGTGCGGGCGAGCCCCCGCCGCGCCAGTTCGGCGTTGACGAAGCGATCCCCCAGGTGGACGTAGGCGAGCAGGCGGCCGTAGACGTCACGGCGCTCGACCCCGAAGACGAGGCGCACCCGCTTGTGGCTGACCAGCCGCGCGTTGAAGCGGTGCGCCTGCGGCCCGAAGCACTGCACCGGCGTCCCCGGCTTCACCGTCTCCGGCGTGTCGACGCCGATGTAGCGGACGTCCTCGCGCCGCCCGTCGAGCCGCACTTCGATCGTGTCCCCGTCAACCGCCCGCAGCACGTAGGCGGAGGCGCTACGCGGCGGCGGGTCGCCCAGGCGCACCTGCTCCCATGGCCGCGCCAGCACCACCGCCACCGCGACCAGCAGCACCGCGCTCCCGTATCCACGAAAAAGGCCCACCCCCGCTCAAGGCTGGGATGGGCCGAAGTCGCCCCCTCTAGCGGGGTGTTCCGGTCATTTCTTCCGCTATCCGGAGGAAATGACCGGAGCGCTCCCCCTACGGGGTGCGACGGACGTTCGAGAGCAGCGTCTCTTTGATCTGCTCGACGATCGCAACCGCTTCGTTCCACTCGCGCTGCCAGACGTTGCGGCCGAAGATGACGCCGGAGCCGCCCGCCTGCATCACGTCGCGGGTGTTGGTGAGGACCGTCTCGTCGTCGGTCTTCGAGCCGCCGGAGAGGACGACGAGGGCGCGGCCGGCCGATTCGACGCACTGGCGGATCGCCTCGGTCTGGTCGACTTCCATCTCGTTGTAGGGCGCCGGGGCGTCCTTGTCCTTGCCCGCGTCGATCTTCGGCATGTTGAGCTTGACCACGTCGGCGCCCATCTCCATCGCCATCCGCGCCGCGTAGTCGATCGCGTAGAAGCTGTTCTGGCCGCCCTTGGCCTCGACCGCTTCGCCGCGCGGGTAGGACCAGACGACCAGCGGCATCCCGAAGCGGTCGCATTCCTCGCGGACCCGGCGCAGCTGGGCGAGATCCTCGTCCTGGCGCGGCGAGCCGACGTAGAGCGTGTAGCCGATCGCGTCGGCGCCGAGGCGGACGCCGTCCTCGACACTGGCGTTGCAGCTCGAGAAGGCCTTGGAGGAGGAGGGGAGGTCGGTCTTGCCGTTGACCTTGAGGATCAGCGGCACCCGGCCGGCGTAGTCGGGGTAGTACTTCTCGGCCATCCCGATCTGGCAGGCGAGGGCCGAGTAGCCGGCCTCGGCGGCGAGCCGGAACTGGTAGTCGGGGTCCTTGGAGGCGGGGTTGGGGAAGAAGTCACGCGGACCGTGCTCGATCCCCTGGTCGATCGGCAACAGCATCAGGGTTCCGTTGCCCGGACCGAACTCGAACAGAAGGCGGTGCAGGCGGGCGCGTTTGCCCGGCGGCAGGACCTCCAGCAGCGATTTCTGCTCGGTCAGACTCTTCAACTCCACGTGATTTCCTCCTCGAAGACGGGTGTCCCGGGAGTATGCCACCACGGCAAGCCCCAAAGGCAGCCGCAGTGCCGCTTGGGAGCGGCGGGTATCCTCGGTTCCATGAGCGAGACTGAGCTCAGCGTCATCTGCAAGAACTGCGGTTCGGAGGTCAGTCCCTACGTAACCGAGTGCCCCTACTGCGGGGCGAGGCTGCGCAAGCGGGCGCCGAAGCTGGAGCGCCGCGGCGACGGCCTCGAGGCGCAGGAGCCGCGGCGCAAGCGCCGGCGGCGCCGGATGCCGCGCCCGGGGCGGCCCAGCTTCGACGTCTCCGCCGACCGCCCCAACGCGACGATCGCGATCGTCCTCGTCTCGGCGATCCTGCTGCTGGTCCAGAAGGCGAGCGGCAACGGGCTGGCGACCTTCGGCGGCCTCGTTGTGCCGCTGGAAGACGACTGGTGGCGGGTCTTCACCGCCCCCTTCGCCTACATCGACGTCGGCTACCTCTTCGTCGTCGCGATCGCCCTGGCGATCTTCGGGACCGGGGTGGAGCGCCGCCTCGGCACCCTGCGGACCGCAGTCCTCCTGATCGCCTGCGGGGCGCTGGGGATGCTGGCGGCGAGCGTCGTCGCCAATGCCCAGGACGACTTCACCGTGGTCGCCGGCGGCAACGGGATGGCACTCGGCGCCGTCGCCGCCTGGTTCGCGATCCGCCGCTCCGAAGTGAACGGCGCGATCGGCGAGGACTACGACGTGATCGGGGTCGCGGTCGCCGCCGTCGTCCTGATCGCGCTGCCGCTCTTCGCCCCGACCGCCGACATCGTCGCCGGCCTGGTCGGCGGTGCCGTCGGCGCTCTCGCCGGCGTCGCCGCCTCGGCGCTGCACCACGGCGACTAGGCTCCCTGCGTGCCTGACGAAGCGCAGTTCGAGGCGGCTATCGAGCGGCTGATGGAGCCGGAGCGGTTCTCCGAGGCCGAGCGGGTCGTCGCCCAGGCGGCGCCGCAGCTGCAGAAGGTCCTCGCCGCCGCGCTCGCCGAGGGCGGCTGGTTCGGCGAGCCGCACGAGGCGGAGACCCTGCGGGCCGCGACCGTCCCCGACCCCGAGGAGCGGCTCGTCGCTGTCCGCGCCCTGCTCGCCGAGGAGGCGAGGATGGGGATGATGGTTGGGGTCGCGGTCGGCTGGGCACTGAAAGAAGAGCTGGCGGCGACCGACAGGAACGAACCCCCACCGGGAGGAGAGAGCTGACGATGGAGATCAAGTACCACGGGCATTCCTGCTTTGAGCTGACGGAGGGCGAGACCACCGTCCTCGTCGACCCGTTCCTGAAGCCGAACAACCCCGCCGCCGTCCACACCGGTGAGGAAGTCGAGCCGACCCACATCGCGATCACCCACGGCCACGCCGACCACATGGCCGACGCGGTACCGGTCGCCAAGCGCACCGGCGCCCACTGCGTCGCCATCGTCGAGCTGGCGGAATGGCTGAAAAGCCGGGGGATCACGGAGCTCAGCGACCCCAACCTCGGTGGCACCGTCGAGTTCGACTGGGGCTGGATCAAGCTCGTCCCCGCCTGGCACACCAGCACCCTGCCGGGCCACGAAGAGCAGCTGTTCAGCGCCGAGCACGGGACCGCGATCGGGACCGCCACCGGCCTGCTGATTAACATTGGCGGCAAGACCGTTTACCACGCTGGCGACACCTGCCTGTTCAGCGACATGAAGCTGATCGCCGAACGCAATCCGGTCGACATCGCCCTGCTGCCGATCGGCGGCCACTACACGATGGACCGCCACGACGGGGTGGTTGCGTGCGAGTTCGTCGGCGCTGGCACCGTGATCCCGATCCACTACGACACCTTCCCGGCGATCGAGATCGACGTCGAGGCGTTCAAGAGCGACGTCGAGTCGCAGACCTCGAGCCAGGTTGAGATCCTCAAACCGGGGCAGTCATACTCCGCCTCATGATCAAGGTCGAGAAGATCCTTCCCGTAGCGCAGATCGTCAAGACCGGCTGAGCCGGTCGGCCGCTACGGGGCGCTGACTTCGACCGGCGGAACTTCGACCGGCGGCGCCGATTCTTCGGCGGGTGGCGCTTCTTCGGCCGGCGGCGGGGCCGGTGCCGGTTCTTCGGCCGGGGCGGGTTCGCTCGGCGGCGGTTCGCTCGGGGCGGTGGTGACGACGACGACGGTGCCGCCGTGGGCGCCGGGGGTTTCTTCAGAAGGTTTGGCGGTGCCGATCGCCCCGGATTTCGCTTCGCCGATCGTCAGTTCGGCTTCGGCGGCCGACTGGCCAGCGGCTTCTTCGTCCTCGGTAGCGGTCGGCGCGGTCTCGGCGGTCTCCTCGGCCGGCGCTTCGATTTCGGCTTCGGCCGGAGCGGTCAGCGGCGTGTTTTCCACCGGTTCCGCCTCTTCGATCGGCGCGGCGGCAACCGCCGGGGTGCCCTTCTGGATAGTCGGCACGGGTTCCACCGGGGTGTAGCCGGGGTTCACGGCGGCCGCCTGCGGGGCGGGCATGGCCGGAGGCGTGTTCGCCGTTTCCTTGACCTCGACCGCGCCGGCGGTGAGCAGCGCCGCGGTGACCACGCCGGCGGCTGCCTTGGTGCCGATCGCGCCGCCGAGGGCGCCGAGCCCGCTCGCGGCCGAGCTGCCGCCGATCGCGGCGACGCCGCCGCCGACGGCTCCGGCGCCCGCACCGGCGGCTCCGGCTCCGGCCGCGCCGGCGCTGGCGCCACCGGCCCCGCCGAACCCGAGCTTGGAGGCGATGAAGCCCTTGAAGGCGATCAGCGGCCCAACCGGGAAGAGCGCCGCCAGCGCCTTCTCGTTGGAGCGAAGCTGGGAGCGGAAGTCGGCGCATTCGTCGCACTCGCGAACGTGGCGGCGGACCGGGGCGGAGGCCTTGCGGAGGCCCTCGGCGGCTTCGGAGAGCTCGATCCGGACCTCGCCGCAGGTCAGCAGGCGCGCCTGGCTCGCCTCGGTCAGGGAGATCCGCGCCCGCACCAGCAAAGACTTGACCGAGGGCACCGTGGTCTCCATCGCGGCGGCGATTTCCTCGTAGGAGAGGGCGTCCATCTCGCGCAGCAGCAGCGCCGCGCGCTGGGTCTCGGGAAGTTTGTTGACGTCGCTGAGGATCTGGCGGAACTCCTCGCGGTTGTGGACCTTCTCGGCGGTCGAGGCGGCGTCGACTTCCGGCACCATGTCCATCGATTCCTGCGCGTCGGCCTTCGGTTTGCGCAGGTAGTTGAGGCAGCGGTTGCGGGCGATCCGGTAGAGCCAGGGGCGGAGGTTGATCTCACGCTCGTCGGCGAGCATCGCCCGGTAGGCGTTGACGAAGACCTCCTGCAGGATGTCTTCGGCGTCCTCGGTCGAGCCCAGCATCTGGCGGCAGAAGCCGAGCAGACGGCCCTGGTAGCGGTCGACGATCGCCTCGAAGGCGCCGGGGTTGCCCGCCCGCGCCATTGCGATCAGCTTCTCGTCGCCCTGCAGCTTGAGCAGCGGCGACCGGCGGGCGAGGAGCCCGCGGCGACTGGCATGCGTTAGTGCTGAAGCCTCCAAAGATCTCTCCCCTGAGAGGACTGGGTCTGGACCTATAGACACGGTAACAGCGCCGGAGTTGCGCCCCTAGAAGATTTATTGCCGTTTTAGGCTGCGAAAAACGCGCAGGAGCAGCCGAAAACGCCGAAAGGGCGGAAGAACGAGAGGGGCGCCGGAGCGCCCCTCTCGAGCGGGACTAGTGGCGCGGCGGGTCGCGGTCGTCGCGGTCCGCGTCGTACGGCTCGCGCGAGCCGGACTTCGCCAGGCCGCGGCTGATCATGTAGCCGACGGCGACGATGGCGACGTAGAGCCATGCCTGACGGGCGATGAACTCGTCGGTGCCGGGGGCGGTGTCGCCGCCCTTGATCGTGGCGGCGGCGGCGAGGATGCCGACGATTACCACGACCATCGCCCAGAACTCGGTGGTCTTGAACGCCTGTTTCGTCTCGGTGGAAAGACGACGAACGACGCCCCGGGATGCGGAGCGATCGACGTCTGCGCCTCCGGCGCGGCTCGTTGCTGACTCCATGGTTGGTTCCTCCTATTGGATGGCTTGCTCCAAGCTCGACCGGGCCCGCTTAGGAACGAGACGGCGCGATCTTGAGTCGGATGACAAGGCTCCGAGGTGTTCCACGACTGGGAATGCCAGTGATCCAAACGGAAGCCACGCCCTGATTACCCTCGTATGGAAGGGCGGAAACCCGCAGCAGCAGCGGGTTTGGGGGTCGATGCGATGAGTGCCCGGAGCGGGAATCGAACCCGCAAGCCCCGAAGGGCAGCAGCTTTTAAGGCCGCCGCGTTTACCGGTTTCGCCATCCGGGCCCGGCGATGGTAACCCGAGGTGGCTGCCCAGCCAATAGGCTGCGGGCATGGCTGAGCACGGCGGCAAGCTGGTCGCGAAGGCGCTGAAGTCACGCGGCGTCGACCATCTCTTCACGCTCTCCGGCGGCCACCTGTTCTCGATCTACGACGGCTGCAAAGACGAGGGGATCGAGCTCGTCGACGTCCGCCATGAGCAGACCGCCGCCTTCGCCGCCGAGGGGATCGCCAAGGCGACCCGGCGGGTCGGGGTGGCGGCGCTGACCGCGGGGCCCGGGGTTACGAACGGGATGAGCGCGATCGCGGGCGCGCGTGCCAACAGCTCGCCGGTCTGCGTTCTCGGCGGGCGGGCCCCGGAGATG
>Ga0307306_10000034_pt1 | contig 27905 bp, 28 predicted proteins | sample ER_DNA_193_FD_194507 | JGI IMG/M metagenome (GOLD analysis project Ga0307306, IMG submission 194507) | Bulk soil microbial communities from the East River watershed near Crested Butte, Colorado, United States - ER_DNA_193 | ecosystem: Environmental > Terrestrial > Soil > Floodplain | place...
CCGCCGCGGCGGTCGCATCGGCGTCCGCCACCGAGATGTAGGTATTCCAGGCAGGCGGCTGCCCCTCCTGCATCAAGGGCATCACCCCGGCGATGTCGTGGCTGCCCATTTTCGCCCGCCGGTAGCCGCCCATTTCGGAGGAATCGGGCAGCTCCGGGATCTTCCAGCCGTAGAGGCCCCAGTAGAACCGCTCGGCCTCCTCGAAGTCCGGCATCGCCAGGTCGACCCAGCAGGGGGTGCCGGGGGCGTAGCTGGTTCTTTCGCTCATCGTTCAAAATCCTTTCGGTCGCGGAGGTCCAGTAGATAAGACCACGTCGCGGAGCCGAGCTCATCGCCCCGCTAAAATCCGACCGTAGAAGTAGGATTAAGTTTCGAGTCGCACGAGCGACTGAGCGACCCTAGGAGCACCCCACCCTCTTGACCGACACCGCAGGAATCAAGATCCCCGTCTGCTCGGCAGCCGAGCTGCCGCCGGGCGGCATGCGCCTGGTCGAGCACGAGGGCGTCAAGATCGGCGTCTTCAACTGCGATGGCACCCTCTACGCGATCGAGGATCGCTGCTCCCACGACAACGGCCCGCTCGCCGAGGGCGAGTTCGACGTCGCCGCCTGCACCGTCGAGTGCCCGCGCCACGGCTCCCTCTTCGACCTCGCCAGCGGCAGGCCGAAGACGCTCCCCGCTTTCCAGCCCGTCCAGACGTTCCCGGTTGCGATCGAGGACGACACCATCACTTTGGAGGTCAACTGACATGGCAACGCCCGAGGTACTCGCCGAGAAACGCGATCTGGCCGGCATCAACGCCGACTACAAAGAGAAGTTCGGCTTCAACGACCCGGAGTCGGGCTACGCCTACAAAGCCCCGAAGGGCTTGACCCGCGAGATCGTCGAAACGATCTCCGACTTCAAGGAAGAGCCGCAGTGGATGCGGGACTTCCGACTGAAGTCCCTGGAGCACTTCGAAAGCCGCCCGACCCCGAAATGGGGCGGCGACCTCGACCAGATCGACTTCGACGACATCCACTACTTCGTCCGCGCCTCGGACAAGAACAGCCGCGACTGGAGCGAGGTCCCGGAGGACATCAAAAACACCTTCGACCGGCTGGGGATCCCCGAGGCCGAGCGCAAATTCCTCTCCGGAGTCGGCGCCCAGTACGAGAGCGAGGTCGTCTACCACCAGGTGAACGAGAAGCTCGAGGCCCAGGGCGTGATCTTCACCGACATGGACACCGCCCTGCGCGAGCACGAGGACCTGGTGCGCGAGTACTGGGCGACGGTGATCCCGCCCAACGACAACAAACTGGCGGCGCTGAACAGCGCGGTCTGGTCGGGCGGCTCGTTCGTCTACGTCCCGGCCGGGGTGAAAGTGGAGATGCCGCTGCAGGCCTACTTCCGGATCAACACCGAGAACATGGGCCAGTTCGAGCGGACGCTGATCATCTGCGAGGAGGGCGCCGACGTCCACTACATCGAGGGCTGCACGGCGCCGGTCTACTCGAGCGACTCGCTGCACTCGGCGGTCGTCGAGATCGTCGCCAAACCGAGCTCGCGGGTCCGCTACACGACCGTCCAGAACTGGTCGCAGAACGTCTTCAACCTCGTCACCAAGCGCGCGGTAGCGCACGAGAAGGCGACGATGGAGTGGGTCGACTGCAACCTCGGCTCGAAACTGACGATGAAGTACCCGTCGATCTACCTGCTCGGCCCCGAAGCCCACGGTGAGATCCTCTCGATCGCCTTCGCCGGCGACGGCCAGCACCAGGACGCCGGCGGCAAGATCATCCACGGCGCGCCGCGCACCTCGTCGTCGATCTTCTCCAAGTCGATCTCCAAGGACGGCGGCCGGGCGACCTACCGCGGCCTGCTGGAAATCGCCGACGGAGCGAGCGAATCTCGCTCCAAGGTCGTCTGCGACGCGCTGCTTCTCGACGAGGACTCGCGCTCGGACACCTACCCGACGATCCGCATCGACGAGAACGACGCCGACGTCGGCCACGAGGCGACCGTCTCCAAGATCGGCGACGAGCAGCTCTTCTACCTGCAGAGCCGCGGCCTCGACGAGGAGGAGGCCTCAAAGATGATCGTCAACGGCTTCATCGAGCCGGTCACCAAAGAGCTGCCGATGGAGTACGCGGTCGAGCTCAACCGCTTGATCGAGCTGCAGATGGAGGGTTCCATTGGCTGAGGTCGCGACCGCACCGGCCTGGCTCGACGAGAGGCGCCGGCGCGGCGCCTCTCTCGCGCAGGAGCTGCCCCTCCCCGACCACAAGTCGAAGGGGTGGGAATTCACCGACCTCTCGCGGTTGGACCTGGGCGCCTACGAGGAGGCGGGCGCGGAACCGGTCGTCTCCGGCGCCGAGGGCGCGATCGTCGTCTCGCTGGCCGAGGCCGTCTCGAGCCACGGCGATCTGGTCAGCGAGCGGCTCGGCTCGCTGGTGCCGGTGGAGGACCTCTTCGTCGCCCTCAACGAGGCGCGCTGGCGCGACGGCGTCCTCGTCTACGTCCCCAGCGGGCTGCGGCTGAGCGAGCCGATCCAGATCGAGGTGCCGGTCGACACGTCCGGCAACGCGGTCGACTGGCGGACGCTGGTCGTGGTCGAGGACGGTGGCGAAGCCGAGGTCTGGGAGCACTGGTCCTCACCCGGCGACGAGGTCGACGCGATCCTCAACTCGGTCGTCGAGCTCCATGTCGGCCAGGGCGCGACCCTGCGCTACGTCAACACCCAGGACATCTCCGAGAAGTCGTGGATCTTCGCCACCCAGCGGGCGCAGGTCGAGCGCGACGGGCGCCTCGACTGGGCCGCGCTGGGCTTCGGCTCGGCCAACGGCAAGGTGCGGATGGAGACCAAGCTCGCCGGCCCGGGCTCCGAGGCGCGGGTGACCGGCGGCTACGCCGGCGGCGCCGGGCAGCACCTCGACTACGACACCACCCAGGAGCATGCCGCTCCCAACACCAACTCCGACCTCGCCTTCCGCGGCGTCCTCGCCGCCGGCTCGACCGCCGTCTGGCGCGGGATGATCAAGGTCGACCCGGGCGCCCAGCAGACCGACGCCTTCCAGGAGAGCCGCAACCTCCTGCTCTCCCCCGAGGCCCACGCCGACGCGATCCCCGGCCTCGAGATCCTCGCCGACGACGTCCGCTGCACCCACGCCGCCGCGGTCGCCCAGGTTGACAAGGAGCAGCTCTTCTACCTCACCTCCCGCGGCATCAGCGACGAGGACGCGAAGGCCCTGATCATCGAAGGCTTCCTCGAGTCCCTGGTCGAACGCCTCGCCGAGGGCCCCGTGCGTGACAGCATCTCCGAGGCGCTGGAGACCCGCCTCGCCGAGATCCTCTAGGCGCAATTGCTGAATTTTCCCCCTCAGGGGGAGGAAGATTCAGCAATAACTACAAGGGCGAGTCGTCTTCCCGCCCTGCCCGCCGCTGCGCGACCATGTTGCGGACGATCGCGGCGACGACGATCAGGATCGGGAGCACGTAGAGGACCCAGAGGTAGTGGCCGACGTGGGCTAGCGGGAGCATGCGTCTCCCCTACCCGTTCGCGACCGAAAGCAGGTAGAGCCCGAAGCAGGTGAAGGCGACCATCACCGCCAGCATCCAGTACTGCGAAGCGGTGGCCTTGCGGTAGTCGAGCCAGTAGACGAGGGCGCGGTCGTGGGCGAGCATCAGTCCGATGACGTGTCCTACGACGAGCGCCGCTACTTGGACGTACCAGATGGCGTTGGCGCTGAGGAGCTTGTAGTCGACTTCGTTTGAGACGGTGCCGAAGAGGTCGGTGTGGCCGGTGCCGAGCGGGTCGGAGAGCAGGTAGCCGAACTGGGCCTGCTCCTGGAAGACGAAGAAGCTGAAGTAGTGGGCGACCAGGTAGGCGAGGGCGATCGGGATCAGGGTGTGGGCGAAGCCGGTGCGCAGCTGCTTGAAGGAGGGCGCGCCGGGGACGGTGCGCATGCCGCGGACGCCGAGTAGGTAGACGCCGCCGACGGCGGCAAAGGTGAGCAGCATGAAGATCGTGTCGGTGAGGCGGAGGCCGGTGGTCAGCCCGACGCCGCGGTCGCTGAACCATTCGAAGGTCTTTTCGATCGCGTCCTTGAAGGCCCCGTCCTGGGCACCGTCGAAGCTGGTCGCGGCGATCGAGGCGATGACGACGACGGTCGACCCGGGTAGGCCCGCCCAGTCGGTCGCAGCGGAGAAGGGACGGCGGCGGTAGAGCCTCCCGTCGCGGGCACCGAAGATTCCGAGCCGGCCGAACATCCCGAAGTAGACGGAGAAGGTCTCGCCGCGCTCGCACCAGACCTCGACCCCGAAGACAGCCATCATCGCCAGCGTGTAGACGCTGTAGACGAGGGCGGCGACGGCGACGGCGTGGGGTTCGATGTCGACCGAAACGATGCTGGTGCGGCCGTAGACGACCTCGATCCAGACGAAAGCAAAGAGGCCGACGGCGGCGGGCCAGCGGCCGAGGCGCTCGGGGTAGGCGAGGTGTGCGGGGCGCTGGCCGGCGATCCGGGCGAAGGCACCCCCGGCGGCGCGCCCAACCGCGCGCCAGGGGTTGAAGGGGCGAAAGAGGTCACCGAAGATCGCCGAGAAGAAGGGGAAGCCGAGCCAGCAGGTGACGAAGATGAAGGTGAGGGCGAAGTTGCGATCCGGGGCTTCGGTCCCGCGCAGGCCGGCGTAGACCGCGACGCCGAGCAGGAAGACGCCGATCGCGCCGCAGAGGACCTGCGCGGGCAGGCTCAGCAGCGCCGCCGAGAGGCGCTCGCCGAGCGGCCGCCGGTGCTCGTCCTCGAACCGGGGCTCGCGCCAGGCGGCGGAGAGGGCGAAGAAGGAGGCGATGAGGACGATCGAGGCCGCCCACGCGAACAGCCAGGCAGGGATCGGAAGATCCTGCCTGGATGCCAGCGCGTGGGCGAAAGGAAGGGTCAAGGTTCGATCTTGAGGTCGATGATCTGTTCCTTGTGGCCCTCGAGCTCGGCCTCGAACTCGCCTTCGATTTCAGCCGGGAGGTCGTAGGTGACGGTGCCGCCGCCCTTCGGGACCTCTTTGGCGACGTCGTAGCCGTGCAGGTGGATCTCTTCCTCGAAGGGGACCTGGACCTTGAAGTGGATCTGGTCGCCCTTGCGATAGACCAGTTCCTGGATCCCCCCGACCGGGTGGCCTTCCTTATCGACGACGATCGTCGGCACCTTGCCGGCGTCGGTGCTGCTGCTGGAATCGCTGCCACCGCTGCTGAGGACGATCAGCAGAACGACGGCGACCACCACCAGGGCAGCGCCGATCAGCGCAGTTCTCGTGTTCATATTTCGCTCCTTTGTTCGCAGTTGCCGCTGGGACTACGCGGCAACCGGAGGCGGGCGCTGCGCGAGCCCGAGGGCGATCAGGAGACCGCCGGAAGGTGCGAAGGAGCGAGGGGCGTTCGGCAGAGCTGCCGGCCTGGCCCCGCCATGACTTGACTCGCCGTGCCTTGCCAGCCGCTCGGAGAGGCGGACGACCGCCTCGCAGCCGGGGTAGCGGCCGAGGAGGAGCGTCGCCAGCAGTGCCAATAGCGGCAGCGCGGGCAACAGGAACGTGACGAACTCGGCCATCGCGGCCAGGATAACGTCCGCCCTAAATGCGCCCTCAACGCGAGAACATCGCCGCCCCCGACCTGCCTGAGACCCTCGCCTGGATCGGCACCGAACCGGAGTCGATGCCGGCGCTGACCGCCGGCGGCCCGGCGCTTGTCCACTTCGTCGAATACGCGCAGCTGAACAGCGTCCGCACTCTCCCCTACCTGGTCGAGTGGCAGCAGCGTTACCGCGAGGCGGGCCTCAGCGTGATCGCCGTGCAGGCGCCGCGCTTCCCCTTCGCCGCCGAGCGCGACAACGTCGCCGCCGGCCTCGCCGAGCTCGGGGTCGAGTTCCCGGTCGCGATCGACGCCGAGCACGATCTCTGGGCCGCCTACGGCTGCACCGGCTGGCCGAGCCTCTTCCTCTGGAGCCTCGGCGGCGCCCTCGCCTGGGCCCACTTTGGCGAGGGCGAATACCAGGCGACCGAGGAAGCGATCCAGGCCGAGCTGCGGGAGATGGACGCGCTGCAGGATCTGCCGGAGCCGCTGGCGCCGCTGCGCGCGACCGACGCCCCCGGCGTCCACGTCATCCCGCCTACTCCCGAGGTCTTCCCCGGCGGTTCCTGGGAGCGCCCCTGGGTCGCCGGAGAAGACGGCGAGGACCTGGCGCTCGACTACCAGGCCGGCGGTGCCTACGCGACGGTCGAGGGCGACGGCGAGCTGCAGGTCGAGATCGATGGCGAGTGGCGAACGATCCCGGCCGGCTCCTCACCCGGCCTGCGCACCATCGCCGAGCACCCGAGCCACGAGGCGCACAGCCTCGTCCTCCGCCCCGCTCCAGGCGTCAAGATCTGGTCCCTCAGCTTCGCCGCCGGAATCCCGTAACCAGTCCGAAGGAGAAACCCATGATCGCCAAGCTCGACTTCATCGGCATCCCCTCCACCGACGCCGACCGCTCGCGCGCCTTCTACGTCGACACCCTCGGCCTGCGCCCCGACGAGAAGGGCCGCTACGAGTGCTGGGCGGGCGACACCTGCTTCGCGATCTGGGAGCCGGCCAAACAGGGGATGGAGTTCGCGCCGCAGAAGAACGCCCACCCGGCGCTGCACGTCGATGACGTCGAGGCCACCCGCAAGGAGCTGGAAGCCAAAGGCGTCGAGTTCAAAGGCGACACCTTCGACACCGGCGTCTGCCACATGGCCCTCTTCACCGACCCCGACGGCAACGACCTGATGCTGCACAACCGCTACGCGCCCTATGAGAATCGCTAGGAGACTCGTCTTCATCGCTGTTCTGTTTACGACCCTCGTGGCTGCGGGAGCCGGATCGGCCGCCTCCGAGAAGGCCGGCGGCGAAGACGTCGCAGCCGATTTCGGCAGCAGCTTCGCGCCGAAGACGCTCTCTCGGGAGAGGTCGGTTCCGATCGCCCTTTCCCTTTGGGGAAGGATCACGGCGCCGGGAGGGTCACATCCACCCGCCCTTTCACGGCTCAGCGTCGATGCGGAAAGTTTGGAGTTCAAGATCGGCAACCGCCCCGCCTGCCGTCCACCGGGACGCGGGCCGCGGCTCGACGTAGCCGGGATACGCAGGGCCTGCAGGGCGTCGATCCTCGGCAGCGGCCGGATCGAAGTCGAGGTCGCGTTCCCCGACCAAAACCCAATTCCCGTGCGAAGCGAACTACTTGTCCTGAAAGGCGACAGCCATAGCGGAACTGACTTCATTTTCGGCTACCTGCCAGCTCCAGTCACCGGCCAGGTCCTCATCCCCTTGAGAGTGAAGAAGGCCGCTGGCGGTGGCGGAATCCACCTCGGCGCCTCAATCCCCGAGATCGCCAACGGCTACGGCTCCATCACCTACTTCAGGCTCGACTTCAAGCGAGGGGTTTTCCGAGCAAGCTGCCCGCACAGGGCGCTTGGCATGTCGATCTCCGGCATCTTCCCCGAAAGCAACTTCGGGACCGCCACCCTGCTCAGGAACCGCTGCTAAGCGCGCGCCGCGAGCTCCTCGCGGATCTCCTTCGGGAGCATGAAGCGGACGTCCTCGTGGACGGTCCGTAGCTCGGAGACGTCGGCGGCGCCGCGGTCGCGGAAGAGGGAGACGAGGCTCTCGACGAGCTCCTCGGGGGCGCTGGCGCCGGAGGTGATGCCGACGGTCTCGACGCCCTCCAGCCACTCCTCCTGCACCTGGGTGTGGTTGTCGATCAGGTGGGAGGCGGCGCCGTGTTCGCGGGCCACCTCGACGAGGCGGTTGGAGTTGGAGGAGTTGGTCGAGCCGATCACGAGAACGAGGTCGCACTCGCGGGCCAGCTGCTTGACGGCGATCTGGCGGTTGGTGGTCGCGTAACAGATGTCGTCTGACTTGCTGGAGACGATGCCGGGGAACTTGGCGCGCAGGGCGGCGATCACCTCGGCGGTCTCGTCGACCGAGAGCGTCGTCTGGGTGATGAAGGCGACTTTGGTCGGATCCGGGACCTCGAGGCTCTCGACTTCGTCGGCGGTTTCAATCAGGACGATGCTGCCGGGCGCCTCGCCGGTCGTCCCTTCGACCTCCTCGTGGCCCTCGTGGCCGATCATGATGATCGTGTAGCCCTGGGCGGCGAAGCGGCGGGCGGAGACGTGGACCTTGGTCACCAGCGGGCAGGTCGCGTCGATCGTCTGCAGGTTGCGGGAGGCGGCGTTCTCGTGGACCGCCGGCGCCACCCCGTGGGCGGAGAAGACGACGATCGCGCCCTCGGGCACCTCGGTCTCCTGCTCGACGAAGATCGCGCCGCGCTTGGCCAGCTCCTCGACCACGTGCTTGTTGTGGACGATCTCCTTGCGCACGTAGACGGGCGCCCCGTGCAGCTCGAGGGCGCGCTCGACCGTCTGCACGGCGCGGTCGACGCCGGCGCAGTAGCCGCGCGGGGCAGCGAGGAGGACCCGTTTGGGGCCGGTGGCGGTGGCAGGCACACATTCAGAGTACAAGGCTTCAGAGCCCGGAAACTCGGGCATAAGTAGCCTTGCTGCAATGGCTACTTCCGGACGCCACTTGGACCGCCTCACCGCCGTCGACGCCTCGTTCCTGACCAACGAGAGCTCGAGCAGCCACATGCACATCGGCGCGATCCTGATCTTCGAGGGGCCGCCGCCGAAATACACCGACTTGGTCGAGCACGTCCGCGGCCGTTTGCCCCTGGTTCCGCGCTTCCGCCAGAAGCTGGTGGTGCCGCCGCTGGAGGCCGGCCGGCCGCTCTGGGCCGACGACGTCAACTTCAACCTCACCTACCACATCCGCCACACCGCGCTGCCCGATCCGGGCGGCGAGGAGGAGCTGAAGAAACTGGCCGGGCGGATCTTCTCCCAGCAGCTCGACCGGCTGAAGCCGCTGTGGGAGCTGTGGCTGGTCCAGAACCTCGAACGCGACCGCTTCGCGATCCTGACCAAGACCCACCATGCGATGGTCGACGGCGTCTCCGGCGTCGACATCGGCACCGTCCTCTTCGACGTCGAGCGCAAAGCCGAGCCGCTGAAGCTGGAAGACGACTGGGTGCCGCAGCCCGAACCGGGCACGACCGAGCTGGTCGCGCGGGGGATCGCCGACGCGGTGGCGGCGCCGATCAAGCTCGCCGAGCGGGCGGTCGACGTGGTCAAGAACCCGGAGACGACCGCGCGCAAGGCGGTCGAGGCGCTGGAGGGCGTCGGCGAGATCGTCAGCGCCTTCGCCGACCCGGCGCCGGACGTGCCCCTGAACGACGAGATCGGCCCGCACCGCCGCTACGTCTGGGCGCGCTCGGAGCTGGCCACCTTCAAACGAATCAAAGACACGTTCGGCGGCACCGTCAACGACGTCGTCCTCGCCGTAATCGCCGGCGCCCTGCGCGAGTGGCTGCACGGCCGCGGCATCCGCACCGAGGGGCTGGAGCTGCGGGCGCTGGTCCCGGTCTCGATCCGCGGCCAGGACGAGCGCGGCGACCTCGGCAACCGGATCGCGCTTATGCGCGGGCCGCTGCCGGTCTACATCGAGGACCCGGTGCGGCGACTGCGCACGATCAGCGACGCGATGGCGGGGCTGAAGCGCTCCAAACAGGCGCTCGGAGCCGAAGTGATCGCCCGCTTCAACGACTTCGCGCCGCCGACGATCCTGGCGCAGGCAGCGCGGATCAACTTCTCGACCCGCCTCTTCAACCTCATCGTCACCAACGTGCCGGGACCGCAGATGCCGCTCTACGTCCTCGGCAAGGAACTCGAGGACGTCTTCCCGGTCGCCTTCCTGCCGCAGAACCACGCCCTGGCGGTGGCGATCATGAGCTACAACGGCAAGGTCGGGTTCGGCCTGCTCGCCGACTACGACTGCATGGAGGACATCGAGGTCGTCAGCGACGGGCTGAACGAAGCGCTCGCCGAGCTCGAGGCGGCGGCGGGCAAGTCGGCCAAAGCGGCGTAGCTCGCCATGCCCCTCCTCCTCGTTCTCCTCTTCATCGTCGTCCCGGTCGCGGAGCTCTACGTGATCATCAAGGTCGGCGAGCTGATCGGCGTCTGGCCGACCCTGATCCTGCTGTTGGCCGACGCGCTGCTCGGCTCCTGGCTGCTGAAACACGAGGGGCGCGGGGCCTGGCGGCGCTTCAACCAGGCGCTGGCGGAGCGGCGCTTTCCCGGCCGCGAGGTGGCCGACGGGGCGCTGATCATCGTCGGCGGCACCCTGCTGCTGACGCCGGGCTTCCTCACCGACATCGTCGGAGTCTTCCTGTTGCTGCCGCCGACCCGGGCGATCTCGCGGCGGCTGCTGAAACGGTTCACGATCGGGCGCTTCATGGTGGTCGGGCTGCCGGGCGGCGGCCGCGGACCCTCCGGCCCGCCGCCGGCGAACGGCGGCCGGCGCCCGCCCCGCGACTACGACTTCGACGCGACCGCCGAAGAGGTCCCGGACGACGGCGGCTCGGATCCGCGGCTGCCACGGACCGATCGGCCCTGAGATGGCGGTCGGGGAGCGGCAGACCGAGCGCCTCCTCGCCCGCCCGCCGACCGCCGACGACCGCGCCCTCTACCACGCCCACTTCACACGGCCGGAGATCGAGGCCTGGCTGCGCCCCTCCCCCCTGCCGCCGTTCAACGCCCAGGTGATCGACGAACTGGTCGACGGCGACCAGGCCCACTGGCAGGACCACGGCTTCGGGCCCTGGGTCCTGATCGAGCGGGAGAGCGGCGCCTTCGCCGGCCGCGGCGGCCTCGCCTGGACCTCTGTCGAAAGCGTCGCCGAAGTCGAGCTCCCCTGGAGCATCGAGCCCCACCTCCACGGCCGTGGCCTCGCCACCGAGGCCGCCACAGCCGCCTGCGACTACGCGCGCGAGCTCGGCCTCGAGCAGGTCGTCGCGCTCGTCCTCCCCACCAACATCCCGTCGCAGCGCGTCGCCCGGAAGGCGGGTTTCAAGGAGGACGGTGAGGTCATCCACGCCGGGTTGCCGCACCTGCTGTTTCGGCTGGGCCTTTAGCGCTCAGCGTCGGCGGTGATGATGCGACCGGTGCCGGTGCCTTCCGCAGCGGTGCTTCGACCCTTTGCGATGGTGGCATCTCGCCCTCGAGCGGGCGGGAGCGGCAGGAGCCGAGGACCGCGGCGCGGCAGATACCGGGCCCGCAGAAGGCACGGTGCTGCTGATACCGAACGCTCCCAGCCCGTAATCGTCGACGGCGACTGCCGGATCGGCGGGGGATATCGTCGTCCGCAAGCCCTGGGCGAAGCTCCAGTATTGGTGTGAAGGGAGCCCCTCCACCCTGGTTCCGTCGAGTGGAGCGGCGCGCAGATGTGCGTGGGGGTCGGGGGTGTTGTCGATCGCCCACTGATCCACGTTGACGTAGTGCTGAGTCCCGCCGAAGATGCTCCAGGTGCTGACGTAGATCGGGGCGCCACCTGCAACTCGATACACCCGACCGGTGGTTGCACCTCGGATGAAGGTGCCGTCCGCGGGATAGAGGTGAAGGTGGGCATGGGGGTCGCCGGGGTTTTCGACCGCCCAGCGATCGACGTGGACCGACGGCTGCGGACCGCCGATCACGTTCCAGTTGCTCAGGTAGAGCGGCGCCCCGCCGGCGACGATGTAGACGCGCCCGTCGGAGGCGCCGAGAAGCGTCCCGTCAGCCGGGTATCGGCGTAGGTGGGCGTGTGGATCGTCGGGGTTTTCGACCGCCCAGCGGTCGACGGGTACCGACGGTTGCGGCCCGCCGATCGCCGCCCAGTTGCTGACCCAGAGCGGAGCGCCGCCGGCAACGACATAAACGCGGCCGTCGGAGGCGCCGAGCAGGGTGCCGTTGGCGGGGTTCGATCGCAGGTGGGCATGGGGGTCGTCGGGGTTTTCGACCGCCCAGCGATCGACGTGGACCGACGGTTGCGGACCACCGATCGCCGCCCAGTTGCTTACCCAGAGCGGTGCTCCGCCGGCGACGACGTAGACACGGCCATCGGAGGCGCCGAGGAGGGTGCCGTTGGCGGGGTTCGATCGCAGGTGGTCCCAGGGAACGCCATCCCCCGCGTGCGTCACCGCCGCTCCGTCGATTCCGATCGACGGCTGCGGCCCGCCGATCGCAGCCCAGTTGCTGACCCAGAGCGGAGCGCCGCCGGCGACGACATAAACGCGGCCGTCGGAGGCGCCGAGGAGGGTGCCGTCGCGCGGGTACTGTGGCAGGGCGCCGAATTCAGCGTCGGACAGGTTTCGCGCCGTCTGCGGACCACCTACTGCCGCCCAGTTCGAAACGTAGACCGGGGCGCCGCCGGCGATGCGATAGACGAAGCCGTTGTGGGCGACGAAGCTTCCTTCCCCGGGCGGTCCGCTGGGGAGGTCCTTGAAGTGGATATAGCCGGAGGGATAGCCGGAAGGGATGGTGCGTTCGTGGTAGTGCCCGGCGTAGTCGTAGTTGTACTCCTCGATCGTCACCGTCCCCGCCCCCACCGCCGCGACCCACGCAACGTGATTCCCGGGTCCCCACCACGCCACGGCACCCACCGCCGGGGTGCCGTTCACCGCGTAGCCGCGGCTCTGCGCATCCGGCCCCCAGCCACTGGCGTTGTCGTGGAACGGCATCTCGAACCCGTTGCGCTCGTGCAGCCACCAGGCAACCGCGCTGGTGCACTCACGGTTGTACTCCCCCCAGCTGTCGAAAACCGAGTCCATCGGGATGTTCCGCCACTGGGACGGGTAGTCGTCTCCCGTGGCCGCGGCGCCGGCGGAAGCCGGGCAGGCCGCAAGGACCAGGACCAGGAGCACAAGCGGGAACACCCAAGTCTTCGCCTTCAAGAAGATCCCCCAATAAACAAGTTCGGTCGACAAAACGACGGCCACCCTACGCCAGCCGTCGACAGCCGCCGGGTGACCGGCTCTAGAAGGTTCGACTTTTGGTACCGCTGGTTACCGCATATCGCGGAGGGTCAGAACCCGAGCGCGAACTTGGCGTCCTCGGTCATCATTTCCGGCGACCACGGGGGGTCGAAGACCATCTTCGGGTGGACGGCGGTGACGCCGGGGAGGTCGCCGACGAACTCCTTCATCTGCTCGGAGACCTGGGGGCCGATCGGGCAGGCGGGCGTGGTGAGGGTGAAGGTGACGTAGACCTCGGCGTCCTTCTCGATGTTGACGTCGTAGACGAGGCCGAGGGAGACGAAGTCGAGACCGAGCTCGGGGTCGATTACCTCCTCGAGGGCCTCGTAGACGTCCTCCTCGGTGAGGGTTTCGTCGTGGTCCGCTGCCGGGGCCGCGGGCTGCTGGTCGGGCGTGGTGATCTGCTCGTCGCTCATAGGTCCATGGTAGCCGGGCGATCAGCGCGGCTCCGGGGGCGGGCCCTCCGGGGCCGGGGCCAGCTGCAACTGGTACCAGCCGACGTCGCGCCAGGCGCCCTGCTTCCAGCCGATCTCGCGGTTGACGCCGACCAGCTCGAAGCCGAGGTGCTCGTGCAGTCCGACGCTGGCCTCGTTCGGCAGGGTGATCCCGGCGCAGGCCATGCGGAAGCCGCGCTCGCGCAAGCGGTCGAAGAGGGCTCCATAGAGGGCGCGGCCGACTCCCCGGCCCCGCGCTTCCTCGGCTAGATAGATGGAGACGGTGACGCTCCAACGGTAGGCCGGGCGATCGCGAAAGGTGGACGCATTGGCGTAGCCGACCACCCCTCCCTCCCGCTCGGCGACGAGCCAGGCGTGACTCGCGCCGTAGCGCTCGATCCGCGTCGCCATCTCCGCCGCGTCCGGTGCCCGTTCCTCGAAGGAGACGGGGCTGCCCTCCACGTGCGGCGCATAGATCGCCGCGCAGGCGGCGGCGTCGCGGGCGGGTTCGGCATCTCGGATGCTGAAGTCGGGCACGAAGACGGCAATCTAGTTCGCTCGCGATCACTAGGCTGCCGGGGCATGAGTGAGCAGGGAAACGTGGTGCGACGGTCGATCGGGATCGTCTTCTCCGACGGCGGCCTCCTGGCGCTGACTTCCCAGCTGCCCGAGGGCGGCCGCGGCATCGACGAGGAGGAGGTGACGGCGGTCCTCTGCGAGCCCGACGGCGCGCCGCAGACCTTCGAGGAGGCCCTGCTCTCGACCGAGTACGGCGAGGACGGTGTGCAGCGCCGGGCGACGCTGGAGCTATGGCCATCGGTCGAGGAGATGCGGCCGCTGCGCGGCGCCGGCTCGCTGATCAGCTCGGTCTGCGTGCGCCGCCAGCACCTCGACTCCCAGATCGCCTTCTTCCGCTGGTCGGTCGAAGGGCGCGAGGGGCTCGGCACCTACGAGGTCGCCCGCGTCGTCGATGGGTGAGGCCGGCTCCAGCGGGATCCGGGCGATCGTCTCCGACTTCGGCGGCGTCCTGACGACGCCGCTGCTCGGCAGCTTCGAACGCGTCCAGGACGAGATCCAGATCCCGGCCGAATATCTCGGACAGGCGTTGCGGGCGGCCACCGAAAAGCGCGGCGACAACCCGCTCTTCGAGCTCGAGCGCGGCGAGCTCGAGGAGTCCGAGTTCCTCGAGCTGCTGAGCACCCAGCTAGAGCCGCTGCTCGGCCACCGCCCGCACCTGCACCGCTTCCGCGAGGTCTACTTCGACGCGCTCGACCCGAACGAGCCGATGATCGAGCTGATGCGGGAGCTGAAGGCGTGCGGACTGAAGATGGCGATGCTGACCAACAACGTGCGCGAGTGGGAGCCGCTCTGGCGCTCGATGATGCCGGTCGACGAGATCTTCGAGGAGGTCGTGGACTCCGCCTTCGTCGGCTGTCGCAAGCCGGAAGGACGGATCTATCGGCTGACCCTGGAGCGGATCGGGATCGCGCCGGAGGCCTGCCTCTTCATCGACGACCTCCAGGTCAACTGCGAAGGCGCGGAAAAGGCCGGGATGCAGGCGGTCAACTTCCGCGACAACGAGCAGGCGATCGCCGAGATCCGGGCCGCGGTCGGCGTGCCGGCCGCCGGCTAGGAGCGTTCGCGCTCGCGAACCGACGCGGCGGCCCCGTTACCGTCGCCGGCCCGCTCGGGCGCCTCACGCCAGCGGCGGGCGAACGGCAGGCGCCAACTGTGCGGGGCGATCAGGGCGCCGATCTCGGTCGGCCCCCATGACCCCTGCGGGTACGGTTTCACCGGCGGCGGGTCCCGAAGCAGCGGCTCGGACACTTCCCACAGGCGCTCGATCCCATCGGCCGTGGTGAAGAGGGTGCGGTCGCCGATCATCGCGTCGCGGATCAGCCGCTCGTAGGCCTCGACCGCGTCGCCGCGGTAGCCGGTTTCGTCGAGCGAGAACTGCATGCTCGCCTTGTCGAGCACCATCCCCATCCCCGGCCGCTTGCCGTAGAAGGAGAGCGAGACGCGCGAGGACTCGTCGAGGTCGAAGGTGAGGTGGTCGGGGCCGTAGCGGCCGACCCGCGAGTGCTCGGGGAACATCGCGTGCGGCGGCTCGCGGAAGGCGATCGAGATGATCCGCGCCCCTTCGCCCATCCGCTTGCCGGTTCTCAGGTAGAAGGGGACGCCGCTCCAGCGCCAGTTGTCGATTTCGCAGCGCAAGGCGATGAAGGTCTCCGTGCTCGAATCGGGGTCGACCCCCTCTTCTTCGCGGTAGCCCTCGTACTGACCGCGGACCGCCTGGGTGGGGTCTAGCGGCTGCAGGCTGCGGAAGACTTTGTTCTTCTCCTCGGTGATCGAGCCCGGTTCCAGCGCCGTCGGCGGCTCCATTGCGACGAAGCCGAGGATCTGGAACAGGTGCGTCACGACCATGTCGCGGAAGGCGCCCGTCTTCTCGTAGAAGGGGGCGCGGGAGCCGACCCCGAGCGTCTCCGGCACGTCGATCTGGATGTGGTCGATGTGGTTGCGGTTCCAGATCGGCTCGAAGAGGCCGTTGGCGAAGCGCAGCGCGAGGATGTTCTGGGCTGCCTCCTTGCCGAGGAAGTGGTCGATGCGGAAGACCTGGTCCTCGTCGAGGACTTCGTGGACCATCTCGTTCAGTGCCCGCGCCGAAGCGAGGTCGGTGCCAAACGGCTTCTCCATGATCACCCGCGAGCGTTTCGAGAGCCCGCAGGTCTTCAGCATCTGGATCACGTCCGGCGCCGCCGTCGGCGGCACGCTCAGGTAGTGGAGCAGCCGCATCTCCGGCCCCAGCTCCCCCTCGGCCTTCTGCACCGCCTCGGCCAGCGCCTCGGGCGCCTGCGCGTGCGGAACGTAGGAGAGCTTGGCGGAGAACTCGTGCCATTCCTCGCCACCGAAGGCGCTGCGCGCGAACTCCCGGCAGGCCTTTTCGGCAATCCCCCGGAACTCGGCATCCGAGATCTCCTCCATCGAGACCCCGACCACCCGGAACTCCGGCATCAGCCCCGCCTGGAACAGCCGCAGCAGCCCCGGCAGCAGCTTCCGCCGCGCCAGATCGCCGGTGGCTCCGAAGATGACGATTACCTGAGGCGGAACGTCCACGAGTCGAGCTTAGCCAGCCGTCCCCGCGACAAGGCCACGATCGGACACAAATCGCCTAGGGTTCGGTACTGATGGATGTCTCCTCTGCGAACGCCTTGGTGGTCGCGAAAGCCGAAGCCGGCGTCGCCGGCGGGGCGCTGGCAGCGCTCGCCGGGGGCGTCGCCGGCATCTTCAGCGAGCGTTGGAAAACTCAGCACGAGCAGACCCAACGACAAGAAGAACGTACCCGCGATCGCGAAGAGGGATTCGAGACAGCGCAGACCGGTTACCGCAGGTGCTACCAGAACTTCCTTGACGAGGTGGCTGGGTTTCGAAGCACACCTGAGAGCCAGGAGCCGTCGAAATCCGCTTTGTTGGTTCTCTTCCACAGATTCGACGAGGCCTGCTTGACGGGAGATCCACTGGTCGCCGAGGAGCTCGTCGCCTACTGGCCACAGGATCGCCGCGACGCCTTTCAACCTCCGCAGAAATCGCCTCCCGACAAGCTGATGAGGGCGATGTGGGAGCACGGGGCGCGCTCGTTGGGAAACCAGGACGAGATCAAGCAAAAGACCTGATCGCGCGCGGCGCTAGCGAATGAGCGATCAGCTAGTTGTCGGAACCGGCGCGGTCCCAGACGTACAGCTCCATCGCCTCGCCCGCCAGCTCCATCAGGCGGGGTGGGCCGAGGAGGCCGAGGACCAGCTCGAGGGCGTCCTCTTCGGTGACGCCGGAGTCGACGGCCTCCTCGCCGCGGAAGCCGGCGGCGAGCTTGAGGGCCTCGCGGCGGTTTTCGCCGAGCGAGTTGAAGGCGCCCATGAGGAAGTCGCGGTTGGGGACCGGCTGGCCGACCTCGAGGGAGCCATGCCAGGCGGCGAGCATCGAGAGGTCGTGCTCGTCGAGCTCGGAGATCGCCTTCGCGTAGTGGACTTCGAGCTCGTGCTCGGGGATCTCGTCCACCCAGGCGCGCACCGCCTCTCCGAGGAGCTGGCGGCGAGCCTCACGGCCGACTGAGTCGGCGATGGCCCGGATGGCGTCGGCTGGGTCTACGAAGCAGAGGGACATGCGATGAGAGAAAGGTAGAGGGGGTCGCCGACGCCAAAAGATGCCCGCTAATCCCCCAGTTTGCGGCGTCGTGGGCGGTGGTGCCGAGTAGGCGCCGGACCCGTCCCTAGGCTCGGTCCCGTGCCGCTGAAACTCGTCTACGGACCGCCCAACTCGGGCCGCGCCGGCGTCATCCGCCGCGACTTCGCCGCCGCCCTGGAGCGGGACCCGATCCTCGTCGTGCCGACCGTCGACGACGTCTTCGCATTCGAGCGCGAGCTCTCCGGCGGCGGCGCCCTGCTCGGCGGCGCGGCGATGACCTTCGGCGGCCTCTTCCGCACCGTCGCCACGACGGCCGGCACCCCCGCCGGCGCCGAGCTCTCGCCGGCGCAGCGGCTGCGGGCGGTCTCGGTGGCGATCGCGTCGCGGCGGGAGCGGCTGCGGCCGCTGCGGCGCTCGGCCGGGCGGCCCCGCTTCGCCGGTGCGCTCGAGCGCCTGCTTGGCGAGCTGCAGGCGGCGGGGGTCGAGCCGGAGGAGGTCGAGGCGAGCGCGGCGACGCTCGAGGGCTCCGCCTACCTCGCCGACGTCGGCGCCCTCTACGGCGGCTACGAAGAGGTGCGGCGGCGGACCGGGCGCGTCGACCCCCACGGGATCGCCCGCGAGGCGATCGCCGAGCTGCGCCGCGACGGTTCCTTCTGGAGCGGGCGGCCGGTCCTCCTCTACGGCTTCGACGACCTGACCGAGAACCAGTTCGAGCTCCTCGCCGCGCTGGCCGCACAGACCGACGTCACGGTCGCCCTCCCTTATGAAGAGGGGAGCGCGGCGCTGGCGGCCCGCGGCCGGCTGCTGGGAAAGCTGCGCGACCTGGAGCCGGCGGAAGAGGTCGTCACCGAGGCCGATCCCGGCAACACCTTCAGCCCGCTGCTCTTCCACCTCACGGTCGGCTTCGGCGCCCCACGGCCGAAGCGGGCCGAAGTCGACGGCAGCCTCACCCTGCTGCGCTCGGCCGGAACCCGGGCCGAGGCCGAGGCGATCGCCGCCCACGTCTCGCGGCTCCTCGCCGGCGGCGCCGACCCGGCCGAGATCGCGATCGCCCTCCGCGATCCCTCCCGCCGCGGTCCGGAGATCTCCGCGGCGCTGGAGCGCAACGGGGTCGCGACGGCGCTCGAGGCCGAGGTGCCGGTCGCCGGGACGAGCGTCGGCGGAGCGCTGATCGCGCTGCTGGAGGCGGAGTTCGGCGCCCGCCGCGCCTCCGACTTCCTCCGCTACCTGCGCGGGCCGTCGGGCTTCTCCCCCGGCCGCGTCGACTGGTTCGAGCGCGAGCTGCGCCGCGGTCGCGTGCGCGACGCCGAGACCGCGCTGCTGCTCTGGCAGGGCGAGGACGGCGAGCCGCCGCGCGACCTCCTGCGCCTGCGCGAAGCCGCCGAGCGCTCCCCCGCCGTGCTGGCGGCGGAGGTCGGGGCGCTGGCGGGACGGATGGCCTCGCGGCCGCTGCGCGACGCCGGCGACGGACCGGCGCTGCCGCAGGGCGAAGGGCTGGAGCTGCGCGCCGCCTCGGAGATCGCCTCCTCGCTGGCCGAGTTGGGCGAGCTCGGGGCGCTGGCGCCGGAGCCGGGCGAGCTGGCGGCGATCGTCGAGGAGCTCGACTTTCGCGTCTGGTCGGGGCCGGTCGAGGGCCGGGTGCGGATCGCCGACCCCTACCGGCTGCGCGCCGCCCGCTTCGACCACGTCGTCGTCGCCTCGCTGCAGGACGGCGAGTTCCCGCGGCGCGACCGCGGCGCCGACCCCTTCCTCTCCGACGCCCAGCGCGAGACGCTCGGCCTCGACCCGCGGCGGGACGCGGAGGCTGAGGAGCGCTACCTCTTCCACGCCTGCCTGGCGCTGCCGCGGCGCAGCCTCGTCCTCTCCTACCGCGACAGCGACGAGGACGGCAGTGCGACGGCGCGCTCGCCGCTGATCGACGACGTGCGGGCGCTCCTCTCCCCCGCCCCCGATGGCAGCTCGCCCGATCCGCTGGAGGAGGAGATCACGGTCGCGCGGGACCTGGCGCAGGTGGTCGCGCCGCTGGCCGAGGCGCCCTCCGAGGAGGAGCTGGCGCGGGCGCTGGCCGCGCACGGCCCCGGCGCCGACGCGCCGGCGCTACTGGCGCGGGTCGGGGTCGAAGCCGAGCTGGCGGCGGCGATCGTCGCCCGGGTCGGCGAGGCGCGCCGGGCGGAGGCGGCATCGCGCGCCCCTGGGCCGCTGACCAATCCGGCGGCGCTCGACTCGCTCGCCGCCGTCGCCGCCTACGGCGGCACCACCCTGGAGGAGTTCGACCTCTGCTCCTACCGTTGGTTCGCCGGCCACGAGCTCGACCCGCAGCTACTCGACCCGGTTCCGGATCCGCTTGTCCAGGGCGGTCTCATGCACGAAGCTCTCGACCGCCTCTATAAAGAGCGCCCCGGCGGGGATTCCCTTCCGCGTCCCGACACCCTCGCCGCTTGGACCGAGCGCGGGCGCGAGCTGGTGGCGGCGGTCGTGGCCGAGCGCGAGCTCGGCTCGCACCCGGCCGAGCGGGCGATGGCGCGGCGGGTCGAGCGCCTGCTCGAGCGCTTCCTCGCCGAGGAGGCCGAGCGCGAGACCGGCGGCTTCGAGCCCTGGCTGCTGGAGGCGCGCTTCGGCGAGCACCCGGACGCCGAGCGGCCGCCGCTCGACCTCGGCGGCTGGGGCCTGCACGGCGCCGTCGACCGGGTCGACCGCGCCGCCGACGGCAGTGCCGTCGTCATCGACTACAAGCTCGCCGGCCAGGTCACCCCGCGCGACAAGTTCGAGGAGAAGGCGAAGCTGCAGCTGCCGCTCTACCTGCTCGCAGTCGCCGAGCACTGGGGCGCCAAGCCGGTCGCGGCGCTCTACCACCCGCTGAAGGGCACCTCGACGCGGCGCCCCCGCGGTGTCGCCTCCGCCACGGTCGCCCAGGACCTCGCCGGCTACGGCCTCTACTCGACCGACGTCGTCGAGCCCGAGGAGCTGGAGGAGCTGCTGGACGACTCGCGGCGGCGGGCCGGCGAGATCGTCGGCCGCATGCGCGCCGGCGAGATCCGCCGTGACCCAGGCCCGCGACCAGGGCTGCGCGGCCACGACGTCTGCCCCTCCTACTGCACCTTCGCCTCGATCTGCCGCCGCGACCGCGCCCCCCAATACATCGACGAAGAGGGAGAGGACGAACGGTGACGGTCGAGCAGCGCACCGAGGCGCCGCCACGCCAGCCTACGCCGGAGCAGGCGGCGGCGATCGCCGTGCGCGGCAAGGACGTGCTGCTGGAGGCGGGCGCCGGCACCGGCAAGACCGGGGTGATGGTCGACCGCTACTGCCGCCTCGTCTGCGACGCCGGCCTCTCTCCCGACGCCGTCCTCGCCTTCACCTTCACCGACAAGGCCGCGGCCGAGCTGCGCCAGCGGATCCGCACCGAGCTGGCGCGGCGGGCGGATCGCGGCTCCGAGCGCGCCGCCGCCGTCCTGGCCGGGATCGGCGGCGCCTGGATCACGACGATCCACGGTTTCTGCAACCGGGTGCTGGCGGCGCATCCCGTCGCCGCCGGGGTCGATCCCGGCTTCCGCGTCCTCGACGCGCCGGAGGCGGCGCGGGCGGCGCGCGAGGCCTTCGACGACGCCCTGGTCGAGTTCCTCGCCGACGGAGATGCGGCCCGCGAGGAGACCGTCGCCGCCTACGACGTCGAAGGGCTGCGGGGGATGGTCGTCGGCATCCACGAGGAGCTGCGCAGTCGCGGGATCGACCGGCCTCAGCTGCCCGAGCCGCCGGCGACGGACCCGGAGGCGGCGATCAGCGGCGCGATCGACGCCGCCCGCGAGTGCCTGGAGGAGCTGAAGGAGGGCGACCCGAAACGCGAGCTGCCGGAGCGGGCGCTGGCGCGGCTCGGCGCGCCCGGCCCCGCCCCGACCCTCGACGAGCTGCGCGCCTTCGCCACCCCGAGCAAAGCGAAAGCGCTCGCCGGCTACAGGGAGGCGATCGAGGCGGCGAACGCCCGCACCGCCGAGGCTGGCGAGGGCGGCACCGTCTACCGCCACCTCGCCGAGCTGCTGCGCCTCTTCTCCACCCGCTTCGAGGCGGCGAAGGAACGGCGCGCCGGGATCGACTTCGAGGATCTGCAGATCCTCGCCGCGCGGCTGCTGGAGCGGGCCGAGATCGGTGAGCACTACCGCAGCCGCTTCCGCCAGATCCTCGTCGACGAGTTCCAGGACACCAACCGGCTGCAGCTGCGGTTGATCGAGGCGCTGCGCGGCCCGAAGACCGAGCTGGTCGTGGTCGGCGACGAGCTGCAGTCGATCTACGGCTTCCGCCATGCGGACCTCGACGTCTTCCGCCGTCGCCGCGAGGAGATCGACCGCCGCGCCGACGCCGAGCTGATGCGCCTCAGCGGCAACTTCCGCTCCCGCCCCGAGCTGGTCGGCGCCGTCAACCTCTTTGGCGAGGCGCTGCTCGGCGCCGCGTACAACCCGCTGCGGGTGGGGACGCCGCCGCCGGAGGAGCCCGCCCTGGGCGAGGGCCCGCCGGTCGAGCTGCTGCTGACCGCCCGCGACGGCTGGGACGGCGAGGGGATCGAGCTCGAGCCGGCGATCGACGGCGCCACGCCGCTGAACTGCCTGGCCGAGGCGCGCGCGGTCGCCGAGCGGCTGCGCGAGCTGGCCGATGAAGGGACGCCGCGCGGCGAGATGGTCGTGCTGCTGCGCGCCTTCTCCCACCTCGACGCCTACGAGGACGCGCTCGAACGCGCCGGCCTGCGCCCCTACGTAGTCGGCGGCCGCGGCTACTGGTCCCAGCAGCAGGTCGCCGACGTCTGCGCCCTGCTGGCGGTGATCGCCAACCCGCTCGACGACCACGCCCTCTTCGGAGCGCTCGCCTCCCCCGCCTGCGCGGTCGCCCCGGACACGCTCTGGCTCCTGCGCGCCGCGGCCGGCAAACGGAAGCACGTCTGGCCGGCGGTGGAGCGAGCGGCCGGAGCGGGCGAGGCGGAGCTGGCCGATCCCGGGCGCCTGGAGGACATCCCCGAGAGCGAGCGGGAGCTGTTGGCGACCTTCGTCGCGCGGATCGCCTCGCTGCGCGAGCGCGGGCCGCGCCTCTCGCTGCCGGGGCTGATCGAGGCGGCGGTGACCGAGACCGGCTACGACCTCGCCGTCCTCAGCCGGCCGGCGGGCGAGGCGCGCTTCGCCAACGTCCGCAAGATGGCGCGGCTGGCGGCCGAGTTCGAGCAGCGCGAGGGGCGCGACCTGCGCGGCTTCCTCGACTTCCTCGCGGCGCGGGCCGAAAGCGACGCCGAGGCGCAGGCGGCGACCGCCGCCGAGGGCCACGACGGCGTCCGGATCATGACCGTCCACAACGCCAAGGGGCTCGAGTTCGGCGTCGTCGCGGTGCCGGACCTCTCGCGCCGGCTGCTGGGTGCGGGGCGCTCGCCGCTGCTGACGCTCGGTCGCGAGGAGCAGCCGCGGGTCGGCCTGCGGCTCGTCCGCCTCGGCAGCCCGAAGATCGACCTTTTCGCCTACGGCGCCCTTTGCGAAGAGGCGGCCGAGCGCGAAGCCGAAGAGGAGCTGCGGCTCTTCCACGTCGCCGCTACCCGCGCCCGCGAGCGCCTGATCGTCAGCGGCGTCGTCAACCCGAACCCGGGCCGGGAGACGAAGGGCAGACCGGTGATCGAGCGCCTGGTCGAGACACTCGGCGTGCCGCGGGACGAAGACTCGACCGTGCCGGTGGCGCCGCCGTCCCTGCGACCGGGCCTGGAAACTGAGCTGGCGCCCTCGGAGATCGCGGTCCGGGTCAACCTCCCCTCGCCCGAGCGCGCCGCCGAGCTGCGGTCGCTGCGCCGCCAAGCTGCCGCCGCCCGCGAGCTGGGCGAAGGACCGCCGCCGCTGGTCGAGCGCCGGCCGCCGACCGTCCCCAGCCGCCCCCTCTCTTACACCGCGATCTCGGCCTACCAGGAATGCCCCTACCGCTTCTACATGGAGCGCGTCCTGGGGATGGCGCGGATCGACGAGGGAGCGCCGAGCGACGAGCTGGCGCTCAGCGACCCCGAAGAACGCACCGCCCGCGGCGCCGCGGTGCACGCCCTGCTGGAGTGGAGCCAGGCGAGCGGATGGGCGGAGCCGTCGCTGGAGCTGGCCGAGCGGCACGCGGTCGCGAACGGGCTCGACGTCAAGACGGGATCGGAGCTGCTGGAGCCGGTGCGGCAGTGGATCTGCTCGCCGCTGCGGGAGCGGATCGGCGCCGAAGCGACGCGCGTGCGGGCCGAGGTGCCGCTGCTGCTCGGTGTCGGCGACACCGTTCTCCGCGGCTCGATCGACCTCCTGCTCGAGCGCGACGGGGCGCCGCCGCTCGTCCTCGACTACAAGACCGACCGCCTGAATGGCGCCGATCCCGCCGAGCGCGCGGCTCACTACGGGGTCCAGCGCTCGATCTACGCGCTCGCCGTCGCCGAGGCGCTCGACCGGGAGGAGGTCGAGGTCGCCTACGTCTTCCTCGAGCGACCAGCCGACCCCGCGGTCTCACTCCTCGGCCCGACCGAGATGACCGCCGCCCGCGCCTCCCTGGCCGAGACGATCGCCCGGATCGAGAGCGGCGACTTCCCGGTCGCACCGCCCGAGCAACGCGACTGGTCCCTCTGCCGAGGCTGCCCGGCGCTCCGCGGTCTCTGCGGCGGGCCCCGCGAGGACTAGCTCGGTTCGGAGCCGACCTCTAGCTTCGCCGCGAGGTCGTCGAGTCGCAGCTCTTTCAGACCCTCGCCGACCTCGTCGAGCTCGGCGGCGCAGTATTTGACCAGCTCGCGGCCCTCTTTGCAGAGGTCGAGGGTCTCGCGCAGGCCGGCCTGGCCGGAGTCGAGCCGGTCGATGATCTCCTCCAGCCGCTCGACCGCAGCCTCGTAGCTCTCGGGGCTATCGCTCACGCTCACGGTCTCCGTCGCCGTCTCCATCGCCGGCTGTATTGATTCTCGCTCGAACGCGTCCATCCGCAAACCGCAGTTTGACCTCCCCGGCGGCGGCCGCATCGGCGGCGCTGGTCAGCGGCTCGGCGTCCTCCCCCTCGACCAGGGCGTAGCCGCGCTCGAGCGTGCGCTCGGGTTCGTGCGCCCGCAGGGTGACGAGCGCCCGGCCGAGCGCGGCGCGGCGTTTCTCCAGGTCGGCGCCGGCCGCCCGGTTCCGCGCCCGCTCCAGGACCACGGTCCCGATCCGCTTCTGCGAGGCGGCGCGTTCGGCGAGACCGCGTTCGGAGGCGGCGCGGATCTCGCGGATCTTCTGGTTGAGCTTGCCGCGCTCGCGCTGCAGCGCCCGCGCCGGCCCGCGCGCCAGCGCACCCAGGTGCCGCGACCGCGTCCCGACCGCCCCCTCCCCCGCCCGCCGCAGCGAGACCGCGCAGCGCTCGAGGCTCTCGCGGGCGGCGACGCAGTCGAGCGGCACCGCCGCCTCGGCCGCGTGGGTCGGGGTCGAGCAGGCGACCGCGGCGACGTCGTCGATCAGGGTCTTGTCGCGCTCGTGGCCGACGGCGCTGACCACCGGCACCCGCAGCATCGCCACCGTCCGGCAGAGGGTCTCGTCGCAGAAGGCCCAGAGGTCGGCGAGGCTGCCGCCGCCGCGGGTGACCACGATCGCCTCGACCTCGGGCCGCGCCGCCAGGTCCTGCACCGCCCGGCCGATCGCCGGCGCCGCGTGGCGGTCCTGAACGGGGGCGAAGCCCCAGATCACCGAGCCGCCCCAGCCGCGCCGCTGCAGGCCGGCGAGCAGGTCGCGCCGGGCGGCGCCGGTTTCGGCGGTGACGACACCGATCGCCTTCGGCAGCCGCGGACGGTGCAACTGCTTCTGCAGCTCGAACAGCCCCTCGGCGCGCAGCTGCTTGCGCAGCGCCTCCAGCCGCGCGATCAGGTCGCCCTCACCGGCCAGGCGAATGTGCGTGGCGCGGAAGGAAAAGTTGGGGGATGCCTGACCCCCACCGGGGTAGTAGTCGAGCCCGCCGGATGCGACTACTTCAACACCATCGCGCAGTTGGTCCCCGATCCCGCACTTCTCCAGGTCGTTCAACCAGATCGCGCAGGGGACGGCGCCGTCGCTGTCGCGCAGCTCGAAGTACGCCTGCACTTTGCTTCGACCAACCCCGGTTACCTCACCGATCAGCTGGACCTTCGCCCGCTTGCGCATCTCCGCCTGGATCTTCCGGGCGTATGCGCCGACCTCGAACGGCCCGGGATATCGCGGGCCCACTTCTAGTGCCGAAAGCTGCTCTTCCACTCCACCCAGGCTAAAGAACGCTCCGGCCCGCTCAGCCGGCTTTCTTCCAGCGGCGTGCCCAACTCTTCAGCGCGCTCAGAACCGGGTCGAGCTGCTCCCCCGCTTCGGTCAGCGAGTAGACGACCCGCACCGGCGTCCCCGCTTCGACCGCGCGCTCGACCAGCCCCTCCTGCTCGAGCTCGCGCAGCCGCTGGGAGAGCAGCCGGTCCGAAAGCCCCGGCACCGCCTTGCCGATGTCGGCGTAGCGCTTCGGCCCCTCGCTGAGAGCGACGACGATCGCCCCGGTCCAGCGCTTGCCGATCAACTCGATCGCATGGTGGAAGTGCGGGCAAACCGCCCCCTGGGACCGCTCCTGCGAACTCACTCCCTCCATCGCAATCGAGCTTACAGAACGTAAGTGACCGCCTTCGCGTGTCGAGTTATGCGGCCGAACGGCGCCATAACTCGACACTCACCCCGTGCACGGCCCGGTGCTGACGCTTTCGGCGGTGTGCCGCAGCGCCGAGCGCACCTGCTCGGCCGGGATCGCGAAGCCGCCGCGCGGTCCGCCGGTCGTCGCGGCGAAGACGGTTCCGACGGCCTCGCCGTCGGCGTCGACGAGCGGGCCGCCGGAGTTGCCGCTGCGCACCGATCCGCTCAGCGCCGTGATCGTCCGTTCGATCGGGCCGTTGCCGTAGGAGTCCTCGCTGATCGTCGTCCGGGTTTCGCCGATCCGCGCCGGCTCCAGCGCGTAGGGACCGTTTTCGGGATAGCCGAGCACCGCCGCGTCCTCCCCCTCCCGCCGCGTGGCGTCGATCGGCAGGGTCGGCAGCGCGGCGCCGATCCGCAGCAGCGCCAGGTCCTGCTTCGGCTCGTAATAGATCGCCGTCGCGTCGAGCTCGGCGCCGTCCTGGGTGGTGACCGTGGTGTCGTCGGCACCGGCGACGACGTGCGCGTTGGTGACGACGATTTCGGGCATCACCGCCCAGCCCGATCCCTCGATCCCCAGGCCGCAGGCGGTGCTCAGCACCCGCACTACGGAGTCGCCGGCGTGGAGGACGTCGGGGTCGGAGGCGATCTGCGAGTCGGGGCGGGCGACCGGCGCGGCCGGACCGAGCACCGTCGGCGCCGGGTCGACCCGGTCGAGCGCGTTCAGCAGCGGCCCGGTCGGCGGCAGGACGTCGTTGAGGCTGCGCAGGATCAGCGACTGCTGGATGTCGGCGCGCAGGCGGGCGGTCGAGGGCGCGTGCAGGAGGACGGCGCCGAAGACCCAGGCAAGGCCGAGGGCGACGGAGGCGATCAGCGCCGCGCCGCCGGCGCCGTCGGCCAGCTGCATGAACGGCCGCCGCACCACCTTTTCCCGCAGCCCGAGGGCGAAGCTCTCGACCGTCACCGCCATCAGCGCCCCGGCCAACAGCGCCCCGAGGGCGCCGCAGAGCGGCGCGTAGGGGGAATCGGCGCCCTTGGTCAGCAGCAGCGGCCCGATCCGGCTGCCGATGAAGGCGCCCGCGGCGAACCCGACCAGGGTCAGGGCGCCGACGATCAGGCCCTGGCGGTACCCCCATAGAGCGAGGGCGAAGGTGAATGCAAGAATTGCCCAATCCAATACGGTCACCCGCGAATAGAAGCATGCCGGGAGAGCCTGCTTTAGCTTTCGCCCCGTGAACCGCACCCCCACCCCGGCGGACCGCAGGCGCCGCCTCGTCACCCGCGCCGTGCCGCTGGCGCTGGTCGCGCTGGTCGCCTTCGTCGTCGGCGTCACCGCCGGCTCCCCCGGCTCGCCGGAGAAGGACGTGGCCGGCCGCTTCGCCGAAGCCTGGGCGGCGAAGAACTTCAAGGCGATGTACGCGGAGCTGAACGACGCCTCGCGGGCGCGGGTCAGCCTGAAGGATTTCGAAGCCGCCTACCGCGAAGCGCAGCAGACCGCGACGATCCGCGGGGTCGACGCGGGGTCGGTCGGCGACTCGGAGTCGGCCGACGCGGGCAAGGTCGTCCCGGTCGCGATGTCGATCGAGACCGTCGCCTTCGGTGCCGTCGAAGAAGACCTCGCGCTCCCCTACGACGACGGCGGCGTCGAATGGGACGAGAGCCTGGTCTTCCCCGGCCTGCGCCCGGGCGAGGAGCTGGCCGCCGACGTCGAGCTGGCCGAACGGGCGCCGATCCTCGCCCGCGGCGGGACGGCGCTGGCCGAAGGGCCGGCC
>Ga0307306_10000035_pt1 | contig 27398 bp, 27 predicted proteins | sample ER_DNA_193_FD_194507 | JGI IMG/M metagenome (GOLD analysis project Ga0307306, IMG submission 194507) | Bulk soil microbial communities from the East River watershed near Crested Butte, Colorado, United States - ER_DNA_193 | ecosystem: Environmental > Terrestrial > Soil > Floodplain | place...
ATCATCGTCGGGGCAACTGCGGGTCAGGTATTGACGGGTCTCGCAGGCATTCTGATCTCCTACAGCATGACCCTCAGGGTTGCCGAAGAGCGGGCTCAGATCAGCCAGGAGGAGAAGACCGAGAACCTGCGGGAACGGGAAAGAGGACGCCTGCGGGGGATCTACCGGCAGATCTACAACACGCACATCCAGATCCTCAACGCCACTGCCGAGGCCGATGAGTCCTCGGCCAGCTTTGCGCTCATCACCCAGAGCAATCGCAACCTGTTCTTCCTGTTGACGGAGATCGAGGCGATCGTCGGTGAGACCGACATCCGTGTTGCCTCTCTGGCGAACCGCTTGCGGTCGAACATCCAGGAGATGGACGTCCTCCTTGAAACGGTTCCGGACCCAGAGTCGGTCGAGCGGCTTGAGCAACTCGAGGTGGAACAGCGGGACCTCAAGCGCCAGCTTGCCAGCATCACCGACGGTGCCGTGGCCGGATCGTCGTCTTCCGTCAGTGAGTCCTACTCCTCTGAGTTCCAGCTGATCGAGTTGACCCTCAGCAAGATCGAGGTTCCTGGTCCGGGAGTGGAAGCTTGGATTGCATTCCTCGGGCTCTGCGTCCAGAACCTCTCCGAGGTGCCGGAGATCCACCGCCGCATGGTCGAGCAATCGCTGCCACTGACGAGTTTCGGACACGCGCTGCGGCGCCGAATCGGGCACCAACTACCCTCCTTCCCGGGCTACAAGGGCTTATCTGGGCTCTTGAATAGGGCTTTGGAGGGCACCGCTTTCTGCGTCGTGACGTCGAGATTTGATGGCGCGTTCAGGGGAGTCGCCCTGCGCGACCACCTTCCCACGCATCTGGGACAGGTCGATCGCAACGGCATGGGCGCGGATGAGCCCATGCCTCCGCCTTCACCACCCCACGCCGCGAGGACTCTGATGCCGGAGCTCGTGAAGCTGGCCCGCCCATCTGAAGACTGGGGGCTTTCCGAGTGGGCGATCTACATGCGCGAAGTGGTCGAAGTAGCAGTAGACGGACAACCTGAGCAGTCTTTGCAGCAGGTCGGGAACATTTTCAAGACGCTCTCGGATCTGAAGCCCCCCGCCGTCTCCGGACTGTCCAAATTCCACGCCCACCTTCAACTTGCCCTTGCTGGCTCCGACCTCTGCGTGGTTCAAAAGGACTCACAGAGCGAGCTGGCCGTCGCGCGCAGGTCTGAGGCGGAGAAAATCGGCACAATCCTGCCGGACTTGGTCCTAGTCGACGGGAAGCCTAGGGTGAAAGATCCTCGCCCCGACAGCCATACCGTTGACGGTTACCGACGCGTCCTTCGAAGTGCGGTTCCTCCTTTGAACCTGCCCCAAGCTGCGGCACCTGCGGTTCTCGCGTACCTTCAAGAGAAAGAGATAGGCACCGTCACGGTCGACGAGCTCGCCGTCCAGATTGCGGCGGACGTGCCAGAGGAGTTGCAGCCGCGGGTGAAGCCTGCGCTCGGCCTCCTCCTCAACTGCAAGATCATTCGGACGCAGGATGACGGAGCCGTCGAGGTCACGGCGGGACTCGACCTCGAGCACGTTTTCGTCACTACCGAAGAGGCCGCGGTGCGGGAGATCACCGATCTACTGGGAAGTGTCGATCGAGAGGTCGTGAGAGAGCTCGTCCGCGGTACGACGGCGACGGGCGGCTAGTCCAGCTTCGGCGAGCGCCAGGGCGCTGCCAGGCGGCCGACCAGCTCGTCGCCGAGGCCCTCGATCGGGACCCGGACCTGCTCTAGGGAATCGCGGTCGCGGAGGGTGACGGTGTCGTCCTCCATCGTCTGGTGGTCGACGGTGATGCCCCAGGGGGTGCCGATCTCGTCCTGGCGGCGGTAGCGCTTGCCGATCGAGCCGCCTTCGTCGAACTCGGTCGTGAGGCGGCGGCGGAGGTCGCCGAGGATCTCGCGGGCCTTCTCCGGCAGGCCGTCCTTGGAGACGAGCGGGAGGACGGCGACCTTGACCGGGGCGAGCCGCGGATGGAGGCGGAGGACGGTGCGCTGGCGGCCCTCCACTTCCTCGACCTCGTAGGAGTCGACGAGGAAGGCGAGGGTGGCGCGGTCGGCGCCGGCGGCGGGCTCGATCACGTGGGGGACGTAGCGGTCTTTCGTCTGCTGGTCGAAGTACTCGAGCTTCTCTCCGGAGAACTTGGCGTGCTGGGTGAGGTCGAAGTCGCCGCGGTTGGCGATCCCCTCCAGCTCCGACCAGCCGATCGGGAAGAGGTACTCGATGTCGCTGGTCGCCGAGGAGTAGTGGGAGAGCTCGTCGGTGCCGTGGGCGCGGACGCGCAGGTGGTCGGGGCGGAGGCCGAGCTCGGTGTACCAGCGCTCGCGCTCGCTCATCCAGTGCTGGTGCCACTTCTCGGCTTCGGCCGGCGGCACGAAGTACTCCATCTCCATCTGCTCGAACTCGCGGGTGCGGAAGATGAAGTTGCCCGGCGTGATCTCGTTGCGGAAGGACTTGCCGACCTGGGCGATCCCGAAGGGCGGCTTCTTGCGGGCGAAGGCCATCACGTTCTTGAAGTTGATGAAGATGCCCTGGGCGGTCTCCGGGCGCAGGTAGACGGTCGAGCCCTCCTCGGCCACCGGGCCGACATGGGTTTCGAACATCAGGTTGAACTGGCGCGGCTCGGAGAGCTCGCCGCCGCACTCCGGGCAGCGCAGCTCCGCGTTCGGGTCGCCGCCTTCGGCTTCGACCGCCTCGCGGAGATGGTCCTCGCGCCAGCGCCGCTTGCACTTGCCGAGGCACTGGACCAGCGGGTCGGTGAAGCCTTCGAGGTGGCCCGAGGCCTCCCAGACGCGCGGGTGCTGGAGGATCGCCGAGTCCAGCGCGACGATGTCGTCGCGCTCGGTCAGCATCGCCTTCCACCACTCGGCCTTGACGTTGTTCTTCAGCAGGACGCCGTAGTGGCCGTAGTCATACGTGGAGCCGAGGCCGCCGTAGATCTCCGAGGAGGGGAAGACGAAGCCGCGCCGTTTGCACAGCGCCACGATCTCCTCCATCGTCACCTCGGTCGGGCGGGTCCCCTGCTCGGTTGCCATGGCGGGAACGGTAGCGGCTGCGATAATCCCGGGCCGCCATGCCGATCTACGAGTACAAATGCGAGAACGGACACGTCTTCGACGTGATCCAGCGGATGGCCGACGAGCCGCTGACCAAATGCGAGGAGTGCGGCGCGCCGGCCGCGCGCGTGCTGACGCCGCCGGCGATCCACTTCAAGGGCTCGGGCTTCCACAACACCGATTACGGGACCAAGCGCGGCGGCGGCAACGGCGGCTCCGAGGGCGGCGGCGAGAAGAGCGGCGACTCGGGCTCGAGCGGCGACTCGAAGTCGGACTCTGGCAGCAAGAGCGAGTCGAAGTCCGACTCGAAGCCGGCCGCCTCGACGGCTGACTGAGCGCATTCCGGCATCCGCCGCGGTTGGAACCCTGCGGGCGTGATCCCGGAGAATCTCAAGCAGGCAAGGCGTCTCTTTTGGCTGGGCAGAACGCTGCTGGCGCTGAGCGCGATCTTGCTGCCGATACTCGCTTACGGGTTGGCGACGCTGCTCGTCGATGGGCACGCGCAGAAGGAGTACTTCGAAGCGGTCTCCCAGATCCTGCCCGTCCTGCTGCTGGCGCTGGCGATCGAGCAGCGGTACTTCACGCGCAGTCAGTCGATGCCGGAGTTTCCTCCCGAGCTCGACTTCAACCCGGGCGAAACGCAGGACCTCGCCCGCTGGTACACCAGGGCGGCAAGGATCTACGCGTTGATGGTTCTCGTCTTCCTCGGCTTCGGCGAGTGGATCGCGGTCGAAGTCCTCGCCACCGGGCACTCCTCGACCGCTGATCTCAAGAACACCGCCGGCTCCCTCGCCGCCGGTTTCACCGCCCTGATCGTCTCCGCGCTGGTCGGAACGAAACAGCAGAACAGCTGACGACTACCCGTCGATCAGCTTGTGGACCGCGGCGCGGCGGGCGCTGTCCGGTGCTTCGATCGAGCCTTCGGGGCCTTCGCCGCAGTGTTCCTTGGGGGAGCTGCAAAGGACGTGGGCTTCGGAGCTGCCGCCGATCGCGGCCGAGAGGATCAGCTGCGGCATCGTGAAGAAGCCCATGTCGCTGACGAACGCTTTTGGCGCCTCCCAGCCGATGATCGGCCCGTGGAGGAAGTTGTAGGGAAGGCGAAGAGGGTCGGTGAGGCGGCCTTTGATCCCGTTGATCACTTCCTGCTGGGCACGCTCGCGGTCGAGGTCGTCGTAGCCGCCGAGCGAGTAGACGCTCTTGCCCTTGCCCGGGCATTCGCTGACGTGGCGGACCCGTGAGTAGGCGAGGGCCTTTTCACCGTCGAGGGTGTTCTCGCCCTTGTGCAGGCGCAGGGTGACGCCGCCCTGGCCGCCTCCGGCGCCGCCGGAGATGTCGGCGCAGAGCTTGTGCGGGACATTGACCTTGACCCCGCCGACAGCGTCGATCAGGTCTTCGAAGCCGGTGAAGTCGACGATCGCGACGTGGTCGATCTGGATCCCGAGGAACTGCTCGATCGTCTTGATCTGCAGGGCGGCGCCGCCGTAGGCGAAGGCGGCGTTGATTTTCGTCGGCGCGTTGCCGGGAATTTCGGCGTAGGTGTCACGGGGGATCGAGAGTTTGCGGAAGGTGCCGCCGCCGGCTCTGACCAGCATCAGCGTGTCGGCGCGGAATTCGCCTTCGTAACAAGGCTTGTGCGGCTTCTCTCCCTTCGACTGCTGTTCGAAGCACTCCTCGGAGGTGTTGCCGTCGCCGGCGCCGGGCGGCCGCGCGTCGGTGCCGAGGACGAGGATCGTCTGCGCGCTCGGCAGCAGGAACGGGTTGCCGTGCAGCGTCTTGCCAGCTTCGCCGGAGAGCTTGAAGGACTGGATCTGGGCGGAGACGCCGAAGGCGACGAGGCTGATCAGGATCCAGGCCAGCGCGGCGAGGCCGACCCATTTGAGTACCCGCCGCGGGTTGACGCGGCCGCGCCGGGGCGGCGGCAGGCCGGGGTCGTCGCGCTTGCGGGGGCGCCATGAAGGGAAGCTTGCACGGTCCCGCAGCCCGGACAGATCCGCGCCTTTCAAGCGCGAAAACAGCCCTCGGCGGGAGCGGTAGACCTTGTACTCAGGCTGGTTATCGGGCGGCTCGGGGGGCCGCTGCTCGCCGTCGGGGCTCATGAAAGGCTAGAAATCATGGCGATGCCGTCTGTCCTTCGCCTTCCAGCTCCCGGTTCCTCGTGAACGGCACCGAGACGATCGGCGTCGATCTCGGGGGCACGAAGATGCTCATCGGGGTCCTTTCCGACACCGAGCCGCTCTACGAACAGCGCGAGGCGAGCAAGGGCCAGACCGAAGACGAGCTGGTCGAGCTGCTGGTCCGCGAGATCGAAGAGGCGCGGGAAGCGCGCCCCGACGTGGCGGCGATCGGGCTGGGCATTCCGGCGACGATCGACCACGACAAAGGCATCGCGGTCTCGGCCGTCAACCTGCCGCTGAAGAACCTGCCGATCCGCGAGATCGTCACCGAGCGCACCGGCCTGCCGGTGTTCGTCGACAATGACGGCAACGTCGCGGCGCTGGCCGAGTACCTCTACGGCGCAGCCCAGGGCAAGCCCGACATCGTGATGCTGACGGTGGGAACCGGGATCGGCGGCGGCCTGATCCTCCGCGGCGAGATCTACCGCGGCTCGACCGGGGCGGGAGCCGAGCTCGGTCACGTGGTGATCCAAGCTGACGGGCCGCCCTGCCAGGGCAACTGCCCGAACCACGGCTGCGTCGAGTCGCTGGCCTCGGGGACGGCGCTCGGGCGCGAGGCGCGGGCGGCGGCGGAAACCAAGCCCGACTCGGCGCTCGGCAAGGCGCTGGCCGAAGGCAAGGAGATCGACGGACGCGTCACCACCGAAGCCGCCCTCTCCGGCGACCAGGTCGCGATCGACGTCTTCGAGCTGATCGGCAGCCGCCTCGGGGTCGCCTGCTCCAGCCTCGCCAACATCTTCCAGCCGCACGCGATCGTCGTCGGCGGCGGCGTGATCGCGGCCGGCGACCTGCTGCTCGAGCCGGCCCGCAAGGAAGTCCGGGCACGCGCGCTCGACCCGATGAACAAGACGCCGATCCTCGAAGCCACCCTCGGCAACGACGCGGGGATGATCGGCGCCGCCGCCCTGGCGCGGACCGAGCTCGCGAACGCGGGCGCGGCGGAGCTGGCGAAGGACAGCGGCTGATGCCGGGTTGCCTCGTCGTCTGCCCGACGCCGATCGGCAACCTCGACGACGTCACCGTGCGGGTGCGCGACGCGCTGGTCGCCGCCGACTACATCGCCTGCGAGGACACCCGCAAGACCGGGGGGCTGCTCGACCGCCTCCAGATCCGCCCCCATCCGCGGTTGGTGTCCTTCCACGAGGGCAACGAACAGGCGCGCGCCGTCGAGCTCTCGCAGCGGATCGAGCGCGGCGACGTCGTCGCCCTCGTCTCCGACGCGGGGATGCCCGGGATCTCCGACCCCGGCTACAAGCTGATCCGCCGCTGCATCGATCGCGCGCTCGAGGTGACGGTCCTGCCGGGACCCTCGGTGGTGCCGGTGGCCCTCGTCGCCTCCGGGCTGCCGACGGACAAGTGGCGCTTCGAGGGCTTCCTGCCGCGGCGCGCGGGGGAGATGGAGCGGGTCCTGCGCTCGGCCGAGACGGTCGTCGCCTTCGAGAGCCCGAGGCGTGTCGGCGAGTCCCTGGCGGCCCTCGCCTCCCTCGCCCCCGACCGCCAGGCCGCCGTCTGCCGCGAGCTGACCAAGGTCCACGAGGAGGTCGCCCGCGGCACCCTCGGCGAGCTCGCCCGCCGCTTCCGCGGCGACGTCAAAGGCGAGATCGTCCTCGTCATCGCCCCCGCCGCCTCCGCCGAGCACGGCCAAGACGTCGGCTTCGCCGTCGATGCCCTGCGGCACTTGGTCCAGTCGGGCGCGCGGCCGCGGGCGGCGGCTTCGGTGGTCGCGGCGCTCACCGGGACGCGGGCGAACGACCTTTACAAGGCGCTGACGGGTCGCGAGGCACGGCGGTAGCTCTGTGACTTCTTAAGCAGCTTCTAGCTGGGTCAGTAGGCCACGTGGCCCGGCGGGGTCGTGTCCTTCATCGAGGGGTCGACGACTCGCGCTCTTTCCCGCAAAACCGGGTCGCTCGAGAGGCCGTCGATGAGCGACCTGGGACCGCCGATGCACGTCCAATCGTCGTCCCAGAGGGTCGAGACCAGCCATGAGCGGTCAGCCGGAAACATCAGGTCGGGCAATGACTCGTGGATCTGTTCCTCGCGCCATCTAGCGGCCTGCTCCGGGCCGGCCTCGACCAGCACGTAGCCCCAGTTGGCGTACATCCTCACCTTTGGCGCGTCGTTGAAGACTATCTCTGACGGGCTGCCGGTCTCCAGGTAGCCGAGCCACCAGGGTTGTGCCTCCGTGTGCTCGGTGAGGACGCCCAATACGGCTGTCTCGTGACGCTTCCACGCGTTGAGAACCCACGAAGGACTGGTCTGCGATTCGGCCTCCCACTTCGTCAGGCGGTCGCCGGTGAGCGGGTGCTCCAACGTCGCATAGGCCTCGAAGACGGGAGGGATCGCGGAAACGATCCGGACGCCGCCCGACGTCCCTTCATCGATCCAGCGAACCTCCTCCGCGGAGCCGATGCGCCACTCGCGCCCGTCCTTCGTGCGGCTCTCGGGCCGGCCTCGATCGCTTGCCATGTGCTCAAGGTACCGATGCGGGCTGAGGACGCGATAGCGCGCATATAGTCCCTTCGCGTCGGTTGATTCGGCGTTGTAAGTAGGCTCGCCCGATGGGAGACGGGCCGAACACCTTCTACGTCACCACCCCGATCTACTACGTCAATGCGGAGCCCCACCTCGGGCACGCTTATTCGACGATGGCGGCGGACGTTCTCGCTCGGCACCATCGGCAGCGGGGGGACGATGTCTTCTTCTTGACTGGGACCGATGAGCATGGGGAGCCGGTGGAGAATGCGGCGAAGAAGGCTGGGGTGACGCCGCAGGAGCTGGCGGACACGAACGCGGCGAAGTTCGAAGGGCTGATGCCGACGATCGGGTCTACGAATGACTTTTTCATTCGGACCAGCGATCCGCGGCACATGGACAAAGTCGCTGAGATCATGCAGCGGGTCTACGACAACGGCTGGGTGACCAAGGGGGTCTACGAAGGCTGGTACTGCCCCCGCTGCGCAGACTTCAAAACCGAGCGCGAGCTGGGGCCGGGGAACACGTGCCCGATCCATGAGATCCCGCTGCAGAAAGAACGCGAGGAGAACTGGTTCTTCAAGCTCTCCGCCTTCCAGGGCCAGCTCGAAGGCCTATATGAGGAGCGGCCGGACTTCGTGGTGCCGGAGTTCCGGCGCAACGAGGCGCTCTCCTTCATCAAGGGCGGACTCGAAGACGTCTCGCTCTCGCGGCCGGACCTGAAGTGGGGGCTGCGGCTGCCCTGGGACCCTGAGCAGCGGATGTACGTCTGGTTCGACGCGCTCCTCAACTACGTGACCGCGCTCGGCTTCGCCCGTCCCGGCGAGGACCTGAGCGAGCGCTACTGGCCCGCCGACCTGCACGTGATGGCCAAGGACATCCTCAAGTTCCACGCGGTGATCTGGCCGGCGCTCTGCCTCGCCGCCGGGATCGAGCCCCCTCGGCGGATGGTTATCCACGGCTACCTGCTGATGGGTGAGAAAAAGATGTCGAAGAGCCTCGGCAACGTCCTGGACCCCTTCGAGGTGATCGACCGCTTCGGGGCCGACGCGCTGCGCTTCTACCTCTTCCGCGAGGTCAGCTTCGGCCAGGACGGCTCGATCTCCACCGCCGGCTTCGAGCAGCGCTACGAGACCGAGCTCGCCAACGACTACGGCAACCTCGCCAGCCGGGTGCTGGCGATGGTCGACCGCTACCGCGACGGGGTGGTGCCCGTGGCGCAGGTCGACGCCACCCTCGCCGAGGACTTCGAAGGCGCCGTCGCCCGCTTCAGCGAGCTGCTCGAGCGGGCCGAGCTGAGCCAGGCGCTCGACCTCGTCTGGGCCCTGGTCCGCCGCCTCAATCGCTTCGTCGAGGAAACCCAGCCGTGGGTCCTGGCCAAGGACGAGGCCGACCCCGAGCGGCTCGACGAAGTCCTCTACAACCTGGTCGAGGGCCTGCGGGTGACGACGCTGCTGCTCGTCCCCTACCTGCCGGACACGAGCGAGACGCTGCTGGCAGCGCTCGCCGAGGACTCGCGCGAGCTGGCCGAGCTGGGGTCGCGCCCGGGCGGTCAGCAGGTGGAGCGGGTGGCGCCGCTCTTCCCGAAGATCGAGGCGCCGGCGGCCTGATGGCCGCGCCGGTCCTCGCCGTTTCGCAGCTCCACAAGCGCTACGGCCACCAGGAGGCGCTCGCCGGCGTCGACCTCGAGGTCGAGGCGGGCCAGCTGGTCGGGCTGCTGGGGCCGAACGGCGCCGGCAAGTCGACGCTGACGAAGATCGCCTGCGGCCTGGTCCGCCCCAGCGCCGGCACCGTCGAGGTGCTGGGGCGGCGCGCCGGTTCGCCGCAGGCGCGGGCGGCGCTCGGCTACCTGGCCGAGCTCTTCCGCTTCCCCGGTTGGTTGACCGCGGCCGAGCTATTGCGTTTCCACCAGCGCCTGGTCGGCTCCGAGGGTGGGGAGGCGGAGCGGCGGCAGCTGCTCGACCTGGTCGAGCTCGGCGCCGCCGCGGGCAAGCGGGTCGAGGCGATGTCGAAGGGGATGCAGCAGCGGCTCGGGATCGCCCAGGCCCTGGTCGGCTCGCCGCGCCTGCTCCTGCTGGACGAGCCAACCAGCGCCCTGGACCCAGTCGGCCGGCGGATCGTCCGCGAGCTGCTGGAGGAGTTGCGGGGCCGCGGCGTCTCGGTCCTGCTCAACTCCCACCTGCTGAGCGAGGTCGAGCTGGTCTGCGACCACGTCGCGATCATCGCCCGCGGCCGCCTGGTCAAGGCGGGGACGCCGCAGGAGCTGGCGGGGCCGGCGGCGGTCGTCGTCGAGACCGGCTCCGGCGTGCGGAGCTTCGAGGGAGCGGGGCGCGAGGAGGCGCCGGCGATCGTCGCCGAGCTGGTGACCGCCGGTGAGAGCGTCTACCGGGTCGAGGTCCAGCACAGCTCGCTCGAAGACGTCTACCTCGAGGCAGTGGGCGGGCAGACCGGATGAGCGCCACCGCCCTGCGCTCGGCGGCGACGGTGGTCAGGCTCTCGGTGCAGGAGGGGATCCGGCGCCGGGTCTTCCTCGCCGTCCTCGTCCTCACCCTCGCCTTCCTCGGGCTCTACGCGCTCGGCGCCCACTTCGCCTTCCGGGACGTCGACGAATTCGCCGCCGGCGAACCGGCGATCCTCGATCCCCACGCCTTCACCGGAGCGACGATCTTCGGCCTGGCGATGTTCGCGACGCTCTTCCTCGGCGCCGTGCTCGCGGTCTTCCTCACCCTCGGCGTGGTCCGCGGCGACGCCGAGTCGGGGCTGCTGCAGCCGATCGTCGTGCGGCCGATCGGGCGGACGACGATGCTGCTCGCCCGCTTCGCCGGCGCGGCCCTGCTCTCGGCCGCCTACGTGGTCGCCGTCTACCTGGCGGCCTGGGCGATCACGAAGGCGACCGGCGACTGGTCGCCCGACCACCTGCTCGGCCCTGCCCTCGGGCTCGCCCTGGCGGTGGCGATCATCGCCGCCCTCTCTGCTCGCCTCGACCGTGCTCTCGGTGACGGCGCAGGGGATCGTCGTCTTCATGGTCTTCGGCGCCGGGCTGACCGCCGGGCTGCTGGCCCAGATCGGCAACGCGATCAACTCGGACTCGCTGCACACGATCGGGCGCGCGGCCAGCTGGGCGCTCCCGTTCGAGGGCCTCTACACCGCCGGGCTGCACGCGCTGATCTCCGGCACCTCGGGCCTGACCGGGGTGGTTCTGCAGCTCGGCCCCTTCGGCGGCTCGGAGGCGGCGGGGCCGGAGCTGATCGCCTGGGCCTTCGTCTACCTCGCCGGCGCCCTCGCCCTCGCCGCCTTCGTCTTCTCCCGGCGCGATCTCTAGAGCCTCCGCTACACCGATCCCTGCATACCCACTATCTGCACGAATTTGGCTCTAGGCGTCCATTTGCGGGTTTAGCTCCGCCCTGGGGGGTAGACCGGCGCCATGGTGCTCACGGAGAAGGTCCACACGCGCAAGTCCGCCCCGCTGCTGTTGCTGCTGGCGCTCTGCGCGTTTGCGCTCTTCACCAGCGCGCCCGCCTCGGCCGCGGGGATCGTCGCCAAGGACGGCAAGATCCACGCCTGTTACAAGGCGAAGGGCAAGGGCAAGGGGACGCTGCGTCTGGTCCGTAGCGCCAAGGTCAAGTGCCCGAAGCGGTGGAAGAAGGCGAGCTGGTACGCGAGCGGGCAGGCCGGGCCGCAGGGCAATGCCGGCGCGCCGGGCAACCCGGGGGAAACCGGGACCAACGGCGGCAGCGGTCTGCCGGGAACCACGGGGACCGTCACCGTCAAAGGCCTCGAAGACAAACTCACCGAACTTCTGACCAAAGTCCAGAACCTGGAAACGATCCTCAAAGGCATCGACAACGCCCAGCTGAAAGAAGCGATCGCCGGGATCGCCAAAACCGAAGCGCTGGAAGCGGCCGTCGGCTCGCTCTGCACGCAGGCTTCGGCGCTGACGAGCAAATCCGGCGAACTCGGGACCGCCTTGAGCGGGTTCGGCACCATCCTCGACGCGCTGTCGGCCCTGCCCCTGCCGGGCATCCCGACGGCGCTGCCGCCGTTCAGCTGCCCGTAGTCAGCTTCCGAGCAGCTCCGGCCCGATCTCCCCGAGCCGGGTGAGGCCGCAGAGGGCCATCGAGAGGTCGAGCTCGGCGAGGACCATCTTCAGCACCGCTTCGACGCCGGCCTGGCCGTCGAGCGCCAGGCCCCAGAGGTAGGGGCGGCCGAGGCAGACGGCGTCGGCGCCGAGGGCGAGCGCCTTGAGCACGTCGGCGCCGCTGCGGACGCCGCTGTCGAAGAGGACCGCGAGCTCACCGCCGACCGCCTCGGCGACCGGCGGCAGCGCGTCGAGCGAGGCGACGGCGCCGTCGACCTGGCGGCCGCCGTGGTTGGAGACGACGATCCCGTCGACGCCTCGCCGCGCCGCCTCGCGCGCGTCCTCTACGTGCTGGATGCCCTTGACGAGGATCGGCAGCGAGGTCATCTCGCGCAGCTGGGCGAGGTCGTCCCAGCTCAGCGACGGGTTGGCCTGGACGCCGAGGAAGTGGCCGGTAGCCATTCCCTGGTCCTCCTCCGGCGGCTTCTCCAGCGCCGCTCGGAAGACCGGGTCCTGGAAGTAGTTGGCGACGCCGAGGCCGTTGAGGAACGGCAGCCAGGCCTGCTGCAGGTCGCGCGGCTTCCAGCCGGGGATGAAGGTGTCGACGGTGAGGACGATCGCCCCGTAGTCGGCCCGCTCGGCCCGCTCGACGAAGCTGCGGGCGAGGCCCAGGTCGTTCGGCCAGTAGAGCTGGAACCAGCGCGGCGCCTCGCCGCCGGCTTCGGCGATCTCCTCGAGCGTGAAGTGGGAGGCGGTGCTGGCGATCATCGGCACGCCGACCGCGGCGGCGGCGCGGGCGGTCGCCAGCTCGCCGTCGGTGTGCAGGACCTTCTGGACGCCGATCGGCGCCAGCAGCAGCGGTACCGGCATCTCGGTGCCGAGGACCGTGGTCGAGAGGTCGCGGTCGGCGACGTCGCGCAGCATCCGCGGCACGATCCGGCGGCGGGCGAAGGCCTCGCGGTTGGCGCGCATCGTCTCCTCGGAGCCGGCGCCGGCGCAGACGTAGTTGGCCGCTTTCGGGTCCATCGCCGCCACCGCCCGCTCCTCCAGCTCGGCGACCGCGACCGGGATCGCCGGCGTCTCGCCGCCGAGGCCGCGGAGGTAGATCTCGCGGTAGTAGTCGGCGGGGTCGGGCATCAGCGAAAGGCGAGGCCCGGGGGCTCGAACAGGGCCGGGGCCAGCGGGCGCGCCGCGGCCGCTTCACCCAGGCGCGACAGGCCGAACCGGTCCTCGAGGGCGGCCAGCAAGGAGTAATGGTCGGCAAGCAGCGTTATCTGCTTCCCGCGCGGAACGTCGGGGCCGAGCAGCAGCGCCGGTACCCGACCCCCGCCCGGGCCGCCGCAACAGCCGCCATCGGTCAACCCCTCGTCGAAGGTGATCACCAGCAGGCCGCGCGGTCCGAGCTGACGGGTGATCCGGGGCACCAGCGTCGAGAGGTAGTAGTCGGCGAGCGAGAGCGAGCAGTCGTGCCCGTCATGGCAGACGTCCGGGGTCAGCCAGCCGAAGGCCGGCAGCCGATCGGCTTCGAGGTCTTCGCCCAGCTGCGTTTCCGGCACGACTTTGGCGCACCGTTTCGGCAGCGCCGTGATCGAAGGGAAGTAGACGAACGGATTGTGCCGCTTGCCGTAAGGGCCGAGGTCGCCGCCGGTGTAGCAGGGGTAGGGGAGTCCCTCCATGTAAGCCCGCCAGGAGATGCCGGCCCGCGACAGCTGCGTCGCCAGGTTGGGCCCGTAGACGGTGCAGTCGGTGCAGTTGCGCTTGATTTCGTCAGTGGAGCCGCCGAGCAGGGCGAGGTAGTTGGGAAGCGACGGGTGGGCGATCGCGTAGTAGTTGGTTGCGATCGCACCCCGTTCCACCAGCTGGTTGAAATACGGCATCTCCGCCCAGTTGCCGACGACTTCGCCGTACTCGCGGTTCTCGAGCACGATCAGCATCAGGCGCGAGGGCTTCGGCGGCGGGGGGTGCGGCGCCGAGGGGCGGCCGTGGGCGAGGGCGGCCGCGGGGCTGAGCAGAGCGGCGAGGAGGAGCGTCAGGCAGAGGCGGCGGGCGATCCGACGAGGATAGTCTGGGCCGGCGCCGATGATCGACTCCCACACGCACCTGTTCCTCTGCGAGGGCGAGGAGGAAGAGCTGGTTGCCGCGGCCGCGGGAGCGGGCGTGGTGCGGATGTTGACGGTCGGCATGAACATGGAGACCAACGCCGAGGCGGTGGCGAGCACGGAGCGCTACGGGGCGGTCTTCGCCGCGGTCGGACGGCACCCGAACGAGGCGAGCGGGTTCGACGAGTCGGCGGCGGCGGAAATCCGCGAGCTCGGGCGCCACGAGAAGGTGCGGGCGATCGGCGAGACCGGCCTCGACTTCTACCGCGAGCACGCGAGCCCCGACGACCAGCGCCGGGCCTTCCGCGCCCAGATCGAGATCGCCCGCGAGCTCGAGCTGCCGATCGTCATCCACGCCCGCGACCCGGAGGGGGAGACGGGGGCGATCGACGAGATCTTCGCCACCCTCGACGCCCACGCCGGCGAGGCGCCGGTGATCCTCCACTGCTTCTCGGCCCCGCAGCGGGTCGACGATGCGGCCGAGCGCGGCTGGTACTGCTCGTTCGCCGGCAACGCCACCTACCCGAGCGCGAAAGAGCTGCGCTTCGCCGCGGCGAAGGTGCCCGAGGACCGCATCCTGGTCGAGACCGACGCCCCCTACCTGGCGCCGCAGCCGATGCGCGGCAAGCGCAACCAGCCCGCCTTCGTGGTCGAGACCGCGCAGGCGATCGCCGCCGAGCGCGGCACTTCCTACGAGGACCTGGAGCGGACGGTCGAGGCCAACGCGCGGGCCCTGTTCGGCTGGTAGCGCGTGGTCCGGCTCGGGCAGAACTTCCTCGCCGACCCCAACCTGCTCGACGCGATCGTCCGCGACGCCGAGCTGGGCCCCGAGGACGTGGCGCTGGAGGTCGGGGCGGGGGAAGGGGTGCTGAGCGAGCGGCTTGCGCCTGCGGTGGCGCACCTGCACACGGTCGAGATCGACCGCGGGCTGGAGCCGGCGCTGGAGCGGATCGCGGCGCTGCCGAACGTCGAACTGCACTGGGGCGACGCGATGAAGCTCGACCTCAGGACGCTCCGGCCGGAGCCGACGGCGATGGTCGCCAACCTGCCCTACTCGGTGGCAACGCCCCTGCTCCTGCGGACGATCGAGCAGCTGCCCTCGCTACAGCGCTGGACGGTGATGGTGCAGCGGGAGATCGCCGACCGCCTGCGGGCGGCGCCGGGCAACCGCACCTATGGATCGCCGAGCGCCGTCGCCCAGCTCGCCTGCGAGGTCGAGTTGGTGCGCGCAGTCGACCCCGCCGTCTTCAAGCCCCGGCCGCGGGTCGACTCGGCGATTCTGCGACTGCGGCGGACCGGGCCCGGCGCCGACGCCGAGACCCGCGAGCTGATCCGCGCCGCCTTCGCCCACCGGCGCAAGTCCCTGGCCCGCTCGCTCGAGCACGCGCGGCCGGGGTCGCTGGCGCCGGCGCGGGCGGCGCTGGCCGAGCTGGGCCTGCCCGAGGACGCCCGCGCCGAGGCGCTGGCGCCGGAGCAGTTCGCCGCCCTCTCCGCCAAGCTGCGCGGCTAGCGATGCTCGTCCACGCGCCGGCCAAGCTCAACCTCTGCCTCTATCTGGGCGCCCGCCGCGCCGACGGCCTGCACGAGCTCTGCTCGCTGTTCGAGCCGCTGGCGCTGGCGGACCTGATCGAGGTCTCGCCGGCCGAGCGGGACGAGGTGATCTGCCCCGGCGTCGAGGGCGAGAACCTGGCGGCGCGGGCGCTCGCCGGCCTGCGGCGGCGCGGCTGGAAGCACGGGCCGCTGCGGCTCGAGATCGAGAAGCGGGTGCCGCTCGCGGCCGGGCTCGGCGGCGGCAGCGGCGACGCGGCCGCGGTCCTGCGTCTGGCGGCGAGCGAGGTGGCCGACCTGCCGCAACTGGCGGCGGAGCTCGGCGCCGACGTCCCCTCGCAGCTGCGCCCGTCGCTGGCGCTGGTCCGCGGCGCCGGCGAGCGGGTCGAGCCGCTGCCCGAGCCGGCCGAGCACGCGGCGGTGCTGCTGCCGGGCGGCGGCGGGCTCGGCACCGCCGAGGTCTTCGCCGAGGCGGACCGGCTCGGGCTCGGCCGCTCCGAGGCGGAGCTCGACGAGCTGGCGGCGCAGCTGCGCGAGGTCGCCGGCGCCGGCGCCTCGCCGCTCTCCTACTCCCAGCTGCTGGTCAACGACCTGACCGAAGCCGCGGTCTCGCTGCGCCCCGATATCGGCGCGGCGCTCGCGGCTCTGCGCGGGGCCGGCGCTCCCGTCGCGATCCTCAGCGGCTCCGGCCCGACCGCCGTCGGGCTCTTCCCCGATCTCGCCGCCGCCCGCGATGCCGCCGCGGCCACCGGGTATGAGGAAGCAATCGTCTGCGCCGCCGGACACGCGAGACTCGAGCCATGAAGCTGCCAGGAGAGGGCGAGGGCGAGGGGCCGATCACCCGCAAACGGATCGTCCTCGCGATCGTCGCGGCCGCGGTAGCGGTCGGCTACTTCTTCCTCAGCCGCAAGCTCGGCAGCCTCGACCTGCAGAGCCTGCTCCACGACATCTCCCACACGCTCGGTGCCTGGACCTATCTCCTGGTCGGCGTCTTCGCCTTCGCCGAGACCGGCGCCTTCGTCGGCCTGGTGGTGCCGGGCGAGACGGTGATGCTGCTCGGCGGCGCCGTCGCCGGCCAGGGCGCGATCGACATCTACCTGCTGATCGCGATCGCCTGGTTCTCGGCCTGGCTCGGCGACACCACCAGCTTCTTCCTCGGCCGCAAGCTCGGGCGCGAGTTCGTCCTAGAGCACGGACCGAAGGTCGGGATCAGCAACGAGCGCTTCGAGAAAGTCGAGGACTACTTCGGCCGCCACGGCGGCAAGACGATCTTCATCGGCCGCTTCATCAGCCTCGTCCGCGCCTTCGCCCCGTTCATCGCCGGCAGCTCGGGGATGCAGTACCGCGCCTTCGTCCCCTACTCGGTCCTCGGCACCGGGCTCTGGGCGACCGCCCACATCCTCGTCGGCTACTTCTTCTCGCAGACGATCGAGACCGCCGGCAAATACGCCGCCAAAGGGGCATTCCTGCTGGCGACGCTGATCGTCATCGTCGTTGCGGTCGTCTGGCTCTACCGCCACCTGCGTGAGCAGGAGAACCGGGAAGCCGTGGTGCGTTGGATGGAGGGGCACGGGGCGACGCGGTGGCTGGTCGTGCTCGCCCGTAAGCCGCAGCTCCGGTTCCTCTGGGACCGGGTGACCCCGGGCGGCACCTTCGGCCTCGAATTCACCTCGCTGATGGCGATCATCGCGGTCGCCTCCTTCGCCCTCGTCGCCTACGCGGTCGTCCTCGGCGAAACGCCGGGACCGACGACGGGCGACGAAACCGCGGCTGAAATCGTCGAGCGCCTGCGCAGCGGGGCCCTCACCAACGTCGCCAAGGCGATCAGCTGGCTTGGCGCTGGCGTCGTCGTCTCCGCGCTGGCGGCCCTTTGCGCGGCGCTGCTCGCCTGGCGGCGGCGCTGGACCGAGCTCTGGGTCCTGGTCGCGGGCATGGCGATCACCCAGATCGGGATCGACTTCCTCGAGGAGGTGGTCGACCGGCCGCACCCGGCGGGCGGGCTCGTCGACACCGACGGCTCTTCCTATCCCAGCGCCCACGCCGCCCATTCCGTCTTCTACCTCTGGCTAGCGGTGACGATCGTGCTGCGGCTGCGGCCGGGGATGGCGCGCGGCGCCGCCGTGGTCACGGCCGGGTTCGCGCTGACCGCGCTGATCGGGCTCTCGCGCGTCTACCTCGGCGTCCACTACCTCAGCGACGTCAGCGGCGGCTGGGCGCTCGGCGCCCTCGCCTTCTCGCTGCCGGCGGCGGTGGGGCTGGTCGTCTCGCAAGTGCGCCAGAATCCAGACCAGTGACCGTCCTCGCGATCACCAAACTCGACCACCAGTACCTCCTCTACGGCGTCGCCGGGGCGATCTGCCTCGTCGTCTTCGCCACCCTCATCCTCAGCCCGGCGCTGAGCGCTTACGGGCGGATCTGGGAGAAGGCCGCGGCGGGCTTCCTCTCGCTCTTCGTCCTCGCCGCGCTGGTGATCGGCGGGGTCGTCATCGGCCTGGTGGTCGTCTACTACTACACCGACATCGTCAACTTCATCAACGGCTGACCGCCTACCCCGGATAATGGCCCGATGCCTGGGTCTGCATCAACCGAGCGAGCGAGCCTGCTCGAGGCCCTTTCCGACGCCGTCGAGTCCGGCGCCGGACTGCCTGCGGTGGCGCGGGCCGCGGCGCGGCTGCTCGACGCCAGCGTCGCTCTGATCGACCGCTCCAGCGCGGTCCTGGCCGTCGCCGGGGCTTCCTCAGACCAGGAGCAGAAGCTGCTTTCCGGCGGCGAGGGAGTGACGCGGGTCGAGCTGCGGGTCGCCGACAACGTCGTCGGCGAGCTGCGCTACCGGGCCAAGGCGGCGCCGGAGCCGGCGATCGCGCGGATGGTGACGACGCTGCTGGCGCTGGAGCTGGAGCGCTCGCGCTCGCCGGAGTGGGAGAGCGAGGAGGCGGCGGGCGCGTTCGTCGCCGCGGTGCTGCAGCGCGAAGTGACCGACCGCCGCGACATCGTCGCCCAGGCCTCCGAGCTCGGCGCCGACCTCGAGCGCGGGGCGGGGGTCGTCGTCCTGCGGGCGGCGCCGCGCGCTGCCCAGACGGGGGAGTGGCGGGAGCGGGTCCTGGTCCTGGCGCAGCGGGCGCTGCGGGCGCTGGCGCCCGGCTCGCTGGCCGCCAGCGACGGCGGCGAGGCGGCGGCGGAGATCGCCGCGATCGTCCCCGCCGCCGATGACGAGCGGCTCGCCCGCGCCGCCGCCGGCCTCTCGCGCGAGCTCGACGACAGCCTCGCCGGCTTCCACCTGACCACCGGCCGCAGCCGCCGCTGCGCCGACCCGGTCGACCTCTACCGCGCCGGCAGCGAGGCCCACCTGGCGGTCAACGTCGGCGAGGCCGAGGGGCGCCCGCTGCTCGCCTTCGAGGACACCGGCGCCTACCGCCTGCTGCTGCCGGCGATGAGCGAGGACCCCGGCGAGCTCGAACGCTTCTACGCCGAGACGATCCAGCCCCTGGTCTCCTACGACGAGCAGTACGAGACCGAGCTGGTGATGACCGTCGAGGCTTACCTCGACAACGACGGCAACGTCGCCGCCACCGCCAAACAGCTCTTCACCCACCGCCACACGATCCGCTACCGCCTCGAGCGCGTCCGCGAGCTCTGCGGCCACGACGTCTCCAGCACCGAGGGCCGCGAGAAGCTCGGCTTAGGCCTGAAAGCGATGCGAGTCCTCGGCATCGCCTCACCGCGCGGCCCGGCGATGGAGCCGGGGGCGAAAGGCGGGAAGGTCGCGCGGGCGACGGAGGAGTAGGGCCGGGTCAGTTCCGGGGAGAGGACTTGAACCCCTGCTTCTTGGACCAAAACCAAGCGTGCTACCGACTACACCACCCCGGACCGTTTCCCGAGGGTAGCGCCAGCGGCTTCGGCGGTGGCGCCGAAGCGGAGGAGGCGGCCGCCGAAGGCGATCGCGCAAGCGGCGAACCAGGCCCAGCCGAGGGCGAGGCCGGCGAGGACGTCGGTCAGCCAGTGGACGTCGAGGAGGACGCGGCTGGCGGCGACTCCGACCGCGATGCCGACCGCGACGCCGGCGAGCGGGGGCCACGACGGTCGGCCCCACCAGCGCCCGGCGACCAGGGCGAAGGCCGCCCATGAGGCGGCGGCGGTCGAGGTGTGGCCGCTGGGAAATGAGGGCCCGAGAGTCGCGGCCGCTGCCTCGATGGTCGGACGGGCACGATCGACAAGCTCCTTTACGGCCCCGGTCAGCAGCTTGTCCCCGAGGATCACCGCGAGCAGGAACGGGGCGACCCAGCGGTTGCGGGTGCGCCTGTAGTCGGCGATCGCGACGACGATGGCGACGACTACCACCGTCACCGTCTCGCCGAGGTCGGTGACCAGCGTCAGCGCGTCGTGGGACCAGGCGCTGGCGTGGCGGTTGCCCCACTCGGCGACGCTGCTGTCGATCCCGGAGAGCAGGTCGCTGCTGCGCACCACGACCGCCAGCAGGGCCAGGACGAGGCCCCCCGCGAGGATCACCACGAGCGCCAGCGTCAGCGCCAGCCCCGTCGCCACCTCCGGGTCGAGCCGCCCCGTCCGTACCGTCCGTCTGGAGGCGGGGTCGGGGTAGCGGCGGACGAGGAAAGCGGCCCCGAGACCCGCGGCGACGGCGATTAGAAGAAGAACCAGAAACGGCATCAGGAGAGGGAATTACCCCGCAAACGTCAATGAACACCGCAATTGGTTAAAAGACCCGATGCATAGTAAAGGCGCCCCCCGGGGATAGGCAGCGGCGTGACCGTGGGGGAGAGATCACGCAGCGCCTCGGCTCCTGCGAGCGAGCGAGCCGACGACCGCCACTCCGTCCCGATCTTCGAGGCGCGCCGCGGCAGCCTGCCGGATCGTTTCTCCGCCGCGCTCGACGGCCGCCACCCGGCGCTTGTCTTCTTCCTCGCGGCGTTGGCCGGCTTCCTGGTCCTCGCCGCCGCCTCGATCCTGCTCGCCCTCTTCGTCGTCCACGTCCTCGTCAGCAACGGCGGGCTCGGCCTCGAAGGCACCGACGAGGGCTTCAACGACACGCTCGCCGAACACCGCACCGGCACCCTGACGACGATTGCCGAAGTCGGCACCCAGGTCGGCGGCGCTCCCGTCCTGCCGATCCTCGTCGGCCTGATCGCGATCGTCTGCGCCTTCATGCGCAAGTGGCTGATCGCCGCCTTCGCCGTATTCGTGCTCGCGGTCGAGTCGGCCACCTACCGCGTCACCTCTATCGCGGTCCCCCGCGACCGCCCCTCGGTCCACCGCCTCGAAGGCCTGGAAGTCGACGCCAGCTACCCGTCCGGCCACACCGCCGCCTCGGTCGCCGTCTACGCCGGCCTCGTGCTCCTGCTCACCACCCGCTTCACCAGCAGCCTGAAGAAGGCGCTCGCCTGGACCGCCGCGATCCTCATCGTCACCTTCGTCGCCTTCTCGCGCATGTACGAGGGCATGCACCATCCGCTCGACGTCGCCGGCGGCGTCCTCGTCGGCATCGGCGCGATCCTGGTGCTGCTCTTCGCCTGCCGGGCCGCCGGCGCCGCGGCGGATAGGCACAGGCGCGCATGAAGGTCGCGGTCGTCGCCCACGCGGGGAAGACGGTTGGCGGCGGCCTACCGGAGCTGCGCCGCGCGCTCGCCGAGGCCGGCGTCGCCGACCCGCTCTGGACCGAGGTGCCGAAGAGCAAGCGGGCCCCGGCCGCGGTCGAACAGGCCCTCGAGGACGGCGCCGAGCTGATCCTCGCCTGGGGCGGGGACGGGATGGTCCGCCGCTGCGTCAACGCGCTGAAGGACACCGAGGTGCCGCTGGCGATCGTCCCGGCCGGGACCTCGAACCTGTTCGCCACCCACCTCGGGATCGAGCGCGACATCGGCCAGGCGGTGGAGGCGGCGCTGCACGGCGATCGCCGCCGCCTCGACGTCGGCTGCTTCGACGGCGAGCGCTTCGCGGTGATGGCCGGGGCCGGCTTCGACGCGGCGATGATCAAGGCCTCCGACGACCTCAAGGAACGGCTCGGCCGGGCCGCCTACGTCGTCGGCGGCGCCTCGAAGCTCGGCTCCGAACCCTTCGAGGCGAAGATCAAGATCGACGGCACGCCCTGGTACGAAGGCCCCGCCAGCTGCATCCTGGTCGGCAACGTCGGCGAGCTGTTCGGCGGCATCGAAGTCTTCGCCGACGCCAAGCCCGACGACGGCGTGCTCGACGTCGGCGTCCTCACCTCCGAGGGTCCCGTCCAGCTCGTCCGCGCCGCCGCCCGCACGGCCGCCGGCAGCGCCGAGAAGTCGCCGTTCGTGCGCGTCACGCAGGCCCGCAAGGTCCGCGTCAAGCTGGACCGCAAGGTCCGCTACGAGCTCGACGGCGGCGATCGCAAGAAGGTCAAGTCTTTCAAGGTCGATATCGAACCCGAGGCGATCACGGTCTGTGTGCCGCGCGGGACCGCAAACGGAAGGGAAGCGCGATGAAGACGGACATGGGAGCAGGGGCTCGAAACCTCGGCAACAAGGCGAAGGGTCAGGGCGACGAGCTCGCCCACGCGAAGACGTTCGGCTGGCTGGCGCGCGCCGGCCTCGTCGCCCGCGGCGTCGTCTACCTGATCATCGGCGTGCTGGCGCTGGAGCTCGCGCTGGGCGAGGGCGGCAAGGCGACCAACCAGACCGGCGCCCTGAAGACGGTCGCCGAACAGTCCTTCGGCGAGCTGCTGCTGATCCTGCTCGCGGTCGGCCTGGCGGGCTATTCGCTCTGGAGGCTGCTCCGCGCCGCCGTCGGCCACGGCGCCGAACAGCAGGACAGCGCGAGCGATCGGATCGCCGCGCTGGCGAGCGGCATCGCCTACGCGATCCTCGCGATCACCGCGGTGAAAATCCTCACCGAATCGGGCGCTGGCTCGGGCACGCCGAAGGGGACCACCGGCGGCGTCCTCGACTGGACCGGCGGCACCGTGATCGTCGCGATCGCCGGCGCGATCATGATCGGCGTCGCGGCCTACCAGGCCTACAAGGGCCTGGCGAAGAAGTTCCTCGAAGACGCGAAAACGGGGGAAATGAGCGAGGGGGTGGAGAAGGCCTACACGGCGCTTGGCGTCTTCGGCCACGTCGCCCGGGCGGTCGTCTTCGCGCTGATCGGCTACGGCCTGATCAAAGCCGCGGTCGACTACAACCCGAAAGAGGCGATCGGGCTCGACGGCGCCCTGCGCGAACTCGCCGACGCCTCCTACGGCCCGATCCTCCTGGCCGCCGTGGCGATCGGCCTCGCCGGGTTCGCGATCTACTCGATGGTCGACGCCCGCTACCGCAAGGTCTAACCCGGGTCGGTCGCTTCGGCGTCCGCGAGGGCGTCTAGCTTCTTCTTCATGGAGATCGGAGGCGCGTCGCTCGACCCGGAGGTGCGTGAGGGGCTGAGCCGGAGCTGGAAGGCGCTGATGATCGTCGGCGTCGGCGCGATCGTGCTCGGCGCGATCGCGATCCTGGTGCCGGCGGTGGCCGCGGTGGGAACGGCGATCTTCATCGGCTGGCTGCTGGTGGTGGTCAGCGGGGTCCTCTTCGCGGCGGCCTTCTCCGCCCACTCGGTGGGGACGGTGGCGGTGCGGGTCGCCTGGGCGCTGGTCACCTTGCTGGTCGGGCTCTGGCTGATCGTCGAACCGCACAACGGCACCCTGACCCTGACCTTGATCCTCGGCATCTACTTCCTCTTCATGGGCCTGACCCGGATCGCGATCGCCTTTATCGCCCGCGGCCAAGCGAACGCCGGCCTGGTCGGCCTCAGCGGCCTCGCGGGGTTGATCATCGGCATCCTCATCCTCGCCAAGTTCCCCAGCTCCGCCGACTGGGCGATCGGCCTCCTGGTCGGGATCGACCTGATCTTCGCCGGCTGGACGCTGACCTCTGCGGCGCTGCTCGGCAAAGAACTGGCCAAGCGGGCCTGATCTGCCCCGGGCAGATAGTTCCGGAATAAGGTTCTGGAAGTGAGTTCCCCCCTAGTCCTCGTAATGGCGGCGGGCGAGGGGACGCGGATGCGTTCCTCGACGCCGAAGATGCTCCACCCCGTCTGCGGCCGGCCGATGGTGGCCTGGCCGATCGTCGCCGCGCGCGCGGCCGGCGCCGGGCGGGTGGCGGCGATCGTCTCGCCGGGGCGCGACCTCTCCGCCGGCCTTCCCGAGGACGTCGAGACCGTCGAGCAGCCGCAGGCCGACGGGACCGGCGGCGCGATCCGCGCGGCGCTGCCGCTGATCGAAGAGGCGGAGACCGTCCTCGTCCTCTCCGGCGACGTGCCGCTGATCTCCGAGCAGACGATCGCCGACCTGCTGGGGGCGCACGAGGGCTCCCAGGCGGCGGCGACGATGCTGACGATCGAGCTCGACGATCCCGCCGCCTACGGTCGCGTCGTCCGCGACGGCGAAGGCTGGGTCGAACGGGTCGTCGAGGCGAAAGCGGCCGGCGACGCCGACGCCTCGCAGCTCGAGATCCGCGAGATCAACGCCGGCACCTATGCCTTCGACGCCGCTCCGCTAGCCGCCGCCCTGCAGGGCCTTTCCAACGACAACGCCCAGGGCGAGTACTACCTGCCCGACGTCTTCCCAGCCCTGCGCGCGGCCGGCCACTCCGTCGCCGCCCACCGCGCCGACGATCTCGTGGTGACGATGGGGGTGAACAACCGCCTCGACCTCGCCGCGGTCGAGGCCGAGGGGCGCCGCCGCCTGCTCGAGTCCCACATGCTCGCCGGCGTCACCGTCGTCGACCCCGCCTCGACCTGGATCGACGCCGGCGTCGAGATCTCCGCCGACGCGCGGATCGAGCCCGGGACGACCCTGCGCGGCCAAACGGCGATTGGCGAGGGCGCCGTCGTCGGCCCGCTCAGCACCCTGATCGACAGCTCCGTCGGCGCCGGCTCCCAAGTCCTCCACTCCTACCTGGTCGAGTGCGACGTCCAGGCGGGTTGCTCGGTCGGCCCCTTCGCCTACCTGCGCCCCGGCGCCGTCCTCGCCGACCGGGCCAAGGCCGGCACCTTCGTCGAGATCAAGAACTCCCAGGTCGGAGAGGGCACCAAGGTGCCGCACCTCGCCTACGTCGGCGACGCCGACATCGGCCCCGGCAGCAATCTCGGCGCCGGCACGATCACCGCCAACTACGACGGTTTCCGCAAGAACCGGACGGTCGTTGGACGCAATGTCCGCATCGGCGTTGACACGATGTTGATTGCACCGGTAGAAGTCGGCGACTCCGCCTACACTGGCGCTGGCGCAGTGATCAAGGACGACGTGCCCGAGGGTGCGCTTGCCGTGAGCGAGAACGCGCAAAGAAACATCGACGGATATGCCGCTCGCAAGGCGGCCCAAATGCGAGAGGACGAGAGCCCGTGAGCACGATCGAGGAGGCCCCGCAGGTGGGAACCGCCATCGAGCACGACTACTCGAAGCGGATGATGGTCTTCGGCGGCCGCTGCTCGATGGACCTGGCCGCGAAAGTCGCCGGCAAGCTCGAACTGGACCTGGGCCAGGTGACGCTGAAGACCTTCGCCGACGGCGAGGTCTACTGCCGCTACGAGGAGTCGATCCGCGGCGCCGACGTCTTCCTCGTCCAGTCGACCTGCGCGAACGAGCAGGAAGAAATGACTCCGAACGACGCGCTGGTGGAGCTCCTGACGATGATCGACGCCGCCCAGGGCGCCTCCGCGCACCGGATCATCGCCGTCCTCCCCTGGTACGGCTACGCCCGCCAGGACAAGAAGTCGGCCCCGCGCGAGCCGATCACCGCCCGCATCGTCGCCAAGTGCCTCGAGGGCGTCGGCGTCGACCGGGTGCTGACGATGGACCTCCACGCCGGCCAGGTCCAGGGCTTCTTCCACGTCCCGGTCGACCACATGACCGCGATGCCGATGCTGACCCAGTGGTTCGCCGACCAAGAAATGAGTGAGGAGCTGGTGATCGTCTCCCCCGACGCCGGCCGGGTGAAGACCGCCCGCAACTTCGCCCGCCGGATCGGCACCCAGTGGGCGGTCATGGAGAAGGAGCGGCCCGCCCAGCAGGTCGCCGAGATCGGCTACGTGGTCGGCGACGTCAAGGGCAAGACCGCGGTCCTGGTCGACGACATGATCGACACCGCCGGCACCCTCACCGCCGCTGCCCAGACGGTGCTCGACGAGGGCGCCGCCCGGGTGATCGCCTGCGCTACCCACGGCGTCTTCTCCGGCCCCGCCTACGAACGGATCGAGAGCTCGGCGATCGAGCAGATCGTCGTCACCGACACGCTGCCGCTGCGCCCGGGGGCGCCCGACAACATCACCGTCCTCTCGACCGCCAGCACCTTCGCCGACTCGATCCGCCGCATCTTCACCGACGCCTCGGTCTCCGAGATCTTCGCCGGCGAGAACCAGCTGTTCTGAGCGTCTCGGCTTCAGAGCCGCGCAAGCTGCGCCTGGTCGGCCACAAGGGGGCCGACCTGATCACGCCCGGGAACACGCTCGAGAGCTTCCGGGCGGCGGTCGAGGCCGGGGTCGACACGATCGAGCTCGACGTCCTCTGGCTGCAGGACGCGCACCTGCCGCTGGAGCAGCGCCACCCGCTGGTCATCGCCCACGACTGGGAGGACGCGGAGCGGCGGACGCCGCTGAAGCTGACCGAGGCGCTCGACGCCTTCCGCGAGCCGCCGCTCGACCAGGTCGAGATCGACCTCGACATCAAGCTGCCCGGGAGGGAGGAGGAGCTGGTCGACGCCCTGCGCGAGCGCGGCCTCTCGCAGCGGGCGATGATCTCGACGATGGAGATGCACACGCTGAAGCGGGTGCTCGAATTGGCGCCGGAGCTGCGGCGCGGCTGGACCTATCCCAAAGTCACCAAGGACTGGACCTCGAAGCGCTGGGCGAAGCTGCCGATGCGCGCCGCCCTGATCGGAATGCGCGCGCGCCTGCCCGGGCTCGCGGCCGAGAAGCTGCCGCAGTTCGGCGTCGAGGCGATGTGGGTCTACCACCCGCTCGTCTCCGCCCGCCTCGCCCGGATCTGCGACATCGCCGGCGTCGAGCTGATCGCCTGGACCGTCGACGACCTGCCGCGGATGCGTCAGCTAGTCGATGCCGGCGTCCACGGGATCGTCTCCAACGACCCGCGCCTGTTCGCCCAGCTCTAGATCGTCCCCGGCGTTGCGCCGGGCGGGCTGGCCGAGGGACCACGGCGGCCTTTGGTCCTGACCGCCGACTCCAGGTCCTCCTGGGTGAAGCCGCCGACCGTCTCGCCGTCGAGCGCGTAGCGATAGAGGGCAACGCCGAAGATGCCGCTGAGCGCCTTCGAGATCAGCATCGCGGTCGCCAGCCCGATCGCTCCGATCACGACCAGGAGGGCGCCGAGGAAGGAGGCCGAGGACCAGACGGCGACGCCGAGCACGATCAGCAGGACCGCCGGCAGCACGCCGAAGAGGAAGACGGCGCCGCCGATCGCGATGTTGCCGGTGATCTGCTGGCCCCAGCGCTGGCGGAACATCGAAGCCGAGCGCCCGATCGTCTGGAAGGGGCCGGTGCCCTCGATCGCGATCACCGGCACCGCCAGGAAGGTGACCAGCGACCAGGCCATGCCGACCAGGCGGGCGGCGATCTGGCCGCCGATCCCACCCTGGTTCTCGAGTACGCCCATCACCGCGCTGATCGCGGTGTTGACCGCGGCCCAGCCGCAGATCTGGGGGAAGCGGCTGCGGGCGACGGCGAGCCCGTCGGCGACCGTCGCCTGCTGGCCGCGGAAGATCATGTCGGCGCAGGCGGCGAGCGCGACACTGAAGAAGAAGCCGATAACGCTGAGCGCGTAGACGCCGATCGCCACCAGCGGGATCGCTCCGGCGAGCTCGTCCTGGTCGAAGAGGTAGAGGCCCGGGCCGAGGAAGACGATCGCCGGCACGATGGTCGCCACCGCGCCGTAGAGCGGGAAGCGGATCAGCTCCCGGTTCTCGTTCAGCAGGCCCCA
>Ga0307306_10000039_pt1 | contig 25982 bp, 20 predicted proteins | sample ER_DNA_193_FD_194507 | JGI IMG/M metagenome (GOLD analysis project Ga0307306, IMG submission 194507) | Bulk soil microbial communities from the East River watershed near Crested Butte, Colorado, United States - ER_DNA_193 | ecosystem: Environmental > Terrestrial > Soil > Floodplain | place...
CACCGCCTGGGTGATGGGGCTGCCGCTGCTGATCTCCGGCGGCTACTGGTATCTGCGGGCGGCGATCAAGAGCGGCGGCAACCCGATCCCGATCACCAAATTCGGGCCGCTCAACCTGCCGATGCCCAACCAGATGCCGCTCGACCCGCGGCCGCGCTTCGCCGTCGCCCACTACCTGACCCAGCCGACCATCTACCGGCGCTGGTTCTTCCCCGAGCTCGACAACGCCTTCGGGCCGCTCTGGCCGCTGATCCTGATCTGCGCGGTTGCCGCCGCCGTCTACATCGCCTGGCGCTCGCGCAACAAGATCCTGCGGGTCATCGCGGTCGCCTCGCTGCTGACCGCGGTCGTCTACGTCTTCACGCCGCTGACCGCCGCGGGGCAGGAGGGCTCGCCGACCGGCTTCTTCACCAACACCCGCTACCTGACGCCGGGGCTGGTCTTAGCGCTGACGATGCTGCCGATCGCGCGGCCGCTGCGGGCGCCGGACCGGCGGGCCTGGCTGACGCTCGTCTTCCTGACGGTCGTCTACGCGATCACGGTGCTGACGACGCCGCGCTGGTTCACCAGCTACATCGTCGGCGCGGTCTTCATCACCCTGGCGCTGGTCTGGGCGCCGGCGGGCCTGTCGCTGGCAGAGTCGCGGCGGCGGTTCAGCCGGGCGATGGTCGCCGGGATCGCGGCGGCGGTGGTGCTGCTGGCGGTCGTGCTCGGCCGCGCCCAGCAGGTCCAGTACGCCGACCAGCACTACGTCAACCCCGGTCCCTTCCTCGAGGAAGGCGGGCCGTGGGCGGCCTACGAATACACCCAGAAGCTGCACGACAAGAAGATCGGGATCATCGGCTCGAGCCAGATCATCTTCGGCCAGTACGGCTTCTACGGCAACGACGCGACCAACACCGTCGAGTTCATCGGCGTCAAAGGGCCGCACGGCTCCAACCGGCTGCCGACCAGCTGCCCGCAGCTGCGGCGCCTGATCGACGAAGGCGGCTACGAATACCTGGTGATGAGCCAGTACACGCAGGACACCGGCCCCTACAACACCGGTACGCCGAACCCGTACCAGTTCCCGGTCTACGCCTGGGTGAAAGGCGACCCGGCGGTGAAGCAGGTGGTCGACGACAGCGAAAAAGCCACGCCGGAGCCCGACTACGTGTTCAAGGTGAACGGCAAGCTCGACCCGAGCGCCTGCAAGCCTGAAAAACGCCCCTCCGTGCCGGGCGAATTCGAAGACGCGGGCTAGCGGCCTAGGCGCGGCCGGCGGCGAGCGCGTGCTCGCGGATCAGCTCGGCCGAGCGCTCGGGCTGCTCCCACCAGAACATGTGGCCGACGTCCTCGAGCGTCTCGAGGCGTGCCGCCGGCATCAGCGAAGCGATCATCTCGCCGTTGGGGTAGGGGAGGACGCCGTCCTCGGTCCCGTGGACGATCAGGGTCGGGACTGCGATCTCGCCGAGCCGACCGCTGGTGTCATGACCGAAGATCGCCTGCACCTGCAGTTCGATCGTCTGTTTCGCAGCTGGCACCGAAGTCGCCATCTCATGGAAGGCGGCGTAGCGGCTCTCGTCTGAGCGGAAGGCGGGGGAGAGGTTGACTTCGTAGCTGGCCCGGATCGCCTTGTCGCGGTCGCCGGACATCATCCCCGCGGCGAGGATTTCTACGTTTTCCTGCGGCATCAGCTGCGAGCCGGCGCCGCCGCAGTAGGTGCAGCCGAGCGTCAGCGACCGCAGCCGGTCGGGGTGGGCGAGCGCCAGGTCCTGGGCGATCATCCCGCCCATCGAGATCCCGACCACGTGGGCGCTCTCCAACCCGAGCTCATCCATCAGCCCCGCCGTGTCCTCGGCCATTTCGACGATCGTGAACGGACCGTCGACCGGCCCCGAGAGCCCGATCCCCCGGTTGTCGAAGGCGATGACGTCAAAGCTCTCACGCAGCGGCGCCAGGAACGCCTCCCCCCAAGCGACGTGCGTCCCGCTCATCCCCTGGATCATCAGCAGCGGCTCGCCCTCACCGCCCCGCTCGTAATGAAGCTCGTGCTCCCCAACCTGGACTTTCGCCATCCGCCGATCCTACGCCAGCAGCCTCCCCAGCCCCTAACCTTGAACCTCTGCGCCCGTAGCTCAGCTGGATAGAGCATCGGACTTCTAATCCGACGGTCGCTGGTTCGAATCCAGCCGGGCGCGCTACTACACGGAGAGCGCCTGCTTACCCAGCGGTCGCGTTAGGGGGGTGGGGGCACGAACTTGGCGGCGGTGCCGGCGATGTCTTCGACGGTTACTCGTGCAGCCGCTCGAATCAGCTTCCTCGAGCGCGCGGAGTACCGTCTGAAAACGGACGGTACTAGAAATATATTTGCCCTAAGAATCCTCAAACATATTGATTTCTAGGTATTGCGCGAGGGCGCTCTGTGCAATACGAATCCCTCAGTTTCGTCTATTCGCAAGCTGGGGAGGCCAGTTATGAGCGGTCAGCGTCCGGGGCAGGCAATGCTCCGTTGGATCATTGCCTTTGCATGTCTTCTCGGCGTCTGCGTGGTCGCTCCGGCAGTTGCGTTCTCGGCTGAAGAGGAAGCCGAATCCGGTCGGCAGCAGCCGGGCTCGGTGCTGCCGCTGCCCGACGGCGACGACATCAGCGGGGCGCTGTCGCAGGCCTTCGGCGCCCACCAGCAGCAGCTGGCCCAGCGAGAAGAGGAGCTGCAGAGCCCGGCGGCGGTCGCAGAGCGCGAGCGCTCGCGCTCTGCCTATGCAGGTGTCAGCGATGGCGAAGCCGAAGAGCTGCTGCAGTCGGTCTTCGGGCCGGTGCTGGCGGAACTCAACCAGGACCCCGCTCGCTTCCTCAGCGACGCCACGGTGGAGCGTTACGCCGGGGACGGCGGCGCTGTCGTCACCAACGATGGCGAGACGCAGTTGCTGGAATCGAACCTTCCCCTGCAGGCCGAAGAAGAGGACGGGGATGCCGCCCAGCTCGACGTCACCCTTGCACCGGGCAGCGAGGGTTGGGAACCGGAGAACCCCCTGGTTGACCTCGCGATCGGCCGCTCCGCCGACGAAGGGATCGAAATCGGAGAAGAAGGGCTGACGGTCACCCAGGCCGGGGCCGGAGACGCGGTGGCGACGCCGCTCGGCGACAAGAGCCTCTTCTTCGGGGAAGTCACGGCGGGCAGCGACACCGACCAGGTCGTGGCCCCGATCTCCAGCGGCGTCGAGATCTTCAATCTCCTGCGCTCGGCCGAGAGCCCGGAGAGCCTGCGCTTCCGGCTCGACCTCCCCGCCGGCTCGGAGCTGCGGGCCGGCCCCGGCGGGTCGGCCGAAGTCGTCGACGCCGATGGCGCAGTAACCACCCTCGTCCCGAAGCCGTGGGCGCTCGACGCCCAGGGGACCCAGGTGCAGGTCGAAATGACCGTGGAAGGCAACGAACTCGTGCTCGCGGTCGCCCACCGCGACCGGGACCTCGCCTATCCGATCCTCGTCGACCCCAGCATCTACCAGGACTGGGACAGCTGGAACACCGGCCAGAACCTCGGCGGCCTCGCCGGCTGGCGCTGGCAGCAGACCGCGGCGACCTGGATCTACCACGGCACTGAAGACTCCGGCGGGTTCCCCAGCTACGCCGGCAAGGGACTCTTCGTCTACACCGCCCCGGCGACGATGCAGGGGCAGCAGTGGGGGCAGTGGATCTACTCGGCGCCCCCCGGGGCCTACCTCGTCAGCGCCTCGATCAGCCCCTTCACCCGCAACAACAGGGGCTGTCCTTCGAGCGGGTACTACTACCCCTACGACTACGAGGGGATGTGGAGGGAATCTTCGGGCTGGGCGAACATCAAGTTCGATAACGCCGACGACTTCGGCTCCTCCTCGCTCGGCACCTGGGGGGAAGCGCTGATCATCGGGATGAGCACCGACGCCAGCACCAACACGGTCATGCCTTGCTGGCGCGACCTGATGATCGGCGGCGTCGGGATCATGGTCGACGACTGGCAGATCCCCTGGATGACGATCCTCGTCCCGTTCCCGGCCGGTTGGATGAAAAAGGACGCTACTGCGCGGACGGTTGAAGTGAAGGGCACCGACATGGGCCTCGGCGTGCAGAAGCTCATCCTTAAAGGCGGCGCCAAAGAATGGACCTGGGACCAGCCCTACTGCGCCGGCACCTACGAGGATCGCTGCGCCACCGAACGCACCGGAAAAATCACCTACACGACCGAAGGAGTGGGAGCCGAAGGCAAAGTTCCCGTCAACCTGCAGGTGATCGACCCAACCGACAAGCGCGGAACGGTCGAACGAACGCTGCTGATCGACGGCACCGCCCCGACGGTGACGCTCGGCGGCTCCTCGACCGGGATCGCCTACAACCTCACCGCCGAATCGAAAGACGGCAGCAGCACCGAACCGCGCTCTGGGGTGAAGGAAGCCAAGGTCTACCTCGACGGCGTCCTGAAGGAAACGAAAACCAACACCTGCACCACCTCAGGCTGCCCGGAAACGCTGAACTTCGCCTACACGCAGAGCTACAATGGCCTTAGCTCCGGCTTCCACGTCCTTGAAGTCGTCGCCACCGACCAGGTCGGCTACACGAAAGTCGCGACCCGGCTCTTCAACGTCGAAGCGCCGAACACGCTGATCGACTCCGGCCCCGAAGGGCTGACGAAACAGTCGGCGCCGACCTTCACCTACCACTCCACGGCGGAAGGCTCGACCTTCGCCTGCAGCATCGACGGGGTTGCCTACGTCAGCTGCCCGACCACCGGCTACACGACCGCCAAACTCGCCGACGGCGCCCACACCTTCAGCGTCCGCGCGACCAGCCTCGGCCTCACCGACGCCTCGCCGGCGACGCGGAGCTTCACCGTCGATACGGTCGCGCCGGACACGACGATCGAAACGGGGCCGACCGGGACGACGATCAATTCGACGCCGAGCTTCAGCTACAGAACCGTCGACTCCCAAGCCCACTTCGAATGTCGCGTCGATACCGCCGCCTTCGAACGCTGCGGCTACGAAGCGCAGCGAGTGGAACCGGCGCTCGCCGACGGCGCCCACACCTTCGCGGTGCGGGCGGTCGACCAAGCGGGGAACGCCGACGCGACGCCGGCGACGCGTTCCTTCACCCTGGATGCGACGCCGCCGACGATCGAAATCCTCACCGGCCCCTCCGGCTATACCAACGCCGCCAAAGCAAAATTCACCTTCCAAGCCACGGGCCAGACCCTGCTCCAGTGCGCGCTCAACTCCAACGAAGCTGAAATCGAACAGCCGACCTGGGGCGCCTGCACCAGCTCCACGTCCTACGAAGCGGCCGCTGCGCTGGCGGATGGCTCCTACGCCTTCAGGGTCAAGGTGAGGGACGGCGCCGGCAATCTGGTCGAAGAAACGAGGGGCTTCGTCGTCGATACCCAGGCGCCCGAAACGACGATCGCCTCCGGGCCGGTCGGGACCACGGACGATCCCAGGCCGGTGATCGGCTTCGCCTCCAGCGCCGAAGAAGCAACCTTCGCCTGCCGGTTCGACGCCGAAGCCTTCGCCGCCTGCGCCGACACCTCCGCGATTCCGAAAACGACGCTTGCCGACGGCGCTCACAGCTTCGAAGTCAAGTCGACCGATCCGGCGGGGAACGTCGACGCTACGCCCGCCAAACGAACCTTCACGGTCTACACCGCTGCGCCGCAGACCAAAATCGTCTCCGGCCCCGAAGGCCCGACCGCCGACACGACGCCCTCCTACACCTACTCGGCCGACGAAACGGCAACCTTCGAATGCCGGGTCGACACCGCGCTCTTCGCCAGCTGCGCCGCGGCCGGCAAGGAACTGGCTGCGCAGCCCGAGGGCGAACACGTCTTCGAAGTGCGGGCCCGAAACGCCGTGGGGGTCGATCCGACGCCCGCCCGCCGGCCCTTCGTCGTCGACGTCTCGAACCCGAACTCGCCGGTGCTCGGCGGCGAAGTCTTCGTCGAACCCGGTCCCTACGGTCTCGAGCTAACGATCAAAGCGGTGGACGGCGATCGGTCCACCCCGACCACCACCCGGGCGGGCGTCGAATCGGCAACGCTCTCGATCGACGGCCAGCAGGCGGTGACCCTGCGAAATCGCTGTGGTGCGACCGGCTGTCCCGATGAACTCGAACGCGAATATCAGGTCTCGCCCTACAAGGCGGCCGGCAGTCACTTCTACCGACTCGCCGTCCGCGACCCGCTCGGTCACGAACGGGCCACCGAATGGTTCCGGTCGATCCCCACCACCTCCGTCAGGCGGTCCCAGGTCAGCCCGAAAGCTTCATGCTCCCACGTGGTCAAACTGACCCATCAGGACACGAACTACGTCGGCCTCGATTGCGATGAAGAAATCATCTCGCACACGGGCATCGCAACGATCAACACCAAAGGTGGCAACGACATCATCGTCGGTGGGCCTGGCAAAGAGACCATCCTCGGCGGTAGCGGGACCGACACGATCCGCGGCGGCCGCAGCAACGACACCCTCCGCGGCCAGGGCCAGGGGGACTTCATCTACGGGGGCACGGGCGACGACGAGATCAACGGCGGCCCCGACGGCGACCTTGTCGACGGCGGCCCCGGCGGCGACATCGTCCATGGCGATGACGACAACGACACCCTCCGCGGCGGTCAAGGAAAGGACGTGCTGAAGGGCGACGCCGGGACCAACGACACGGCCAGCTTCGCGGACGCGATCGCGCCTGGCTTCAACCTCGATGAATCGGAAACCTTTGCCGGGCAGAAAGTCACCGGTAGGTCGGATGGCTACACGGGCGTCTACGTCGTAGTCGAAAACGTCGGCACCGGCACGGGCATCGCCAAGAACGGCTCAATCAGCGAGGAACGAGGAGGAGAAGACACCTTCTCGGGGATCGATCGGATCGTCGGTTCGGCTTTCGACGACGTGATCAAGCGCGGAGGGGAACAGATCCAGGTCGCGGCCGGGCCCGGCGCCGATATCGTCGTCCAGGGCGGCCCGAACGGCGCCAACGGGGGGTCGGGGGACAACTTCGTCGAAGGCGATCCGAAAACGGACTCCAACCTCAGTCATAGCCCTGTTTCGTTCGGAGTCCAGACCTCGAAGGAAGGCAAAGAGACGGACCTGTACCTCTCGGGTGCCCCCACCACCGACAAAGCAACCGGCGACGAAAAGGTGACTGTCACCCTGCGCGATAAGAGCGCCACCTTCAACTTCGAGCAGGCGCCGGTCGGACATGAAACGAGCTGCGGCGGGAGCGGGAAAGTCTTCACCTGCAAATTCCCCGAAAGCGCGCTCGGAGCAGTCGTCCTCGCCGGTTTCGGGGGCAAGGACAACCTCATCACCCAGGGCCGCGATCAATTCGCCAAAGGCGCCGTGACCCTCACCGGTGGCCCCGACGTCGACACCCTGCAAGCGGGCCCCGCAGAAGAGATGGCGATCGACGGCAGGGGCCAGGGCCCGGAAGGGCCGGAGAAGCTGTACGGGGGGGCAGGCGACGACGTCCTGATCCAGGGGGAGGGGAGCGACGAAGTCAAAGGCGGGGATGGCGACGACCTCCTCGTCTCGAGCGAAGTTTGTACCGATCTGATCGCAGGTCAAGGCGAGGCGGACAACGCCCAGTTCCACCCCTACGACACCGGCAACCCGCTGCAGGGTGTCTACGCCAACCTGGCCAAAGGAGAACTGGGGAAGACGGAAGACCACACCTGCAGCCACCTGTACGGCGTAGAGGACCTCGAGGGCTCGCCCCAAGACGACGAGTTCCGCGGGGACAAACGGCAGAATTTGTTGCTGGGTCGGGGCGGGGAAGACATCCTGGTTGCCGGGGGAGGCGGAGGCGCGATCAACGCCAAGGATCTCGGCCCGGACAAAGAAATCAATTGTGGGAACAACAAGAAGCTCCAGGTGATCGCCGACCGCGAAATCGAGTTCACCCAGCAGGGGAAGCGCGTGAACCTGAAGGAACCGCCGTTTAAGAACTGCAAAAAATCGAAGGTAAGCGACGAAGGCGCTCTCTACGACGACGGGCAGCACACAGGTGCTCGGTTCGCCCTCGTGGCCAGCGGTCCGGAGCCGGCGCGCCTCGACCGGCTGCTCCCCGAAGAAGAAAGCGAATCGCCGGAGAGCGAACTGCCCGAAGCCGAACCGGAAGCCCCTGACGCGTCACTCGCCTCCTACATGGCGCTCGACGACGAAGGCGCCAGCGCGGTCGATTCGTTCAGTGGCAGCACCGCCAGCACCTACGGCACGGCGGGCGGCGGAACGTCGCTGGCCGCTGCGGGTCCCGAAACCGGCGTCGAAGGCGCGCTGCTGGAAGGAGAAGGCACCGCTGTCGCTCTCGACGGCGTCGACGACGTGATCTCGGTTCCGGAACCGACCGGCCTCGAACAGGCGGCGGGCCCCGGCTTCAGCCTCGAACTCCTGGTCAAGTTCAGCCGCTCCGCCGGAGCGAAGGAATACCTCTACTCGAGCGGGTCGGGCACGAACGGACTTTTCCTCTACCGGGGTACCAACGGCGTCCTCACCCTCGCGACGGGAGACGACGCGAGCGCGCCGAGCGTCAACAGCTACCTGGCGGTCACCGATAACGCCTGGCACCAGGTGGTGGGGGAGGTCGAAGCCGATGGGCTGACGCTCTACCTGGACGGCATTCCGAGCCGGGTCGGGTTTGGCGAGGAAATCGCCCCCGAAGTAACCGAAGCAGCAACCGAAACCACGATTGGCGCCGGGCCGAAATCAACCGGGTTCCTTGCCGCGACCGTGGACGAGGCCTCCTCCTACGTCGGCCCGCTGTCGGAATCGGAAGTGATGACGCACCTGACGGAAACGATCGTCCCCATACCCAGCGAAGTCTTGGTGCCGGAAGCCGTGACCTCGGACTTCGACGGGGACGGCGTCGTCGACGACGTCGACAACTGCCCGAGCCTTGCCAACGGCGCTCAGGTGGATGAAAACGACGACGGCGTCGGCGACTCCTGCCTGCCGCCAGATCTCGATGGCGACGCGATCACGGACGCGAACGACAATTGCGCCGAACTGTTCAACACCGATCAGGCGGACGGCGACGGCGACGGCGTCGGGGACGCCTGCGAGTGGCTCGCCGCCGAATCCACCACCACTGCGGCCACCGAAGTCAAAGCCGAAACCGCGACCCTCAACGGCGCGGTGGTCGCCGGCGGCGAAGCGGCCACCTACAAATTCGAATACGGAACCTCGGAACTGTATGGAAAATCGGCTCCGGCGACGGCTGTTTCCGTGCCCGCCGGCGGCACGTCGGTGGCGGTCAAACAAGCCATCACCGGCCTCGTCCCGCAGACGACCTACCACTACAGGCTGGTCGCGGAAAACGCGATCGGCAAAGTCGAAGGCGAAGACCTCACCTTCACCACGACTGCCCTGCCGACGGCGACGCAGCTGGCGAAACTGCCGGTGGTCGAGGCGTTCGACGGCTCCTCCGCTTCGTTGTCCAACGTCGGCGCCAACTGGCTGAAGCTGGGCTGGTCCTATGGCAAGGGAGAAGACGCGGTGACCGGGTGGCGGCCGATCGAAGCCTTCCCGACCGATTACGGCGCCGTCTACAGCAAACCGGTCTCCGCTTCGGCCAACGGCATTGCCACCGTGGCGACGCTGGCGCAGGCACCGACGATCGCCGAACGCTACTTCTCCGTCTGGTTGGGGATGGGGACGCCCACGTCGACCTCCCGAGGTGGCTATGAGCTGCGCTTCACCGAAACCACGACGAGGAACGTCTACGACGTCACCCTCTCCAGTTGGACCACCGGGGTCAAATCGTCGCTGACGCAGAAACTCGCCTACACCTTGCCGGAAAAAAGCCAGTTCGCCCTGGTCGCCAAGGGCGGCATTGTCTCGGCTTGGGTCAACACCGGCAGCGCGTTCACCGAACTGCTGGCGGTGAAAAACGCCAACTACACCGCCGGTTACTCGGGCATCGAGGCGGCCGGCAACTTCATCTCCCTGACCAACTTCAAGACCGGGTCCTTGCCCTAGGCCAAGGGGCGGGGCTACAGTCACATACATGCGTCGCACGTTCGTCATCTTGGTCACCGGCCTTGCTGTCGGCCTAGTCGCTGCCACCACCGCGGGGGCGGCGTTGTACGTCGGTGGGGGCAAGGGGATCAGCGTCACCTTCCGGGTCAAGGGACAGAAGCTGATCCAGGCCGACGTGGTCGCCCGCCTCTATTGCGTCGGCCGCCATGGCGGCGATCAGTTCGACCGCATCGAAGAGGAATACGCGACGCCCGAAGATCCGCTTCGGCTCGATCGGCGAGGGGGCTTTCGCTGGAGCACCATCGGCGAAAGGCAGGAAGAAGCCTTCGCGCAGGAAGAATTCCTCGGGGGGCGGATCAGCGGCGGCTCGGTGATGGGGAGATTCGAATTCTTCCGCAGCGGGGGACGGCGGCAGACGAACTGTCGGACGGGCTCCTTTCCGCTGGACTCCGGCACCACCGCGGTCAGGTTTCGGGCGCTGCGCTGGTCAGGGGGTAGCTGACACAAGGCCTTGCGGGGCGCCGTCTAGGAGATGGTCCCCAACTCCAGCGAACTCAGCCGAGCTCCTTGGACGCGATCGGCTGTATCAGGCCACATTCGGCCTGCTAGATGCCTTCCGGCTGAAGTTCTGATCCGACGGTCGCTGGTTCGAATCCAGCCGGGCGCGCTTGGGCATTTCGCCTCAATCGCTCGATAATCTCCGCGCATGGGGAGGCCGCGGCTAGCTCTGGTTGCTGTTGGTTTTGCCGTCGCGACGCTGCTGCTCGGCGCGGCGGGCGCGGGGCAGGCGAAGCAGGGAAGTAGCGGCACGGTCGAAGCGCAGCGGGCGCGCACGGTCGGTTTCCTGCGCCTTGGGAGGGAGAGGGGGTACGAGATCTACCTCTACATGCCTACGAAGCGGATTGTCACGTTCTACGCGACCCGCTCTGATCGGGTGAAGGGCGATCTCTTCAGCTTCAGGTACAGCATCTACGTGGTGCGCAACCAGGGGGATCTGGATCAGGGGGTGGTGCGGGCGCGGTTCGGTTCCTTGGGCCGGGTTGATTTGCGGTTTCTGCCGAACGGTCGGCTGGAGAGGCGGGATGCGCCCTCGGGGTGCGAGGGGGGTCCCCAGACCAGCCAGCGCGGCAAGTTCGTCGGCCGCCTGAGTTTTCGCGGCGACGGCAACTACTTCCACGTCTCGTCCGCCAAGGGCGACGCCTTGATCGATCGCTCGCCTCGCTACAGGTGTGAGAAGGGAGAGGCGCTGGAAGCTCCGCCGAGGTCATTGCGGAAGTACGTCGCGCCAACCTCCTACTTCACCGACGAGCACAGCGTTGCCCTGCTCTATGCGTCCGCTCGCAGTCATGGGCGCTATGTCGGGATCACGGCCGTGCATGAGGAAGAGGCTCCGCCGGGGGCGGACGTTCAGCTAGGGATTGTCGAATCCAGACACGGGATGGCGATCGGCCACGGTGCTTACGTCGGTGGACCTCGAGGAACGCTGCTGACCAGCCTGCCCGGAGCGCATCCCGCTACGGCCACGTTGGCGCCGCCGTCGCCGTTCTCCGGGACGGCGGCCTACTCGGAGAAGTCAGGAGACTGGACCGGCAACCTCCGCGCCGAGCTTCCCGGGTTGACGGTGCCGCTCACCGGCCCCGACTTCCACGTTCACCTCTGCGTCGCCAACCCGGTGAAAGACAGAAACGGCTGCGAGTTTTTCAAGGCTGAGCCGCCATATGACGAGAGAGCGGCGCGTCCAGGACGGTCGCTGCGATGAGGGCGGGGAGGGTCGCCATCGTGGTGCTCGCGCTTGCCGTCTTCGTCTGTATGGCGGGGAGTGCCGACGCCGAGGCCAGGGGGAGGGCGCCTGAACGATGGCTCGACATGGACCTCCAGGGTTCTGACGGCTACTCGATCCACATCAGCTCGGGCCCACTCGGACATCTGATTCTGCAGGTGAGCAGGGAATGGTTCTCCGCCACCTACACCACCGACGACGAGCTCGCCGCTGTCGATCGCGTCAAGGCGCAGCTGCCGGGTCTGGGCACGGTCTCGGTGCGGTTCCACCCCCAGGGCCCCGTCCGGCACCCGACGGTGCCCTACTGCAAGAAGAAGCAGCGTCCGGCGGTGCAGTTCGGCCTCGTGCGAGGGACGATCGAATTCGCCGGCGAGCGGGATTACGTACAGGTCGAAGCCGATGAAGCCAAGGCATGGATGGAAGAGCTGAAGAAGTGGTCCTGCCGGTATGCCGACAAAGATTTCGAAATTGACGAACGTGAGCGCGACTGGGTCAGCAAGTTCACGGCGAGGGGCGACGGTGTTTTCTTCCTCGCCCGCAGGTATCAGCCCGGCGCGCTTCCCACCGGCGATGTCCTCTACTTCGCCGAAACGGGGGAATTGTTCAGAAAAGCTCCCGGGGTCCCTTGGCTGCTCATCTACAGGCAGATCAAACTTCCGGCGCCTTCCTCCACCTTCCGGGATGCCCATTTCGAACACCTGACGGCCTCGCCGCCGCCGCCGTTCAGCGGCACCGGCAGCTTCGCCCGCACCCCCGAATCCGTCTTCACCTGGCGAGGCGACCTCTCGCTCCAGTTCCCAGGCCTCGACCCGATCTCCCTGGCCGGCCCCACTTTCGAGCCCGGGTATTGCCTGCGGGAATGGGGTTGCGTCGACCAGCACCTTCGCTGACGCGCCAGGTCAGTGCTGGCCGGGCTGGGTGATCGCCAGGCAGACGGCGGTGGCGTCGTCGTCCAGCTCGCCGCCGGTGGCATCGAGGACGGCGGAGTGGATTGCGCGGACGGTGGCGGGGGCGGTGGTGCTTTGGGAGCGTTGGGCGGCTTCGAGGAGGCCGTCGATTCCCAGGCCGGCTTTCTTCTTGCCTTCGGCGACCACCCCGTCGGAGACCATGATCAGGCGGTCGCCGGCGGCGAGGGTGGTGGCGCGCTCGGCGGGTTCGGGGGCGGAGCGGCCTCCCAGGCCCTTGACCTTTGGGACCTTGAGCTTCTCGGCGGTGCCGTCGTTGCGGATGACCACGGGCGGGACGTGGCCGCAGTTGGCGAGGGTCAGCTCTCGCGTGGCCGGGTCCCAGTGGGAGATCACGGCGCTCATCTCGGCCTGGGGCCCGGGCATCTGCTTGAGGGTGCTGTGCATGACCATCAGCGCCTCTTTGATCGTGCCGTCGCTGCGGCGGCTCGCGCGCAGGGCCCCGAGGGCGACGGCGGCACTGGCGATGGCCCGGGTGCCGCTGCCGAGGCCGTCGGCGATCGTGAGCCAGATGCCGTCCTGGTTCTCGACCACGTCGTACCAGTCGCCCGCCACCTCGTAGCTGGGGAGGACGTTGCCGGCCACCTCGGCGCCGGTGAAGCGGGCGATCCGGGGCGGCAGCAGGCTCTGCTGGATCTCGGCCGCCGCCTTCGGCTGCTTGCGGCGCTGGGCGCGGGCGAAGGCGTCCGTGTAGCGGTCGGCCATCGCGATCGACGCCGCCGCCTGCGGCGCCAGCTCGGCGAGCCCGGCGCGCGGCTGCCCGAGGGTGAGAAGCACCCCGATCGCTCGTCCCCGTAGCCAGAGCGGGACGATCTCGATCCCGGGGTAGTCGGCGAGCCGCTGGCGCAGCAGCGCCAGGCCCTCGCGGTCGAGCTCCGGGCCGACCGCCAGCGGCGCCTCGATCTTCTCGGGCAGCCGCGTCGGTCCGGCCATGCGAAGCAAGTGGGAGCCGTCGATGTCGAGGACGTAGAGGCCGAGGGGGACGCCGGCGACCCGCTGGGCCTCGGCAACCAGCTGCTCGGGAAGCAGCGGGGCGGCGACGGCGTCCAGAACCTGAACCGGATCGAGCGGCACCGGCTCCTCGCGACCGAGCTCGCCCGCCGGCAGCAGCTCCTCGGCTTCCCGGGGGGCGGTCCGCGGGCGCTCCCCGATCTCCCTGATCAGGCCGTCGCGGTCGGAGAAGTGGCGGTAGATGGTGGAGCGGGAGACGCCGGCGGCGGTGGCGATTTCGCCGAGCGAGGCGCCGGGCGACTGCTCGAGCAGCTTGCTCGCCGCCTCGAGGATCCGCTCCCGGTTCCGCGCGGCGTCGGCGCGAGCCGCCGCGACGACCTCGCTTTTTTGCTCTTGAGATGCCATCTGTCACACCTTGTCCCGCAAGTCTGTGTCACTTCGCCGGTGACTGTTTCTAATGGGACATACCCGGCAACACCGGAGCCACAACGTCAGCTCGGCTCGGAGGCCCACTTTGACCGAATCCCAGCCAGAGCGCGCTGAAGACAAGCTCAACGGGTAATTAAAAGGTCAGGGGAGTACCGGCCGCAGGCGGGGTGGCCTTGCACGCACTTGAAAGGGAACACGAACGGAAGGAAAGATCATGAGTGAGTTCACCGACGCATACGACTGGCGCGACCGCGAGGTCGTCGGCAGCGACGGAGAGAAGATCGGCACGGTCGACGAGGTCTACCTCGACACCGCCAGCGGCGAGCCGGAATGGCTGTCGATCAACACCGGCCTGTTCGGGATGAAATCCAGCTTCGTCCCGCTGCAAGGCGCCGACCAGAGCGGCGACAGCGTCCGCGTCGCCTACACCAAGGACCAGGTGAAGAACGCGCCGAACATTGCTCCCGACGCCGAGCTCTCGACCGAGGAGGAGCAGCGCCTCTGGTCGCACTACGGCCTCGACTACGACGCCGGCCACAGCGACACCGATCGGATCGATAACGACCGGGAGCCGGTCGGCCGCGACACCAGCGGCCCCGAGACCGACGGCGCGATGACCCGCTCCGAGGAGGAGGTCAACGTCGGCACCCGCGAGCGGGAGAAGGGCACCGCCCGCCTGCGCAAGTACGTCGTCACCGAGGAGGTCACGAAAACGGTTCCGGTGCGCAAAGAGAAGGCCGTGCTGGAGCGCGAACCGATCACCGAGGGCAACGTCGACGACGCCATGGACGGCCCCGCGATCTCCGACGAGGAGCACGAGGTCACGCTCAGCGAGGAGGAGGTCGTGGTCGAAAAGAAAGCCGTCCCGAAGGAGCGGGTCCGGCTCGACAAGGAGACCGAGGTCACCGAGGAGCAGGTCTCAGAGCAGGTCCGCAAAGAGCAGATCGAGGCCGAGGGCGACATCCGCCGCTAAGCCCCGCGCTTCATCGACCGCACCCCCGCGGCTTCGGCCGCGGGGGTGCGTCGATCGAGGTCTGACGCCGCAGTAAGAATCCCCCTCGTGAGCGATCTCGCGAGCTTCTTCGGGCTGTCGCTCACGGCGATGTTGAACCCGACGCTGCTGGCGGCGGTGACGGTGATGATGCTGCTGCCGGCGCCGAAGCGGCTGATGCTGGGGTACCTGCTGGGCAGCTACCTGACCAGCATCTCGGTCGGGCTGCTGATCGCCTTCACCTTGCACGGGAGCGGCAGCGTCGAAAGCGCCCGCTCCACGTTGACGCCGGCCGAGGACCTGGTCTTCGGGGCGATCGCGGTGATCGTCGGCCTGGTCTTGCGCAGCGATTTCGGCGAGGAGCGGCGGCGGCGCAAGAAGGAGTCGGCAAAGGAATCCTGGCCGGAAAAGATGCTCGGTCGCGGTTCGGCGAAGATCGCCTTCGTGGTCGGGGCGCTGCTCAGCTTCCCGGGCGCCTCCTACCTGGTCGCCCTCAACCGGCTGAACCACCTCGATCCCGGCAACGGCGCGACGATCCTCCTCGTCGTCCTCTTCTGCCTGATCCAGGCGCTGTTCCTCGAGCTGCCGCTGATCGGCTACGCGCTCTCGCCCAAGCGCACCGAACAGAGGGTTGCCGCGTTCCGTGACTGGCTCGCCCGCAAGGGCCGGCAGACCGCGGCAGCAGGGGCGCTGGTGATCGGCGCCCTGCTGCTGCTCCGCGGCGTGCTCGAGCTGGTCCTTCAGTGACCGGCTATTTGACGAATTCGCGCACTTCTTTGTAGACGGTTTCGTCGGTGGTGAGGCCGGCGTGCGTGAGGCAGGCGGTTTTGTGATTCGTCGCACCGCTGAGGATCACGCTTTCGTCGGGGTTGATGATTTCGTCGCAGGGGGACCACCAGGTGCCGTAGTTGACGGCGCCCGGCGTCTCGTCGGTTGCGTTCAGTTCTTTGAGGAAGGTCGAGCCGACCCTCATCTCGATGCAGGAGGTCTGGCTGCAGGTGTTGGCGGTTTCGGTGCCGTGGTTCGGCCCGCCGAGCGAGACCCAGTCGTCGACCTTTTCCTGTCCGCCGGCGACGGACTTGATGTACCAGCGGCTGTTGAGGCTCCCCATCGAGTGGGCGATGATGTCGACCTTGGTCGCGCCGGGGTTGTTGTTCAGCAGCGTTTGGACGCGCGATTTCACTTCCGTTTCGGCGAGCGTCTTGTTCGAGGTGGCGGTGTTGTAGCTGTAGGCGCTGAGGGCGGCTTTGGCGTAGCCGTCTTTTTCGAAGCGCCCGATCATCGTGTTCCAGAGCGAGGAGCTCTCACTCCAGCCGTGGATGAAGAGGATCGGATCCTGGGCGAGCGAGCTCGCGGGGGCGACCCCGGCGACGCCGATCAAAAGTGCGGCGGTGGACACAAACGCCAGCAAGCGTTTCTTCATGTCTCTCCAATCTGTAGAGGCAGGCGCCTCCCTGAGCGCCCTGCCGGATGAGGGCTACTGAGCTAAGCAAGATTCCTGAGCGGTTAAAAGGGCACGGGGGTGACTGCGTCAGCGCCTCAGGCGACGGCGGAAGCGGCGGACTTCGACCCGCGGGCCGTAGGGGTCCTCCATGCGGCTGGCACCGTCGCGGCGCCAGCCGTCGACCAGGTAGAAGCGCTCGGCGATCTGGTTGCCGCGGAGGACCCAGAGGACGGCATCGGGGTAGCCGGCCTCCTCGAGGCGGCGGCGGCAGTCCTCAAGGAGACGACGGCCGACGCCGGCGCTCCAGTGGTCGGGGTCGACGTAGAGGGCGTAGATCTCAGCGGCGCCCCGCGCGTCGTCGTCTCGAGCGGGGCCGAAGGAGGAGAAGCCGACGATCCGCTCGCCGGTGAGGGCGACCGTCGTCTGCGGGTCGGCGGGAGTGGGAGGGTCGAAGTGGTACCAGTCGACCCGCTGCTCCGGCTGCAGCGAGTCGAGGAACTCGTCTTCGATCAGGCCGCGGTAGGCGGCCTGCCAGGAGCGGACGTGGACGCGCGCGATGTCAAGACGCTCGTCCGCCCTGGCGGCTCGAACTAGGAGCTCTGGCGGCTGTTCGGGCTCGGCATCTTGAAGCAGGCCTGCGATGAGGAGACGTTAATGCCCTCTTCGCCGGAGTCGACCATGCGCTCGGCGCTGCGGGCGGCGATTTCGAGGAGCTCCAGCCGGGCCTTTTCGTGCGCCTCGAGGGCCTCCTGCAGGCCCTGTTGGTCAACCAGGAGTGGAGTCCGGGTGAGGTGGAAGTGAGCATCGTCGCCGATGGTTTTCCCTTGCGCGGCGGTGACGAAGTTGTCGAGGATTTTTTGCATGACTTCGTGGATGAGGCTTTCAGCAAGCACAGGGTCGAGCTCCTCGTCCCATCCCTGTTTGTCCATCACCGAGCGCTCAGTAGCGCGGTAGAAGTGCTCCAAAGCCCCCCGCACTGGTCGAGTGCTGACGAGCTCAGCGCATTCGAGCTCGACCAGCTGTTTGGTGTGGTAGCTGACGTTGGAAAGATCCTCATCGAGCTCCCGGGCCATTTCGGCAGGGCTCGAGGTCCGTTCGGCGAGGATCCCCAGAACCGCCGCCCGGACGGGGTGGTTCATGGCTTTGATGCGGTTCCGCGCCGCTCTTTGATGCTCGGTTTTGGTTGACATCGCTTTTCCCTTTATCCGTAGCTGATTAGTGCCGATTTCTTGATCCTAGCCGCTCAATTGGACAAGTTGTTCAAAAATCCGGATTCTTTTGGTTTGCCTGATTCCAGCGGTGGAACCGGTTCTATCAATAGACGGTCGGTTTGATCGTCCAGTAAATAGCCGGGGAGGAGGTGAAGAGGGATGAATCTCCACACCGCACGCATGGTGCCGCTGCTGATGATCACGAAGAGCACCTGAGCCACCAATGACGGGCCGGCCCTCGCAGGGGGGCCGGCCCTCTTTCGTTGCCGGCTGCGTCAGAGGCCCGGCGGGTGGCGGACGACGAACCCCGCGGTGGAGGTCGTGGCGAGGTGCCAGCGGGGGCCGGTGCCCTGCGCGTCGCCGACGGTGTCCCAGCGCAGGCCGGCGATCTCGGCGAAGGTGTGGCCGGCGTTGGCGTAGACGGTGATCCATTTGCCGGGGCCGGGGGCGCCCCAGTGCTCGAGCTCGCCGGAGGTGAGGGGGCGGGGGATGAGGCCGCCGCCGAAGAGGGCGAAGCTGACGGCGCCGGAGCAGTCGTAGGAGTTGGAGTAGAAGGAGGCGTGGCCGCCGCCCCAGACGTAGGGCCGGCCGACGATCGTGTTGGCGGCGTTGATCGCGCCTTTGACGGCTTCGGGGGCGGTGGGCGGAGGCAGGGCGACGCCGGTGAGGAGGATCGCCGCCTTCGGGTCGCCGCCGCGGCGGTGGGCGAAGATCTCCGCTCGGCCGAGGCTCGACTGGTGAGGGACGGTGGTGCCGTTGCTGCCGGCGGAGGCCGGCGGCAGCTTCGACGGGTCGGCGGCGATTTCCGCAGCGGTGGGGACGTCATCGGCGGCTTCCGCGGCCGGCTTCGCCTTCGGGGCAGGCTTCCCCCCCGCGGCCGGCTTCGCCTTCGGGGCAGGCTTCCCCCCCGCGGCCGGCCTCGCGGGTGCGGCTTCGATCTGGTGCTGGATGCTGACCAGCGCCAGGCTGTTGCCGATCGCTTCGATCGCTTGCGGCCCCCCGCTGACGCCGATGCCGACGTGGCCGAAGGCGATCGCCACGGTGGCCAGTGCTGCCGTTGCTCCCATCCACTGGAAGACTACGGAGCCGTGAAAGTCCTCTTCGTCCCGATCGTCGTCGTCGCCTTCGCGATCTTCCTGCTCGTGCTCGGCGCGATCGGCTTCGCGGTCTCCTTCGCCGTGCTTGCGGTGCTCGGCCGGGCCTGGCGCCTGGTCTCCGGCGGCCGCTCCCGCTCCGCCTGACCTCCGCATCCAATCAGCGTTTGCGATCTCCCACAAAGGGAAACTTTTCCTTTGGGACAACTACGCCAACGGCGAGGAGAGTGGAAGCACGTGGCTCAGCAGACGAAAAGCAAACGCAAACGGAAATCGAAATCTTCCGGAAGCAAAAGCGGCCAGTCCGTCCACCAGAGCACTGCGGGGAGCGGGCGCAACAAAAGTCCGACCCCGAAGAAGGAGCGGGTCGCGAAAGCGACTGGCGATGAGCAGCAGGCCGGAATCCGCAACCAGGGCGGCAAGAAGACCCGACCGGAGCAGATGTACGAGGACTACACGGTCATCGACCCGGTCGAAATAAGCGACACCGACGAGCCCGACGTCATCGTCGACATCCCCGTCGTCAAAGTCGACGAAATCCACTTCGAGCTGGACGACCTGATGGCGCGGGTCTCGTTGCACGCGGAGGTTCTCGACCTGGTGAAGCTGAGCGTCGGCGTCCACGTCGAGCTGGGCAAGGTCGAACTCAACATCAAGGGGGTCGAAGCGCAGGCGCTGATGCGGGCGCGACTGGACCACGTCACCGCGATCATCGACCGCGTCCTGACGACGCTCGATCGCAACCCCGACGTCTTGAACAACATCACCGAAGCGTTGCAGCCGGTCACTGAAGGCGCCGGCAAAGCCGTCGGCGAAGTCGGCGAAGGCGCGAACAAAGCGGTCGGCCAGATCGGCGAAGGCGCCGGCAGCGCGGTCGAAGACGTCGGCGAGGGAGCGGGCGGCGCGGTTAAAGACGTAGGCAAAGGCGCGGGCAGCGCTGTGGAAGACGTAGGCGAAGGCGCCGGCGGGGCCGTGGAAGACGTCGGCGAGGGTGCCGGCGGGGCGGTCAAAGACGTCGGCGGCGGCGCCGGCAAAGCCGTCGGCGAGGTCGGCGAAGGCGCCAACAAAGCGGTCGGCCAGGTCGGCGAAGGGGCGGGCCAAGCGGTCGGAGGTCTAGGCGAAGGCGCCGGGCAGGCCGTCGGCGGCCTCGGTCAGGGTGCCGGTGCACTTGGCGCTCTTGCCGGCGCTGGCGGCGGCGGCGGAGGCGGCGGCAACGGGGGCGAAGGCAATGGCGGTGGAAACGGCGGCGGCGGCGGTGCCGGCGGCGGGATCGCCAAACAGATCGCCAAAATTGTCGCCGCCGAGATCGCGGCCGCGGCCAGCGACGAGGTCAAAGACATCGGCCTCGGTGCCGCGCACAAGGCGATGGAAATCGGTGAGAAACGCCGCCAGAAGCGGGCGCAGAAGCACAACGCCACTGAGGCAGCGATGCGCAAAGCCGAGGAGGCCGGGGTCGACATCGACGAGGTCGATGGCACCGGCGCCGAAGGCCGGGTCACCGTCCACGACGTCGAGAAAGCGGCGGCGGCCGCGTGAAGGGCCGCCCCGACTTCGAATGGTTCACGACGGTCAAGGCGAAAGAGGTGACCTTCGGCAAGCTCTCCGATGAGCGGAATGTCACCTACGCCGAGGAGCCGGACGCCGAAACCGAGGTCACCGTCGAGCGGGAGAACATTCCCGAGGACCCGGAGATCGGCGTCACCTACCGCGACGTCAAGGTCGACTGGACGGTGCTGCAGCGGATCGTCCACCCGATCGAGGAGGACGACGCGGAAGATTCAGAGGACGAGGCGGAAGGCTCAGCGAAGTGAGGGTGCGACCGCGCGTCCCAGACGCGCGGTCGCAGCCAATGTCCTCAGGGCCAGCCCGGCGGCTAGCGCCTCGCGGTGAGTCCCTGTAGAACGACCTCAACCGGCGAACGGTGCTTTCCGTCTCCGTTCGACGACTCTTGGGCGCGCGATATCCCGTTGGCGATCTCGCCAACCTGCGCGCTCACTTTCCCAACCTCTTTGGCTGCCTTGGCCAGGTCCTTCGACTTGATCTTGACCTTGGGTTTGCGCGGCATTGCGGCTTTGAGGTTTTTCATGCCCTTTTTGCGTCCGCCTTTGGACGCGGCCGCAAGTGCCATCGCACCGCCGGCTCCGGCGATCGCGGCCCCGCCGGCGACGAGCGGAACTTTCGCTTTGCTCGCCACTTTGCCGACGCCCTGACCGGCGCTCTTGCCAGCGCTTTTGGCTTTATCGCTTACGCCGCCGACAGCGTTGCGGACGGCCTCGATGGGGGTGGAGCCACCGCTCGAGCCGTTGCTCGAACCATTCGAGCTGGGCGATTTGGCTTTCGATTTCGAGCCGGACGATTTGGAGCTCGCCGATTTCGGTTTCGCCCTTTTCGCAGCTTTCGGTTTCGCAGCTTTGGATTTCGTCGATTTCGGTTTCGCCGCTTTCGATTTCGAAGCTTTGGGTTTGGCTTTCGATTTCGACTGCGATTTCGGTTTCGATTTCGACTGCGGTTTCGATTTCGATGACGACCCGGCGCTTTTCGGTGCCGATCGTTTTTTGGATTTGGTCTCCGCCATTTTCCTCTCTCCTCGGGGGGTTCCCTATTAGGTCAGGTACCCAATCCATTGAGGGCAAATCACGCTGAGTGCGGCAAAATCAGCATGAATGGACGCTTGCGGCGCTCTTGACCACCTCGAAGGCGCTGCCGGGGATCCGCTTCAGCTGGTTCAGGTTCTCGTCATCCCAGCGGCGGTCGCTGGTGCCGGAGAAGAACCAGTTGGAGCCGTTGTCGGCGACGATCAGGCCGTAGTGCTTCATCGCCAGCGCGATCGTCTTTGCCGGGCCGCTGAAGCCACCGAGGCCGTAGTCGGACTTCAGCCGCAGCCGCAGGCCCATCGGCGGCGCGCTCGGGTCCGAGGTGTCGCCGGCGCAATGGGAGGCGGGGTGGACCCAGGCGTCGCGGGTGCTCTCGAAGGTGACGCGGATCGCGTGGTCGAGGTGGCCGGCGGCGACTTCGTCGTAGCGGACGAGGCCGGGGAAGATCGGCAGGCCGGCGGCGTCGGCCGAGGTCCAGCCGTCCGGACGGCGCGCCGCCGAGCGCAGGTCCCATGCCGTCCCGGAGTCGGCGTTCCAATGCGGGCGCGGCTTGGCGATGGCGAAGGCGCGGTAGAGCTCGTAGAGCTTGCAGGCGGAGCGGTCGACGACGAGCACGTGGCGGTCGCCGTCGGAGCCGTTGCCGCCCTCGACCGGCGCCTTCGCCGGCAGCGGGAACGGCCCCGGGTCGCTCTCCTCGCCGTAAGCGGTGTAGTGGACCGGCAGCTGGCGCTGGCCGGCGTCGACGACCGAATAGGGGAAGCCGTAGGCGCGCGGCGAGCCGAAGTCGGGGTGCAGGTGATCGCCGCCGTGGGAGTCGATGTAGGCGATGTAGGCGGAGGAACGCGGGTCCCGCGGCGCCTTCGAGACGTCCTGGTTCCAGGCGGCCTCGGTCGGGAGGGACGGCGCCCGCGGCGAGAGCGAGGCGGGCGGTTGCGGGAAGACCGAGCACGAGCCGAGGGCGGGGTAGGGGCCGACGGCATCCGCCCGTCCCACGATCAGGGCCGAGAGCACCAGTAGCGCCACGAGCGCAACCGTCGTCAGCAAGCGCTTCCGACTTTGACCCCACCCTGGTGTGGCAAAAGTCGGATGCGCTGCCGCCGCTGAGGCTTGGCGCTTCCGCATGGCGCCAAGCTACCCGGGTAGGTTCGGCGCATGGACGTATGCCTGATGGTCGAGGGGCAGGAGGACGTGACCTGGGAGGACTGGCTGGCGCTCGCCGCGGCCTGCGAAGAGCACGGGGTGGGGACGATGTTCCGCTCCGACCACTACCTCTCGGTCGACGACCGCCGCGAGCGCGGGTCGCTCGACGCTTGGGGGACGATCACCGCCCTCGGCGCCGTCACCGAGAAGCTGCGGCTAGGGACGATGGTCTCGCCGGCGACCTTCCGCCACCCGGCGGTGTTGGCGAAGGCGGCGGTGACCGCCGACCACGTCTCCGGCGGCCGGGTGGAAGTCGGGATCGGCGCCGGCTGGTGGGAGCGCGAGCACGAGCTCTACGGCTTCGAGCTGCCGCCGGTGGGGCCGCGGATGGACGCGCTCGAGGAGCAGATGCAGATCGTCCGCGGCCACTGGGCACCCGGCCCCCTCGACTTCGACGGCAAGCACTACTCGGCCCACGAGCTGGACGCGCTGCCGAAGCCGGTCCAGCAGCCACTGCCGCTGATCCTCGGCGGCCGCGGCGGCCCCCGCAGCCTGCGCCTCGCCGCCCGCTATGCCGACGAGTACAACACGGTGATGGCGACGGCGGAGGAAGTCGCCGACATCCGCCGCCGCCTCGATCAGGCCTGCGAGGCCGAGGGCCGCGACCCGGCGAGCCTGCCGCTCTCGATGATGACCGGCTGGCTGGTCGGCGCCGATCGCGACGAACTTGTCGATCGCGCCTCCCGCCTCTCGAAGTGGAAAGGCGAGGGCGGCGACGGCGAGGTCTTCATCGCCGGCCTGCGCGAGAGCACGATCCGCGGCACCGTCGATGAGGCGCTCGAGCAGCTGCGCGCGCTCGAGGCGGCGGGCCTAACCCGGATCATGGGACAGCACCTGCTGCACCGCGACTTCGACGGCGTCGCGCTGATGGGGCGGGAGATCGCCCCCAGGATGGTTGCGAGTAGCTAGCTCGGCTCGGCGGTGCCGTAGATCGCGCGGAGCCAGATCTCGACGAGGACGTCGAGGACGCGGTCCTGCTCCAAGGAGGGGGACTCGTCGGCGAAGGTCGCGTACTGGGCGCGCTCGTTCATCTGCACGAGGGCGATCGCGATGTCGCGGGCGGGCTCGCCGGGAGGGGCGGCGCCGCGGGCGCGCTCGGCTTCGATGACGAGGGTGACGTCGGCGACCCAGCCCTCCATCACCTCGGCCCAGAGGGCGCGCGCTTCGGGGTTGGTCATCCGCAGTTCGGCGGCGGCGAGGGTGACGGCGCGGCGGGAGCGGAAGGCGGAGTAGAGGTCCTCGAGCGCCTGGCGCAGGCCGGCGCGGGGGTCGCCGGCGGCCAGCGTCTTCAGCGCCTGCTCGCGGCTGCCGGCCGCGGCGGCGACGAGCCGGTCGATGATCGCCAGCACGACCGCGTCCTTGGAGGGGAAGTAGAAGTAGAAGGTGGGGCGGGAGATGCCGGCGCCTTTGGCGAGGTCGTCGACGGAGATCTCGCTCAGCGGCCGCTCCTCCAGGAGCCGCTCGGTCGTCTCGAGGATCGCGCGCTCGCGGTCGTCGCCGCTGGCGCGGGTAGCGCGGCGGCCGCGCCCGCTGGCGGCAGGACTGGGTTTGGCGGCAGTCGGCACGACTCCCACCATACATCGCGTCGACTAATTCAACAAGTAGTTGACTGACTCGACACAGTGTTGATAAAGTCTCGTGCGTGAGCCCCCTTCCCCAGGAGACCCCCATGCCCAGCACCTCCGCCAGCGAGCGCGAGCACGTCAGCGTCTTGATCGTCGGCGCCGGCCTCGCCGGCATCGGCGCCGCCGTCCACCTGCTCACGAGGTGCCCGGAGAAGAGCTACGCGATCCTCGAGGCGCGCGAGTCGATCGGCGGCACCTGGGACCTCTTCCGCTATCCCGGCATCCGCTCGGACTCCGACATGTTCACCCTCGGCTACTCGTTCAAGCCGTGGCTCGGGGAAAAGTCGATCGCCGACGGCGAGTCGATCCTCGACTACATAAAGGAGACCGCCGGCGAGTACGGGGTGGAGGACCAGATCCGCTTCCGCCACAAGGTCATCGCCGCCGAGTGGTCGAGCGCCGAGGCGCGCTGGACGATCCGCGCCGAGCGCGACGGCGAGCCGGTCGAGCTGACCTGCGACTGGCTCTACGGCTGCACCGGCTACTACCGCTACGACGAGGGCTTCTCGCCGAAATTCGAAGGCACCGAGCGCTTCGAGGGAGAGATCGTCCACCCGCAGCACTGGCCCGAGGACCTCGACTACGAGGGCAAGCGCGTCGTCGTGATCGGCAGCGGCGCGACCGCGATGACCCTGGTCCCGGCCCTGGCCGAGCGCGCCGAGCAGGTGACGATGCTGCAGCGCTCGCCCACCTATGTCGTCTCTCGCCCGGCGGTCGACCCGCTCGCCCAGCGGCTGCGGCGCCTGCTGCCGGAAAAGCTCGCCTACGCGACGGTGCGCTGGAAGAACGTCATGGTCCTGCACGGGAGCTACACCCTTTTCCGGCGCTGGCCCAACTTCTCCAAGCGCATCCTGCGCAAACGCCTCGAACCGTTGCTGCCCGCCGACTACGACATCGACACCCACTTCAAGCCGCGGTACAACCCCTGGGACGAGCGCCTCTGCGCCGTCCCCGACGCCGATCTCTTCAAGGCGATCCGCGGCGGCAAGGTCGAGGTCGTCACCGACCACGTCGAGACCTTCACCGAGCAGGGGATCCGCCTGCAGTCGGGCCGCGAGCTCGGGGCCGACATCATCATCACCGCCACCGGGCTCAACATGCTCGTCTTCGGCGGCGTGCAGCTCCTGATCGACGGCAAGGAGAAAGACTTCTCCGAGACCATCGGCTACAAGGGGATGATGTTCAGCGGCATCCCGAACATGAACATGGCGCTCGGCTACACCAACGCCTCCTTCACCCTCAAGGTCGACCTGGTGGCCGACTACATCTGCCGCCTGCTCAAGCACATGGACGCCAACGGCTACCGCGTCGCGACCCCGAAAGCGCCCGACCCCTCGGTCGAGCTCGAGCCCTTCATCGACCTCAAATCCGGCTACGTCCTGCGCTCGATCGACCAGCTGCCCAAGCAGGCGAAGCGACGCCCCTGGTCCCTGCACCAGAACTACGCCCAGGACATCCGCCTCCTCCGCAAGGGCCCGATCGACGACGAGATCGAGTTCTCGCGCGGCGGGGCGCGGAGCGGCGCGAGCGAGCCCAGCGAGGTCGCCGCCGTCGCCTAGCTCAATCCGCGGGAGGCATGCCGGTCGAACGTCCCACTCCGCATCGAGAGGGCGACGTCCTGCTCGATCATCTCGTGGATCCGAACGCGGCGGCACCCGCACCACGTTCCCCCAGGTCCCCGACGCCCCCGTCTCCAAGTTCGTGCTCGACATGAAGGGCGGCAG
>Ga0307306_10000041_pt1 | contig 25725 bp, 28 predicted proteins | sample ER_DNA_193_FD_194507 | JGI IMG/M metagenome (GOLD analysis project Ga0307306, IMG submission 194507) | Bulk soil microbial communities from the East River watershed near Crested Butte, Colorado, United States - ER_DNA_193 | ecosystem: Environmental > Terrestrial > Soil > Floodplain | place...
TCGCCAACACGCTGGCGCTCTCGATTCACGAGCGCACGCGGGAGCTGGGGATGCTGCGAGCGATCGGGATGTCGCGGCGGCAGGTGCGGACGATGATCCGCTACGAGGCGGTGATCACGGCCCTGATCGGGGCAATCCTCGGGATGGTTCTCGGGATCGTCTTCGCCGCGCTGATCGCGCAGCCCCTGAAGGACGAAGGCTTCACCCTCTCGTATCCGATCGGCTCGCTTGCCTTGCTGCTGGTCTTCGCCGCCGTGATCGGCGTGATCGCGGCGATCTGGCCGGCGCGCCGGGCTTCGCGGCTGAACGTGCTGCAGTCGCTGCAGTACGAGTAGCTCAGACGGCGAGGCCCAACCGCAGCGCGCCGGCCGCTTCGAGCATCGCGGCACGGGCGGTGGGGCAGATCGCGGTCAGGTTGGCGAAGGTGTGGACGAGGCCGGGGTGGTGGCGCAGGGCCACGTCTACTCCTGCCTCGCGCAGGCGTTGGGCGAAGACCTCGCCCTCGTCGCGGAGCGGGTCGAAGCCGGCGGTGGCGACGTAGGCGGGCGGCAGGCCGCTCAGGTCGGGGGCCTCGAGCAGGGCAACGCGCGGGTCGGTCCGGTCCACCCCCGGCGGCAGGTAGTGGTCCTCGAACCACTCCATGTCGCCGCGGGTGAGCAGGAAGCCCTCACCGAAGGTCCGGCGCGAGGACGACGTCCCGGCGGTTTCGGCGACCGGGTAGATCAGCAGCTGCATCGCCGGTGGCGGCAGGCCCGCGTCGCGCGCCATCAGGCAGACCGAGGCGGCGAGGTTGGCGCCGGCGCTGTCGCCGCCGACAGCGATGCGACCGGAATCGGCTTCGAGTCGCTCGGCATTCGCGGTCGTCCATTCGTAGGCGGCGAGGGCGTCTTCGGCCGCGGCCGGGAAGGGATGCTCTGGCGCCAGCCGGTAGTCGACCGAGAGGATGCGGACCCCGCTGCGGGCGGCGAGGAAGCGGCAGGGGTCGTCGTGGGTGTCGAGTCCGCCGATCACCCAGCCGCCGCCGTGGAAGTAGACGAGCAGCGGGGACGGCCCGCCGACCTCTTCGGGAACGTAGAGCCTGGCGCCGATCGCCCCGGCCGGCCCGGGGATCGCGACCGACTCGACCCGCGCCATCGGGAGCGGCGGCCGGTGGGCGACGATCCGCGCCTCGCGCAGCCGTTCCGCGCGGGCCTCGGCCGGCGTGCCTTTAGCGCGGAGGCTGTCGCCGCGAAAGACCTGGGCGATCCGCAGCAACACGTGAACATCGTCGGCGAGCCGCTGCTCGTCGACGACCGGCGGCGCCCCGAACAGCCGCCGCTGCACCCGCGGCGGCAGCCCGCAGACGAACCTCAGGAAGCGATGCTCGATCGCGGGAGGCAGACGCGGAAGTTCGGCCACGCCGCGCAGGCTACTTCCCGGCGTTCGTCCTTCGTAGGTCCTGGAGGCCACCAAGTACGAACGCCGCCGGGGGGAGAATTTCTGCCGTCCGAACCCTTAGGGGGTCATGCGGTTGCTTCTCCTGTTTCTCCTCCTCCTAATGGGGCTCGCGATCCCGCTGAACACCTCAGCGGGGTCCGAGCCCCGTCGCGGGGCGACGACGGTGTTCTGCGGGCATCCCCGCACCCTCCGCCTGCGCCGCTTCGAGGACCGCTCCGCGCGCCTCGAGTGCGGCGGCCGCGTCATCGTCCGCATCTCGGTTCCCGGCTGAGCACGGAGCGATCTCACACACCCGCGGCCGTTCGTCGCAATAGGCTCGAAAGCGATGGAGGCGACCGCCACCGCTGCGGCTTCGGTCAACGGGCACGCCCCGGCGACGATCAAGGGCCTGCCGCCGGGGCCGCGGATGGGCCGCGTGCCGCAGACGGCGATCTGGTCACGGAAAGCGCAGTGGCTGCTGGAGCAGAGCCGCGCCCGCTTCGGCCCGATGTTCACGCTGAAGATCGCCTACGAGGGCGACTGGGCGGTGATCTCCGACCCCGAGCTGGTCAAGCAGGTGTTCACCGGCGACCCGAAGGTCTTCCACGCTGGCGAGGGCAACCAGATCCTGCGTCCGATCCTCGGCGAGAACTCGGTCCTCGTCCTCGACGAGAAGAAGCACATCGGCCAGCGCAAGCTGCTGCTGCCGCCTTTTCACGGCGAGCGGATGCAGGCCTACGGCGAGAAGATGACCGAGATTGCCGCCCGCGAGATCGAGAGCTGGCCGACCGGCGTCCCCTACAAGCTGCGGCCGCGGATGCAGGCGATCACGCTCGAGATCATCATCGAGACCGTCTTCGGCGTCCACGACGAAGAGCGGATGGCGCCGCTGCGCGAGGCCCTGCGCGACTTCCTCGACCTGACCACGAACCCGCGGGTGCTGCTGCCGGTGCTGATGGTCGGCCACGAACGGGTCAACCACATCCCCGCCTTCCGCCGCCGGGTCGAGCGCGTCGATCGCCTGATCGCCGCGGTGACCGACGAGCGGCGCCGGGCCGAGGACCTGGCCGAGCGCGACGACGTCCTCTCGATGATGCTGCAGGCGCGGCACGAGGACGGCAGCCCGATGAGCGACGCCGAGATCCGCGACGAGCTGCTGACCTTGCTGGTCGCCGGTCACGAGACCACCGCGACCGCGCTCTCCTGGGCGATGGAGCGGCTCACCCGCAGCCCCGAGCAGCTCGAACGCCTGCGCGCCGAGGTCGAGGCAGGCGAGGAGGACTACCTGACCGCGACCGTGCAGGAGACGCTGCGCCTGCGGCCGGTGATCGTCGTCGTCATCCGCAAGCTGACCGAGCCGGTCGAGCTAGGCGGCTACGAGCTGCCGGCGGGCGCCCGCGTCGTCCCCAGCATCCACCTGATCCACCGCGACCCGCAGATCTACCCCGAACCCGAGCGCTTCCTGCCCGAGCGCTTCCTCGACAACCCGCCCGGCACCTACACCTGGATCCCCTTCGGCGGCGGCGTCCGCCGCTGCCTCGGCGCCGCCTTCGCCCAGTTCGAGATGGCCGTGGTCCTCCGTGAGCTGGTCCGCCGCTACGAGATCACCCCCGCGGACCCCGCCCCGGAGCGCCCCTTCCGCCGCGCTATCACCGAGACGCCGCGCCACGACGCCACCGTCGTTCTGAACTGACAGCCGACGGGCCGATTTGTCGTCGCTGAGGAGTCTTTTCGGCCCGTCGCGGAATTCATTTCGACTTTTCGGCCCGTCGGCGAGTGGGTAGAGGGGTCGCGTGAAGCCGGGCAACCGCGAGACGATTCCGACGATTTCCGAAGCCGTCCGCGAGGCGACGGCGATCGTCGACCCTGAGGGCACCGACACCGCCGTCCTCGGCTTCTTCGAGAGCTTCGAGGACGACGACCGACCGACCACCGCCGCCGAGGACCTGAAGGGCGAGCTGTTCAGCACCGTCGAAGGCATCGACCCCGAAGGCGACGACCCCGCCGCCCTCGCAGCCGCGGCCGCCGCCTTCTGGCTCGCCACCAACCCGAGCCAGGCCGACAACGGCGACCACGTCCTCCGCGAGGGCGTCCGCCTCGCCTTCGCAGGCAGTCCCCCCGAGCCGCTTGCCGATTGGCTCGCGGCCCGGGGCGTCGAGCTCTAGTCCCGCACCTCCACAAGCGGACATACGAACTCCCATGTGCTTGCACTGAGGTCGCTCGTATAAAAGGATGTTCCCTGATCGGTAAGAGCGGCCTAGGGGAGATTGCGGTGATATCCAAGTTGTGCAACAAAGGAGATCAGGTCAAGGACACGAGCGCTGACCGGGAAGCTCTCGCTGTGGCCGGTGACAAGCTGAGCGAGGCGGCGGCGGCCCTGGAAAAACTCTCGGATCCTTCACAGGCGGTGCGGCTGCTGCGGGAAGAGGTGCGGGACGTTCTCGTCCGCCTCAAGGATCAGCACGCCGAGATAGGGAGCTGATCCATGGCGGCCGAAGCCCTGCTGGCCGCGAAACGGGCCACCGACCGAGCCGAGAGACACCGGACGGCCGTGGAGAGCATCCGCTCCCGTACCGACCTCACGGCAAAAGGCCTGGCAGGGGTGGGAACGGCAGCCGTGTCCGCGGTCGGCTACGCGAAGTTCGCCGACCTCTTCCCTTACGGGGGCCCCTGGTGGGCGGTGGTGTTCCTCGTCGTCGGAGTCGTGGCGATGATCGGGGGCTTTGTCCTCCTGTCCAAACGGTTCAGCGCCGCAAGTGAAGTTCTACCTACGACGGTCGACCCCGAGAAGACCATTGCGATGAACGAACTGGACGCGAGAGAGGAGAAAATCGTTCGCAGCGCCTATAAGGACATGGCGGTTCTGAACGAGGTCGATTCGCTCGTCGCTTACCAGGCCCGGGGTCACCGATTCGAACGAATCGCGGACAGGCTCGAGCCCGACGACAAGTTGGTCGATCCGTTGCGGGCGCGTGCGGATCTGGTGGCGAGCGAGATCCAGGCAATCCAGGCCCGTGTAGGAGCCCTGATCCTGAAGAAGCGCGCGAAGGAAGCCACCACCGGCCGGCCGACCGTCGTCTTGGTTGTCCTCTTCATCGCCGGCTGGTACCTGACCGCCCTCGGCGCGGATCGGCTGGAGAGCCAGCGCTCCGGGCAGATCGAAGTCGCCAAATCCTGCGCCGACGCGCGTACGGCAGGCGCGAAGGACCTTCCCGGCATCTGCGGCAAGGCGCCTGAAGAAAAGGCAGCTTCGGCGGCAGACAGCGTCAACGATGCCGTCGTCACCCTCGCGGAAGGCAAGAAGACCTGCCTCGAGAATGCTGCGAAGGCGAACGAGGACGCCGGTGTCTGCGCTCCGCTTCAGCACGCCCTCGCCGCGTTGAACGGCGAGGGCTGAACCTAGCTCAGCCGCAGCCCGTGTTGTTGCCGCACGAGGAGCACGTGTAGCAACTGCCCGTCCGCTGCATCATCCCGCCGCACTGCTCGCAGGCCGGACCGAGATCCAGGCCGTGCATCTTCGCCGGGCGGACCGGGGGGGTTTCGGTCATCGCCGAGGTCGGCGCGACCGTGCCGCCGTTGCCGTTGCCGCCGTTGGAGTGGCCGTTGGCCGGGCCGGCGGTGTCGGTGACGATGCCGAGGCCGAGCTGCTCGGTGTCCTTCTTCGCCCGCACCTCCGAGGTCATGATCCCCAGTTCCTCCAGGGTCTCGGTGTCCTCGATGAAGCGGCTGGCGACCCAGCGCATGATGTAGTCGGGCAGCGATTTGGCGAACGGGATCTCCGGGTTGCCGGTGATGCCCTCCGGCTCGAAGCGCATGTAGCTGAACTTGCGCACGAAGTCCTCGAGCGGGACGCCGTACTGGAGCCCGAGCGAGATCGCGGTGGCGAAGGCGTTCATCAGCCCCCGCATCGTCGACCCCTCCTTGCCGATGTCGGTGAGGAAGATCTCGCCGACCGACCCATCCTCGTATTTGCCGGCGGTGATGTAGCCCTCGTGGCCGGCGATCGAGAACTTGTGGGTGATCGATTCGCGCTCGCGCGGCATCTTCTTGCGGACCGGCTCCGCCAGCGGCTGTTCGACCTCCGCCTCCTTGGTCTCCTGGGCGTCGGTGCGCAGCGCCTGGGCGGTCTTCGAGCCGTCGCGGTAGATCGCCAGCGCCTTGAGGCCGCCCTTCCAGCCGCGGGTGTAGGCGTCGGCGATGTCCTCGACCGTGGCGGTCTGCGGCATGTTCACGGTCTTCGAGATCGCCCCGGAGAGGAACGGCTGCGTCGCCGCCATCATGTCGATGTGGCCGGTGTGGGTGATCGCCCGCTCGCCGACCGCTACGTCGAAGACCGGCAGGTGCTCGTCCTTCAGGCCCGGTGCTCCGACGATCGTGTTCTTCTCCTTGATGTGGGCGTTGATCTGCTCGATCTCCGTCTCGGAGTAGCCCATCGCGTCCAGGGCCAGCGGCACCGACTGGTTGACGATCGTCATCTGCCCGCCGCCGACCAGCTCCTTGAACTTGACCAGGGAGAAGTCGGGCTCGATCCCGGTCGTGTCGCAGTCCATCAGGAAGCTGATCGTCCCCGTCGGCGCCAGCACCGTCGCCTGGGCGTTGCGGTAGCCGTGCTCCTCGCCGAGCTCGACCGCTTCGTCCCAGGCCCGCTGCGAGGCCTCGAGCAGGTCGCCCTTGATCCCGGTGCCGTCGACCTCGTAGGCGGCGTCGCGGTGCATCCGCATGACGCCGTTGTGCGGCTCGCGGTTGCGCTCGTACTCCTCGTAGGGGCCGGTGGCGCCGGCTGCGATCAGCGCCGACTGGCGGTAGGCGCGGCCGGTCATCAGCGAGGTGATCGCGGCGGCGACGTTGCGGCCCTCGTCGGAGTCGTAGGGGAGGCCGTCTGACATCAGCAGGGCGCCGAGGTTGGCGTAGCCGAGGCCGAGCTGGCGGAAGCGGCGGGCGTTGTCGCCGATCTCCTCGGTCGGGTAGCTAGAAGGCCCGACGACGATCTCCTGGGCGAGGAAGACGACGTCGACCGTGTGGGCGAAGTCGGCGGCGTCGAAGCTGCCGTCCTCGCGGCGGAATTTCATCAGGTTGATCGAGGCGAGGTTGCAGGCCGAATTGTCGACGTGCATGTACTCGCTGCATGGGTTGGAGGCGTTGATCCGGCCCGACTCCGGGCAGGTGTGCCAGCGGTTGATCGTGGTGTCGTACTGGACGCCCGGGTCGGCGCAGCGCCAGGCGGCGTCGGCGATCTGGTTCATCAGGTCACGGGCGTCGAGCGTCTTCACCGGGGAGCCGTCGGTGCGGGCGGTCAGGTGCCAGTCCTCGCCGGCCTCGACCGCCTCCATGAACTCGTCGGTGACCCGGACCGAGTTGTTGGCGTTCTGGTACTGGATCGAGGTGAAGCCCTCGCCGTCGATCGACATGTCGAAGCCGGCGTCGCGCAGGGCGGCGGCCTTCTTCTCCTCGTCGGCCTTGCACCAGATGAAGTGCTCGATGTCCGGGTGGTCGACGTCGAGGACGACCATCTTCGCCGCCCGCCGCGTCTTGCCACCCGACTTGATCGTCCCCGCCCAGGCGTCGGCGCCACGCATGAAGCTGACCGGGCCGCTGGCGGTGCCGCCCTTGGAGAGCTGCTCGACCGAGCCGCGGATGTTGGAGAGGTTGATGCCCGAGCCGGAACCGCCGCGGAAGATCTTGCCCTCCTTCGTGTTCCAGTCGAGGATCGACTCCATCGTGTCCTCGACGCTCAAGATGAAGCAGGCCGAGCACTGCGGGTGCTCCTCGAAGCCGACGTTGAACCAGACCGGGGAGTTGAAGGCCGCCTTCTGGTTGAGCAGGATCGCGGTCAGCTCCATCTCGAAGGCGTCGGCGTCCTCCTCGGAGGCGAAGTAGCCGAGCTCGCGGCCCCAGTTGGAGATCGTCCCGGCGACCCGCCCGATCATCTGTTTGACCGAGCTCTCGCGCTCGGGGCTGCCCATCTTGCCGCGGAAGTACTTCTGGGCGACGATGTTGGTCGCGTTCTGCGACCAGCTCTTCGGGAACTCGACCCCGCGCTGCTCGAAGGCCGGGCTCTCCGGGTTGCCGATCACGGCATCGCGGATCTCCCACTCGATCTGGTCGAAAGGATGCACGCCCGCCGTCGAATACTTGCGTTCGATCGAGAGGCCCTGCAGACCGTTTCTGGGACTGGCAATGGCGGTCTTGGACATACAAAAACTCCTCTCGAGCGGGCTTTCAGCGGTAACTACGCAGGATCGCTCAAAGGCAGGACGGAAAAAGTCACGAAAGGCGCAATTAGGAGATTCCGGAAGCCCCGGATCTCTCTACATATTGTGTCAACTCCCCAAACTCGGCAATCCCCTGTTGGGTGTGCGGGTCCGCATGCGGACGCCGAGATCGGGGTAGCCTCTGGCCATGGAGGAACTGCGCAGGGGCGCAGAACGGATGGGCGACCGCGCCACCGCGGCCAAAGACGCGATGGGCGACCGCGCGACTGCCGCGAAAGAGGCGATGGGAGACCGCGCCCAGGCGGCCAAAGACGCGGTGGGCGAGCGGGCGAGCGCGGCCAAAGAGGCGACCGCCGACGCGATCGCGCTGGTCAAACCGAAACTGCGCGGCGTCTCCCACAAGTGGGCCTTCTTCGCCTCGCTGGTCCTCGGCGCGACGCTGATCATCCTCGCCGACACGCCGAAGGCGACCTTCGCCGTCGCCGTCTACGCGGTAAGCCTCTCGGCCCTGTTCGGGACCAGCGCGCTCTATCACGGGGTCGAATGGTCGCGGCCCGACCTGCGCCTGTGGATGCGGCGGCTGGACCACAGCATGATCTTCTTCCTCATCGCCGGCACCTACACGCCCTTCGCGCTCCTGGTTCTCCACGGCACCCTGGCGCAAGCCATTCTTGCCGTCGTCTGGATCGGCGCCGTCGCCGGGGCGATCGTCGAGATGGTCTGGATCGACCACCCGAAATGGGCATCGGCCCTGATCTACCTGGCCCTCGGCTGGGTCGCCGTCGCCGCCTTCCCGGAACTGTGGACCGCCTTGGGAGTGACCGGCACCCTCCTCGTCGCCTTCGGCGGGCTCCTCTACACCGCCGGCGCCGTCGTCTACGCGACCCAGCGGCCGAACCCCAATCCCGCGGTCTTCGGCTACCACGAGGTCTTCCACCTCTTCGTCATCGCCGCGGCGATCGCCCAGTACGCGGCGATCGCCTTCTTCGCCCTGCCGAAGGGCTAAGCGGCGGCGGGGACCAGTTCGCTCAGCTGCTCGGCTTCTGAGACCAGCTCGGCCAGCATGCCCTCCAGCTGCTCGGACTGCTCGGGCGGGAGTTCGAGCTTGCCGTTGCGGTAGAGCTCGGCGGCGCGGGCGACAGGGAGTTCGCGCTCGACCACGCGGCCGCCGAGGGCGCCGAGGACCTTGCGGGTCTCGGCCTGCGCCCAGACGGCTCCGAACATCCCGGTCGAGGCTCCGATCACCGCCGCCGGCTTACCGGTGAGGGCGCTCTGGCCGGCCGGGCGGGAGGCCCAGTCGAGGGCGTTCTTCAAGACGCCGGGGATCGAGTGGTTGTACTCGGGAGTGGCGACGATCACCGCGTCGGCCTCGCGCATCGCCTGCCGCAGGGCCTCGACCGGCTCCGGGCTGCCCTCGGTCTCGACGTCGGCGTCGTAGGGCGGGATCTCGCCAAGGCGGTCGAACTCCACCAGTTCCGCCCCGGCGGGAAGCCGCTCGGCGGCCTCCCGCAGCAGGGCGTGGTTGTAGGAGTCCCGGCGCAGGCTTCCGGTTATGCCCAGGATTCTCATCGCTAGGCGTCCTCGCCGACCAGCTCGAGGTCGACGGAGATCGTCACGGCGTAGTCGAGGACCTCGCCGCCGCTCGGCAGCTCGGCCTGCCAGTCGAGGCCGAAGTCGCGACGGTCGACGGTCGACTCGATCGAGAGCCCGACGCGGGCTTTGCCGTAGGCGTCCTCGCCGAGCTGGGCGAAGCGGCCGCTGGCCTCGACCTTGCGGGTCTCGCCGTGGATCTCGAGGTCGCCGGCGACGCGCAGGCTGCCGTCCTCGCCGACGCCGAGCCCGGTCGAGGCGAAGCGCAGCTGCGGGAAGCGCTGGACGTCGAAGAACTCGGGGGAGAGGAGGTGGCCCTTCAGCATCTCCTCGTCGATCTCGATGCTGGCGACCTCGACGCTGCCCTCGAGCCGCGGCTGCTCGCCGCCGGTCAGGCGTGCCTCGTAGGCGCCGAAGCCGCTGCGGAAAGTGGTGACGCCGTTGTGGGTGACGGCAAAGGCGACATTGGAGTGGACCGGATCCACCGCCCAGGTGCCCGCCGGAACTTGCTGCTGACTGATCGTCTCCGTGCTCATGCTTGCTTCCTTCCCTAGATGGTTGATCCTCAAACAGTTGACCTGGAAACCACCTTAGAGGAAAAAGCTTTGCTTGTCAACTATTGCCAATTCAACCAGTCTGTGGGAAGATGTCGTCGATGAGCGAGCAGACGGCAGCAGTTGCAGAGAGGGGTGGCGCCAGCGCCGACTTCGACCCGCATCGCGAGGCGTGGATCGCCCTGACGCAAACCCACTCCGCGGTCACCGGCCGCCTGCAGGAGGCCCTGACTTCCGCCGAGCTGCCGCCGCTGCCCTGGTTCGAGGTGCTGGCGACGCTCGACCGCGCCCCCGAACAGCGGCTGAAGATGGGGGAGCTGGCCGAAGCGCTGGTGATCACCCGCGGCGGCCTGACGAAGCTGGTCGACCGGCTGATCAAGGCCGGCCTGCTCGAGCGCGCCTTCTGCGAGACCGATCGCCGGGTCAGCTACGCGACGCTGCTGCCCGCCGGGGTCGAGCTGCTGGAAGAAATGCGGCCGATCGTCCGCGCCGAGCTCGCCTCGGCCTTCAGCGCCAAGCTCACGGTCGCGCAGGCAGACGAACTGCGCGAGATGCTCGACAGCGTCCGCAGCTCCGCCTGCGGGACGAGCTGAAGCGCAGCCGAAGCGTTTAAGCCAGCGCGGCCGCGGCCCGCTCTTTGGCGGACTCGACGATCGCCAGGATCTCCGGCTCCCGCCCGTCGCGGAGAAGCTGGATCGGGTCGGGGTCGCCGTTGACGATCCCCTCGAAGAACTCCTTGCGGTCCTGGTAGGTCGGCAGCGTCCCCTTCGCCCAGCCGCGGGCGTCGTTGAGGATCACCGCCAGGCGCGCGTACTCCTCGCCGAAGAGCTCGGAGATCTCGCGCTTCATCCGCTTCGCGAGGGCGGGTGAGGCGCCGGCGGTGGAGATCGCGATCGCCAGCGGCCCGGTGCGGACGATCGCCGGCAGGATGAAGTTGCAGAGCGGCGGCACGTCGACGATGTTGACCAGCATCGCCCGCTTCTCGGCGTCGTAGAAGATGCCGATGTTGACCTCGGAGTCGTCGGTGCAAGCGATGACCATGAAGACGCCCTCGAGGTCCTCCGGCCCGGCGTAGTCCCGCTTCTCCCACTGGATCGAGCCCTCCTGCGCCAGGCGCTCCAGCTCGGGGTGGGCGGTCGGCGCGATCAGAGTCACGTCGCCGCTGCAGGCGAGCAGTCCCTCGACCTTCTCCAGGCCGATGTCGCCGCCGCCGACGACCAGGCACTTGCGCCCGGTCAGTTTCAGGCAGGCGATGTAGAAGGGCGTCTCGAGCATGTCCCGCACGCAGGACTGATCGCAGATCCCTTTACGGAACTGGCAGACGCACTCCTTGCCGGCATAGGCCTGAGCGGGCATCGAAAGACAGGTTAATGATCGGGACCAACCGCCCCGGACGCGAAGCGGAGGAGGCGGCGACTGATCTGGGTTAGATGCTGTCCAGGGTGACGCGCAGACCCTCTTCGAGGTCCATCTCGGCCCGCCAGCCCAGCTCTTGCTCGGCGCGGGAGGCGTCGATCGCGACCCGCTGCACCTCGCCGGTCCGTTCCGGGGCGAACTCGGGGTCGAAGCTCTCGTTGCCGGAGAGGCTCTTCAGCGACTCGATCAGTTCGAGCACGTCGGTCTCCTTGCCGGTGCCGATGTTGATCGCGCCGGTCGCGTCCGAGCCCGCGGCGGCGATGGCGGCGGAGACCACGTCCCCTACATATATGTAGTCGCGGGTCTGCTTGCCGTCGCCGAAGACGGTGGGGCGGCCACCCTCCTTCAATAGGCCGCAGAAGATCGCGATCACCCCGGCCTCGCCGAGCGGGTCTTGGCGCGGCCCGTAGACGTTGCCGAGCCGCAGCGAGATTCCCGAGAGGCCGTAGAGGCGCTCGTAGAGGGAGATGTAGCCCTCGGCGGCGAACTTGCTCTGGCCGTAGGCCGACATCGGCGCGATCGGGGCGCTCTCGGGGAGCGGCATCTTCTGCCCTTCCCCCTCGCCGTAGATCGCGCCGCCGGTCGAGATCGAGACCACCCGCCCGCACTCGGAGGCACGCGCCGCCTCGAGCACGTTGGCGGTGCCGCCGACGTTGATGCCGGCGTCGAGGAAGGGGTCGGCGAGGGACTTGCGGACGTCGATCTGGGCGGCGAGGTGGAAGATCGCCTCAGGCTGTTTCCCGCTCGCGAGGCCGACCAGTCCGTCGCGATCGCGGATGTCCATTTCGACCAGCTCGGCGCCGTTCGAGAGCCCCGGTTCGAGGTTCGACATGCGCCCGGTCGAGAGGTCGTCGACGACCGTGACCTCGTCGCCCCGCGCGAGCAGGGCGTCGACCAGATTCGAGCCGATGAAGCCCGCGCCGCCAGTGACCAGACACCTCATGAGGCGGTGATCCTAAGCACATCGGCGGGCCTCGGCGAGGAGATTGGCCGCTTGTACGCCTTATTGCGCGGCCGACGACCCCTGCTACCCTCGCCGCCCCATGAGACTGATCGTCACCGAGAAGAACAACAGCGCCAAGAAGATCGCCGAAGCGCTCAGCCGCGGCAGCAACGCCAGCGACAAAACCTTCAAAGTCCCGTTCTACACCTGGACGGACGACAACGGCGAGGAGCAGATGACCGTCGGTCTCAAGGGCCACGTGCTCGGTCCGGCCTTCCCCGAGGGCTACTCGAACTGGCAGAAGACCGACCTGCACGACTTGATCGACGCCGAGCTGATCAAGGAACCGACCGACAAAAACGTCGTCAAAGCGATCAAGAAACTGGCCAAAGAGGCTGACGAGCTGGTGATCGCCACCGACTTCGACCGCGAGGGCGAGCTGATCGGGCTCGAGGCGCTGGAGGAGATGCTCGACGCCAACCCGAACCTCGGCTCGCGCGAGGGCACCGCGGACGGGACGCTGCGGATCAAGCGCGCTCGCTACTCGGCGCTGACCAAAGAGGAGATCGACCGCGCCTTTGGCGAGCTCGACGAGCTCTCCTACCCGCTCGCCAATGCCGGCGCCGCCCGCCAGGACATCGACCTGCTCTGGGGCGCGACCCTGACCCGCGCCGTCTCCCTGGCCAGCCGCCGCTTCGGCTCCAACTTCCTCTCGGTCGGCCGCGTCCAGAGCCCGACCCTGGGCCTGATCGTCGAGCGCGAGATGGAACGGCGCGCCCACGTGGCGAAACCCTTCTGGGAAGTCTTCGCCAAGTTCCAGCACCCCGACGGCAGCTTCGAGGCCCACCACAGCGTCGACAAGTTCTGGGAGAAAGCCGAGGCCGACGCGGCGCTCGCCGGCACCTCCAACCCCGGCACGGTCAAATCCGTCACGGCGCGCAAAAACACGCGCAAGCCGCCGACTCCGTACAACACCACCGCCTTCTCCACCGACGCCTCCAGCCGCCTCGGCATCACCCCCGCCAGCGCGATGCGGATCGCCGAGGACCTCTACATGGACGGCTTTATCTCCTACCCGCGCACTGACAACACGGTTTACCCGTCCTCGCTGCCGGTGCGCGAGCTGGTCTCCTCGCTGGTGCGGATCAAGGAGTTCTCCGCCGCCTCCGGCCTGCTCGAGAGCGAGCTGAAACCGACCCGCGGCAAAAAAGAGACCACCGACCACCCGCCGATCTACCCGACCCAGGCGGTCCACCCGGGCGCCCTTGAGGGGCCGAAGAAACGGGTCTACGAACTTGTCGTCCGTCGCTTCCTCGCAACCTTCAGCCCGCCGATGATCACCGAGTCGACCCGCGCCGACATCGAGGCCGGCGACCAGACCTACTTCGTCCGCGGATCGGTCGTCGTCGATCCCGGCTACGCGGCGATCTACACCTACGCCCGCTCCGCCGACGAGGAGATCCCGCGGCTGGAGGAGGGGCAGCCCCTGCAGCTCGACGGCGACCCCTGGGTCATCGACAAGGAGACCCAGCCGCCCGGCCGGATCTCGCAGGCGAAACTGATCGAGATGATGGAGGAGCGCGGCCTCGGCACCAAAGCGACCCGCGCCGACATCATCCAGAAGCTCTTCGACCGCGGCTACGTCTACAGCAATCCGCCGATCCCGACCGAGACCGGCATCGCTCTCTACGAGGCGTTCAAGAACTACGTCCCGGCGATGGCGACGCCGGAGATGACGGCGACGCTCGAGGCCGAGATGGACCGGATCGCCGCCGGCGAGATGTCGAAGGGCAACGTCGTCGGCGAGAGCCGCGACCTCCTGCACAAGACCTGGGACGAAATCGATTCCAGCCGCGAGGACCTGGCGAAAGTGATCTGGAAAGGGATGGACGAGGACCGCATCCTCGGCCCCTGCAAGGTCTGCGAAGAAGCCGGCCGCACCAAGGAGGATGGCTCGCCGAACATGCTGCGGATCATCCGCGCGAAAAAATCAGGCAAAAGGTTCGTGGGATGCAGCGGCTGGACCCTCGACGACCCCGACTCCTGCGACCAGACCTTCCCGCTGCCCCAGCGCGGCGACGTCTTCCGGCTCGAGGAGCGCTGCTCGATCTGCGAGCGCACCCCGCGCCTGAAAGTGCAGCCGTTCCGCGGCCGGCCCTGGAACCTCTGCCTCAACGACGACTGCGAGTCGATGCAGGAGATGAAGAAACGCCGGGCCGAGCGCGAAGCCGCCAAAGCGGCGAAAGCCGAGATGGAGAAGAAAGCGCCGCCGAAGGGCGATGAGGACGCCGCTCCCGCGAAGACGAAAAAAGCAAAAGTCAAAGCGTCGAAAGCCGACACCGCGACGCGCGGGCGCAAACGCGCCAAAGCCGCCGCCAAAAGCTGAGGCAGCCGTTGTTCATCTCCCTCGAGGGAGTCGACGGGTCGGGGAAGAGCACCCAGGCGCGCTTGCTGGTCGAGGCGCTGGGGGAGGAGACGGTGGCGATCCGCGAGCCGGGGGGGACGCAGGCGGCGGAGCGGATCCGCGAGCTGCTCGCCGACCCGGGCGTCGAGCTGGAGCCGCTGGCCGAGCTGATGCTGTTCCTGGCGGCCCGCGCTGACCTGACCGAGCGGGTGATCCGGCCGGCGCTGGAGGCCGACCGTGATGTCGTCGCCGACCGCTTCTCCGACTCCAGCGTCGCCTACCAGGGCGCCGCCCGCGGGCTCGGGGTCGGCGAGGTGATCGGCCTCTGCGACACCGCCACCGACGGCCTCTGGCCGGACCTGACCCTGCTGCTGCGGCTCGACCCGGAGGCCGGCCTCGAGCGCGCCCAAAGCGACGACCGCTTCGAGCGCGAGGGGGTGGGCCTGCAGCAGGCGGTCGCCGAGGCCTACGAGGAGATCGCCCAGATCGCCAGCAACCGGGTCGAGGTCATCGATGCCACCGGCTCAGCCGGCGAGGTTCACGAGCGCGTGATGGAGGCGGTGCGTGAACGCAGCCGAGATTGACCACACCAGAGTGGGGTCAAAGTCGGAAGCGCTGTTTGAGGCGACCGAGCACCAGGCGCGGGCGCGGGTAGCGCTGAGCGCGGCGCTCGCCGGCGACCCATCGCACGCCTACCTCTTTCGCGGCCCGCGCGGCTCGGGTAAGCGGGCCGCGGCCCGGGCCTTCGCGGCCGAGGTGCTGGCGGCCGCCTCGGCCGACCCCGAGGATGCGCGGCGGCGGGCGCTGCTCGACCCCTCGCCCCATCCCGACCTCGTCTGGCTGGCGCCGACCGGAGCCCAGCACATGGTCGAGGAAGTGCGCGAGCGGGTGATCCGCGCCGCCGCCTACCGGCCCTTCGAAGGCGGCAAGCGGGTGTTCGTGGTCGAGGCCGCGGAGGCGATGCGCGACGAGAGCCAGAACGCGCTGCTGAAGACGCTCGAGGAGCCGCCCGAGTTCGTCCACCTGATCCTCTTGAGCAGCGATAGCGAGGGCTTGCTCGAGACCGTCGCCTCCCGCTGCCAGACGATCGAGTTCGCGCCGCTGCCGGCCGCGGTCTTGGAGCGGGAGCTCGCCGCGGAGGGCGCTTCGCCGGACGAAGCCGCGGCTGCCGCGCGGCTCGCCGCGGGCGACCTCGAGCGGGCGCGGCTGCTGCTGAGCGAGCCGGGGCGCCGGCTGCGCGGCGAGGTCGAGAAGTGCGTGACCGCGGCGCTGGAAGGAGAGTGCGGGGGGGCTCCCTGGAAAGGGCTGCTCGACCGGGCCAAGGCGGTCGGCGACGACGCCGAAGCCGCCGCCCGCGAAGCGCTGGAAGAGGAGTCGAAGGCCGGGATCAAACGCAGCGCCAAAGACGTCGGCGACGGAGCCAAACGTGCCGGCCGCCGCCGCCGCACCGAGATCCTCGAGCTCGCCTTCGAGCTCTGCGCGGCCTGGCTGCGCGATCTCGCGGCGGTCGCCGCCGGCGCCGAGGAAGTCGTCTTCAACCGCGACCGGCTCGAGCTTCTGCGCTCGCAGGCCGAGGGGCTCGATCCCGTCGCCGCCCGCCGCGCCGCCGAGCTCGTTCAGGAGACCCGCCGCGGTCTCGAGCTGAACGTCTCCGAGGAGCTAGCCCTCGAGGCGCTCTTCTTCAGGCTCGAGAGCCTGCTGGCCTGAGGAGCCGTTGCCGTTCGCGCCCCCGGCGCGCTTTTCCGCCAGCGCTTTTTCGATCGCCCGCTCCTGCGCCAGCCGGGTGATCTGGGCGGCCTGGCGGGACATGATCACGCTGAAGTTGAGCGCCAGCCCGAGCAGCAGCAGCAGGACGATCGAGAAGAGGGCGACGTTGGTGTTGCGGACGCCCATCAGGTTGGCGAACACCTCGAGCAGGCCGGGGAAGGCGGCGCCGGCGAGCATGCCGAGGCCGGCGACGAACCAGATCACGCTGTAGCGCTCCTGCAGGCGGTCGCGGCGGATCAGCTCGAGGATCATCAGCATGAAGACGAGCGCCAGCGCCGCGGCGACGATCCGGGTCTGCGAGGTGAGGTGGACTTGCCCGGCTTCGGCGGCGAGGACGAGGCCCATCACTCCGCCTCCACGTGCCGCGGCCGGAACTGGCCGACCAGGAGCACGACCAGGCCCTTGAAGATGAAGAAGGCAGAGCGCAGCGGCGTCAGGAAGGAGCTGCCGCCGGCCCGCTCCAGCATCCGCACCGGCAGCTCCTCAACCCGCAGGCCCTGGCGCACCGCCAGCTGCAGCGACTCAATCTCGGCGAAGTCGGGCGAGTAGTGCTTGGAGAAGAGCGCCATCACCCGGCGGTTGGCGGCGCGCATGCCGCTGGTCGTGTCGGTGAAGCGCTGCCGGGTCGCCAGGGTGAGGAAGAAGCGGAAGACGCTGGTCCCGATCCGCCGCGAGAAGGTCGGCCGGTAGTCGCCGCTGGCGGCGACCGCACCCGCGTGGTAGCGGGAGCCGATCACGAGGTCGGCGCGGTCGGCTGTCACCTCCGCCAGCAGCCGCGCCACCTCCTCGGCCGGGTGCTGGCCGTCGGCGTCGAGGTGGGCGCAGGCGTCGTAGCCGTTGCGCAACGCGTAGAGGTAGCCGGTCTGCAGTGCCGCTCCCAGCCCCTGGTTGAAGGGGAGGGCGGCGACCAGCGCCCCCGCTTCACGCGCCCGCTCGGCGGTGGCGTCAGTCGAGCCGTCGTCGACGACCAGGAGGTCGGCCTCGGGGATCGCCTTGCGGACGTCGGCGATCACGCCGGCGAGGGCGGCTTCCTCGTTCCAGGCTGGGATGAAGACGAGAGTTCGCACAGGTTCGATTCTCCCACGTGGGCAGGAAACGATCGGATCCGCCGCCCCCGCGGGAGGATTGTGTTAGTAAATCTTCATGCGCCGCGAAGCCGACAATCCCACCGCTCCCGCCCCCGGCGCGCTGCGGATCGGCATGCGCCTTTGGCTGACCGCCGCCTTCGCCGCCGTCAGCCTGATCACCGCCGCCGCGGTCTACTTCTTCGGTGACAACGAGAAGGCTCTGGTCGCCGCCGTCGCCCTCGGCGTGCTCGCCGGCTTCCTGATCGCGGTCGCGATCTCCCACCGCGTCGTCGGCCTCGCCCGCGCCGCCGGCGAGATGGCGGGCGGCTCCTTTGACGCGCCGCTGAAAACCGTCGGGCCCGACGAGATCGGCGACCTCGCCCGGGCGCTCGACTCGATGCGCGCCTCGCTGAAAGAGAGCTTCGGCGTCCTCACCGCCGACCGCAACAAGCTGGCGGCGATCTTCGACGGCCTCACCGACGTGGTGATGGTCGTCGACTACGAAGGCCCGGTCCGCTTCTCCAACAGCGCCGCCAGCCGCCTCCTCGACTCCTCCGGGCAGCCGCCCGAGCCGGTCCTGCCGCAGCTGCAGCGCGCCTCCGAAGTCGGCTTCTCCGCCCACCCGGCATTGCGGATCGGCGACCGCGCCTACGCGATGACCGCTCGCTCGCTGCCCGACGAGCGCGCCGTCCTCGCCGTCCTGCGCGACCGCACCGACGAGCTGCGCGAAGAGCTCGCCGAAGCCGACTTCGTCTCCAACGCCGCGCATGAGTTGCGGAACCCCCTGGCCGGGATCTCCAGCGCGATCGAGGTTCTGCAGAGCGGCGCCAAAGACGACCCGAGCGACCGCGACCACTTCCTCAAACGGCTGGGCGAAGACGCCGAGCGGATGAACCGACTGACCCAGTCGCTGCTGACCCTGGCGCGGGTCGAGTCGCGGGGGGCGGCGGAGCGGGAAACCGTCGATGTGCCGCTGGCGATCCGCGACGTCGTCGACGCCTGCGACGCGCCAAAGCACGTCGACCTCGTCGTCGACGTCGAGTCGAATCTGGCGGCGACAGGGGACCCGACCCTGCTGCGGCAGGTGATGATCGGGTTGCTGACCAACGCGTACAAGAACACGCCACCGCCCGGCACCGTTACCGTTCGCGGCCGCCATGACAGCGAGGAAGAAGTGATCCTGGAGGTGATCGACACCGGCACCGGCATTCCCGCCGTGGAGCTCGAACGCATCTTCGAGCGCTTCTACCGCCGCACCGAGACCCGCACCCAGGAGGGTTTCGGCCTCGGCCTGGCGATCGCCCAGCGGATGGTCGACGTGATGGGTGGCCGGATCGGCGTCGAGTCGGTGCAGGGGGAGGGGAGCACCTTCTGGGTCCGCCTCCCGGTCGCGAAACCGAGCCCGACCCCGGTCGCATGAGCAGCGGCCGCATCCTCATCGCCGATGATGAGCCGTCGGTCCGCGACTCGGTCGGCTACGCGCTCACCCAGGAGGGCTTCGACGTCACCCCGGCCGCCGACGGCGACGAGGCGGCGGCGCTGCTCGGCAACGGCGTCCCCTTCGACCTGCTGATCCTCGACATCATGATGCCGGGCCCGAGCGGCCTCGACATCTGCCGCGACGTCCGCTCCCGCAGCGCCGTCCCGATAATCGTCCTCACCGCCAAAGACGCCGAGGTCGACAAGGTGGTCGGGCTCGAGGTCGGCGCCGACGACTACGTCACCAAGCCCTTCTCGGTCCGCGAGCTGCTCGGCCGCGTCCGCGCCCAGCTGCGCCGCCGCGAACTCGACCGCTCGCCGCTGGCTCAGGCGGTGAAGATCGAGTCCGGCCCGGTCTCGATCGACCTCGTCCGCCACGTCGCGATCGTCCGCGGCGTCCCGGTCAACCTCACCCGCTCGGAGTTCCAGCTCCTGCGGCTCCTTGTCGCCCGCCCCGGCGAGGTCTTCTCCCGCTCCCAGATCATGGAGGAGCTCTGGCAGACCGAGTTCGACGGCGACGAGCGCGCCTGCGACGTCCACATCTCCAACCTCCGCCAGAAGGTCGAGCGCGACCCGCAGAAGCCGGAGCTGGTGGTGACGGTGCGCGGCGTCGGCTACAAGTTCAACGGCGACGCCTCCTAGGGACGCGCGGCCGAGCGCCGCGGCTCACTACGGTGTAGGCAAGCAACCCTGGATTGGAGGCCCTATGCCACTGGTACCGATGGTCGTCGAGCAGACTGCTCGCGGCGAGCGTTCCTTCGACATCTACAGCCGCCTGCTCGCGCAGCGGATCATCTTCCTGGGTGAACCCGTCACCGAGGATCTCGCCAACCTGATCATCGCCCAGTTGCTGCACCTCGAGGCCGAGGACCCCGACAAGGACGTCAGCCTCTACATCAACTCTCCCGGCGGCTCGGCCTACGCGGGCCTGGCGATCTACGACACGATGCAGTTCGTCAAGCCCGACGTGCAGACGATCTGTTACGGCATCGCGATGTCGGCGGGTTCGCTGATCCTCACCGGCGGCGCGGCCGGCAAACGGATGGCGCTGCCCAACAGCCGCATCCTCATCCACCAGCCGAGCGGCGGCTTCGAAGGCCAGTCGACCGACATCGAGATCCACGCCAAAGAGATCCTCGAGCTGCGGGCGCGGCTCGACGGGATCTACGTCAAACACACCGGCCAGTCCGAGGAGCAGATCCACCGGGACATGGAACGCGACAAATTCTTCCAGCCGCTGGACGCGGTCGAGTACGGCCTGATCGATCGCGTGATCGAGTCGCACGAGTTCAAAGCGGGCGAGCCCGCGGTTCTCGCCTAGTAAGGCGAGGAGGGTCAGGCGTCGCCGAGGCGGCGCCAGGCCCAGAACCCGGCGGTGGCGGCGGCGGCGCCCGAGAGGACGCCGGTGACGCCCGGCAGCCGCATCTGCGGGTCGCGGGCGGCGAAGCCGAAGGCCGCCGCGTCGGCGAGGTCGCAGAGGTTCGAGACCAGCATCACCGTCCGCAGGCGGTCGGGATCCGAAAGCGCGCCGAGGGTCAGCGCACCGATCGCGATGTCCCTGCCGCCGCCGAGTTTCGCCAGCGCCACGCCGGTCGGGCCCGGCTCCGGAAACCGCATCGCCCGCAGGACCGGCCGCGTCGCCAGGAAGATCGCCGACCCCAGCGCCACCCGGCTCCCCCCGATCTGCAGCGCGATCCGCCGGGCTTTCGGGTTCATGCGCCTGCGCCGGAACATGAGCCCCCTCTACCCAGCTCCCCGAAACTGCATCATGGGGGAGTGGCAGAGGGCGACACGATCCTGCGGCTGGCGCGGCGGTTCGAGCAGACGATCGTCGGCGAAACCGTGGCGGCGAGCGCGCCGAACCCGCGCGGCAAAGCGGCCGGGATCGAGCGCCTCGACGGGCGGCGGCTGGAGGCGGTGCAAGCGCGCGGCAAGCACTTCCTGCTCGACTTCGGCGAGCTCTCCCTGCACAGCCACCTGGGAATGAACGGCGGCTGGCACGTCTACCGCCACGGCGCCCGCTGGCGTCGGCCCCGCGCCTCCGCCTGGGCGGTCCTCTCCAGCGAGCGCTGGGATGCGGTCCAGTTCGGCGGCACGACGCTGCAGGTGATGACCACGCCGCGGCTGCGCCGGCACCCGCAGATCACCGGCCTCGGCCCCGACATCCTCGCCGAGGAGTTCGACGAGGACGGGGTGGTCGCCGCGATGCGCGCCGATCCCACTCGCGGCCTCGGCGACGCGCTGCTCGACCAGCACCTGGTCGCCGGCATCGGCAACATCTTCAAGAGCGAGGCCTGCTTCGCCGTTCGCATCGACCCCTGGCGGCCGGTCGGCGACCTCTCCGAAGAGGAGCTGCGCAGCGTTCTTGCCGCCGCCCGAGGCCTGATGCTGGAGGCGGTGAAGAGCGGCCGCTACCCGTTCAAGGTCTACAAGCGCCGCCAGGGCGCCTGCCCCCGCTGCCGCGGCCGCATCTCCTCGCGCGGCCAGGGCGACGCCAACCGGACCACCTACTGGTGCCCGCGGTGCCAGGTCTGAGGCGCCGGTGGCGTTGGGCTGCCTCTGCTCCGCCCTCTCCGACTCGTAAGCCGCCTGCTCGACCCCGCCCGCGCTCCTACTACGCGGTCGCCGGCGTCGCCCTCGACGAGGAGATGGAACGCCTCCGCGGGCTGCCGGTCTTCGCCGCAGGGGCGCTGGCGCGATCGGCCCCCCAATTGAAGGTCCGCCGCGCCCAGCGGCGCCCGAACCGCCTCGGCTTCGCCGTCCCCAGCGAGTTCCGCCTCTCGGTCACCGCCTACCCGGGGATCCGCCGCGGCGACGTCCTCGAGACGCTCCTCCACGAGCTGGTCCACCTCCACGTCGGCCGCGCCGCCGAAGCCCACGCCTGGCACGGCCCCACCTTCAAGCGCACCCTGGCGCAGGCGATGCGCGAGGCCTACGGGATCGCGATCCCCGTGCCTAGGTCGACCCTTGATGGAACTTATGCCGCGGCAATCGAGACCTCGATTAGTCCCAGTGCCGGCGCTCGCGCAGGTAGTGCACGACGATGACGAGGATGACGATCAGCGCCGGGGCGAAGACCGGCAGCGCGACGATCGCGCTGTGATGGGCGAGCGGCAGGATCATCTGCCGCCGCCCTGCTGGAAGGCAAGGGCGCGGGTTCGCAGCCGTCGCCACAGCGGCTCCGGGCGCAGGTCGACCGAGAGCCGGTGCAGGGCCCAGGCGAGAAGAACGAGCAGCGAGAGCGCGATCGCGGCGACGGTCGAATAGGCGAGGGCGACCAGGAAGGCAGGGCCGCCCTTCGCCTCCCGCTGCAGCAGCTGGTGCTCGTCGCTGAACGGGCGCGTGAACCGGGCGGAGGCCGGAGTTTCGCCGACCGGGATCGCCTCGTCGCGCGGCAGGTAGATCGGCAGTGCGCTCAGGGAGCTGTCCTCATGCAGGCGGATCATCGCCTTCCAGTCACCGTGCACCGGGATCGGCTCGGTGGTCCGGTAGAGGCCGTCGCCCACTCGTTTCAGCGGATCGACGACGAGCCCGCCGCCCTGCCAGGCGGTGACGTCGAACCACTCCGCGTCCGCGGCCGCGTCTGGCGGGTCGAGCTTGACCAGGGCTTGCACTTCGCGCCCGGCGGAGCCACCGACCTCCTTCAGGGTGACCTGGGCGCTCACTCCTTGCTGGGTCGGGGTGTAGAGGCCGTAGGCGACCAGCGCCGCCAGCACCCCGGCGCTGCATACGGCGGCGAGGCGTAGCTGCGGGGACCGCTCGGTGGGCTCGGCGGCGAGGTGGGTGCCGATCCAGGCTCCGATCGTGGCGCCGGCGATCGCCGCGGCGAAGCCGAGCAGGGCCGCTTCCGGGAAGGCGGCGCTGGGCCAGGGCAGCGGCATCCAGAGATGCGACCAGGCCCACTCTGCCGCGAGGCCGATGGTGCCGATGCCGATCCCCGCGACGAGACCGAACCGCAGCGGCTGCCGGGTCGATACGAAGAGGGCCACCGCCTCGACGACCAGCGCCTCGACGACGTAGAGGGGGAAGTGGGGCGTGGTCTGGCCGAGCACCGGCCCGACCGCCACCGCGAGGATCCCTCGCAGGGCGATGAAGAAGATGGCGGCGCCGAAGGCGGCGCCGGGCCCCGCGTAGACGCGGGCCAGAACGAGCCCCACGCCTGCCGCGAGCATCAGGAGGATCGGCTGGAAGACGAGCTGGAACTGGGGGACGCCGAAGTCGAACTCGGCCTGGAAGGTCGAGAGGCCCAGCATCAGGCCGCCGGTAAGGGCGACCGCGCGGGCCATCCGCGTGTGGAGGAGCTCCCGCATCGGAACTTCGGCCGAGGCGTTCGATCGCAGCCCCTCGACGGTGAGCACCGCGATTCCGACCAGGGTCATCGCCGCGCCGCCGATCAGCATCAGGTGGGTGGGGCCCCAGAGGGTCACGTCCTGCCCGAAGAGGCGGTGCCAGATGTCGTCGAGCGGGAAGCCGATCAGCGAGAAGGCGCCGCAGGCGCAGATCAGGAGGCCGCCGAGCGGCGCCCACCAATCGCGCCCCAAGCGGACCGCGACGGTACTGGGCCGCTCGAGGGGGAGGACCATCGCGAAGAAGCCGGCGCTGAAGATGCCGAAGAGGCCGGCGAGGATGAAGTAGTGGGCCGGGTTGGCGAGGGGGCCGGCGTCACGGCCGTTGTCGATGTGGAGGGCGATGTCCCAGTACATGCCGAACACGGCGGTCAGTAGCGAGACGGTCGCGATAGCCGAAGGGAAGGAGACCCAGCCGGGGAGGCCGGACGCCCTTTCGGCGTGGTCGGCGAGGCGCTGAAGGATCTGGGTGCGGCCGCTGCGGTGGCCGAAACCGAGGAAGAGAAGCGCCGCGGTGACGATCGACGCGGCAACGGTGGCGATCACGATCTGGGCGATCTCGGCGCCACCGGCGGGGGGCGGGGCTGCGGCGAGGATCGCTGCGAAGTTGAGGTCCATTGGGGTCCTTAGAGGTGGATTGCAGGAAGTCTGTTCCCTCATAAACGTTACCTCAAACGAGGTTACATTCCAATGGGCTAGAATCCCGCCGTGGCGAAAACGCAGAAAGCCGCCGCAAATCCGCCTGATTCGGAGGCGAACCTGACCGTCGAGCAGCTCGCCTACGAGACGGGAATGTCGGTGCGGAACATCCGCAACCACCAGTCGCGAGGCCTGCTGCCGCCGCCGGAGGTGCGCGCCCGGATCGGCTACTACGGCTCCGAGCACGTCGCCCGCCTGCGCCTGATCCAGGAGATGCAGGCCGAGGGCTTCAAGCTCAGCGCGATCTCCCGTCTGATCGGCGAGCACGGGGCGGACGCCGACCGCTTCGTCGGCCTGCGCCAGGCGGTCACCGCCCCCTTCGCCACCGAGGCGCCCGAGATCTACAGCCGCGAGGAGCTGGTCGAGAAGTTCGGCACCGACGACGATCGCCTGATCGAGAAAGCGAGAAAGCTCGGTCTCCTCGTCGAGATCGGGGAGGAGCGGTTCGAAGCACCCAGCCCGGCCCTGATCCGGGCAGCCGAGGAAGTGATGGCGATGGGCATCGAGCTCCCCGCCGCCCTTGCCGCGATCGAGAAACTGAGCCGCAACGCGCAGACCTCGGCCCGCACCTTCGTCGACCTCTTCGTCGAGAACGTCTGGAAGCCGTTCGACGACGCCGGCCGTCCGGAGGAGGGCTGGGAGGAGATCATCGCCGCGATCGGCCGCCTCCGCCCGCTCGCCTTCGACGCCCTCAACGCCACCTTCCGCCTCTCCCTGACCACCGAAATCGAGAAAGCCTTCGGCGAAGTCCTCGAACGGCGGCAGAAGAAGAGCAGGTCGCGGAAGGACTCTCAGGCAACCGAATAGAGCCGACGCCCGGACTTGAACCGGGGACCCCTTCATTACGAATGAAGTGCTCTACCAACTGAGCTACGCCGGCCTGCCCGGGGCATTCTAGGAGGCTTGGGCTCCCGGTTCCGTCGCGGCCTGCGGCGATGATCCCGCCGGTGAGCAGAGAGCAGGGGGTCAAGCGGCGGGAGGACAACGAGATCGAGTTCAGCCGCATCGTCGCTTTCAGCGACGGGGTGTTCGCGATCGCGATCACGCTGCTGGTGCTCTCGCTCCACATTCCCGAGCAGCTGCACGGCGAAAGCCTCGGCTCGGCGCTGTGGGATCAGCGGCAGGACCTTCTGGCCTACGCGATCAGCTTCGCGGTGATCGGCCGCTTCTGGGTCATCCACCACCGCTTCTTCGGCGACGTCACCGGCTTCGACGGACGGCTGCTGGGGCTCAACATCCTCTACCTCGCCTGGATCGTCCTCATCCCCTTCAGCAGCGAGGTGCTGGGGGACCACGGCGGCGACGCCGACGCGATCGTCCTCTACGCGGTCAACCTGGCGGCGGTGGCCCTGCTCGGCTGGGTGATGGCCTTCGACGCCCACCGCGCCGGGCTGACCATGATGGCGGCGAGCGAAGAGCGCGAATTCCGCCTCCGCGCCTTCTTCGTCGCCCTCGTCTTCCTCGCCTCGATCCCGCTTGCCTTCGTCGCTCCCAACCTGGCGCCGTTCGTCTGGCTGGTCCTCTTCCTCGACCCCACCCGGGGCATCTTCCGGCGGCTTACTTCCGGGGCGGGACCGTGAAGGCAAGCGAGCGGCCGGGCTTGGCGCAGTCGACCGACCAGCCGCGGTCGACGACCACCGCCTGGCAGCGGTAGGGGCCGACCGAGCAGCCCCAGCGCGAGGCCCCCTGCGGGCGAGCGCAGTCCGGGCTCTCTTCCCACTTCGCCCGGACTTCCGCCTTGGTGGCGCCCTCGGCGGCCCGCTGAGGAGCCGCGGTCGTCGAGTCGCCACCGCCGCCGCAGCCGAGCAGCAGCGCGGCGGCGAGGCCGAACA